>Ga0115000_10002276_pt1 | contig 16669 bp, 8 predicted proteins | sample ArcticOcean_MG_C_6_FD_89690 | JGI IMG/M metagenome (GOLD analysis project Ga0115000, IMG submission 89690) | Marine microbial communities from western Arctic Ocean - ArcticOcean_MG_CB8_128 | ecosystem: Environmental > Aquatic > Marine > Oceanic | place: Arctic Ocean: Canada Basin | collected...
CTCGTCGAACGCCCGCTTCCGATCGTCGACGATGTCGCCCAGCCCGAGCTCCAATTCGTCCGTGAGCTCCAACCGCGTCCCGCGACATTTATCGGTAGATGTGATCTCCCGCCGGTTCATCTGGCGCGCGGCCGCCTTCTGGCACGCGTCCCAGCGGGGGTCCGGTTCCCGCAGGGCGTTTCTAAATGATTTGCGCGCGTAGGAGCAGTGCGCGTGGATGAGGACCCGCTGGTCGTCCATGGCCAGGCAGTACGCCCGGGCGCAGTACTCGTGCATCTCCAGGTCGCTGTGCCACCCCCGGATCGAGGCCCGGGCGCGCTCGAGGTCCACCTCCCGGACGCCGAGCTCCCGGTTCCGCCAGATCTTCGCCGCCGGCGACAGCATATCGACGCGCTCCGCGGCCTTGGCCGAAATCTTGGCTTCCCGGGCTTCGAGCCGCGCGTTCGCGGCACCCGCCACACGCGCTTCCTGCAGCACCGTCGTGAGTTGCTTCCTGTCGCGAAACTTATCGAGCAGCGTCTTGTCCTCCTCGCCTCCCGGCTCTGCTTCTTCACTGGGCGTGTCGGCGTCGTCATCCAGGCCGTCCTCCAACAAGCACACAAAAGCAGCGACGCGTTCCTCGCCCAGGATGCGGTGCGCGGGCGCCCACGTGAGCGCGTGCGCGGCGCGGCCGGCCATCCAGGCGGCGGCCTCGTCGACTGGTGCCGGCGCCACTTCGGGTGCCGGCGCCGTCTCTTCGCCGTCCCCGTCGTCCTCGTTGTCGGGAACCGGCGCGGCAAGCAGCGTGATCAGGGCGTCTACCATGGGCGCCGCGTCGCCGGCTGGTTCGTCGCCGGCCTGCAGGACGGCGTTCTTGGCCGCAGTGGCCTCGTCCAGGACTTCCTGGGCCTCGCGCAGCGCGCCCTGTGCCTCCGCTAACGCGCCCTGCGCCGCCGCGAGCGTGCTCTCGGCCGCCGCGAGGACCTCCGGGTCGGCCTCCTCGTCCGGCGACGCGTTCCCTTCGTCCAGGGCGACCTGGGCCTCGTCCAGAGCGGCCTGGGCCGCACTTACTGATTCCTCGGCCGCGAAAACTGGCGCCTGGGCCGCCGCGACCGTAGCGCTCGCGGCCCCGAGCGCCGCCTCGTACGCATAAGTCCGGAAGGCGCCCTCCAGCAGCTCCGCCTGGATGACCGTCGTCGGGAAGCCCCCGAGCGCGAAGCCCCGGCCCGCGTCCGCGGCCTCGCCGCAGCACGCAACGACGGTGGCCGCTAGCAACGCGTCCGGCGCCGCCATCGCGATGGCTTCGATCCGCCGTTCCGAGGCCCGCGCCCGCTTCGCTTCGAGCCGCGCCTCTTCTTCGAGCCGCGCCGCCTCCACCACTTCGGGGTCCTCGGCCGGCGCGTCCTCGGCCTGCACGAGCTCGTCGCCGTCGTCGCCGGTGGCGGGCGCGGGAGCCGCCTCTTCCTCCTCCTCCTCGCTCTCGTAGGACACCGAGGCCTCGGGCAGCTGCAGCAAGTCCGCGCCGCGCGCCTGGAGCGGCGGCGCGGGCGCCGCCGCCTCGTCGTCGTCGCCCGGCGGCTTTTCCTCTGCTGGACCGTCTTCGCCCTCCGCCGCCTCCGTCGCCTCCGCCGCCTCTGCCGCGGCGGCCTCGGCCTTCCGGAGCGCCGCCGCGACCGCGAGGGCCGGCGTGCAGGGCGCGAGCCCAAGGGCCGCCCCGCCGTCCGCGACGGCCTCGGCATCAAACCCCAGCACGCACACGCGTTTCAATGAAGGCACCGCCGGCGCCTCGGGCCGCAGCGACGGCGGCTCGTCGCCGCACAGGAGCGCCAGCGTCTCCGTCGCCAACACAACAGGATCCCGGGCGTCCCGCCCGAAGCGCTCCTCGTGAGAAACGCCCCAGAACCAGTCGCCCGTGCCGGCCTCGAAGGCCAGCCGCTCCGCCACGGCCTTCTTCTTCTCGCCCGGCGGGGGCGGGCCATTGTCGTCGTCCACGAAGAAGGGGAGTGGTCCTACATAGGTCGCCTTCAAGGCGCGGTATTCCGGGAAGGGCATGGGCCGCCGCCCGTTGTCCTCCCGGATCTTGAGGACGACGCAGACCATGTCCAGGAATTTGTCGGCGGCGTCTTTCGCATACCCCTGCGCGCGCACTTGCTTCCTCGCGGCCGAGGCGGCCCGTTCCTCGTCAATAACAGTCTGGACCGCTTCGATGCGGTCGGGCTCCTTCGCGCGCTCCCGCGCTTCCTCCGCGAAAATTTCAAAAGCCTCCACGCCTTTCTTGTCTCGTTCCTCAATCTCCTGGGCGATCCGTAACGTCACCTCCTTAGCCCGCGTCTCCTTGGCGAACCGCTTCTCTTCGATCGCCTCCGAGAGCTTGCGCTGCGCTTTAGCTCGTTCGGCAAAAGCCTCCAGCCGCTCCTGCTCCCCCCGCGTAACCTCCAGCTCCACCTGCGCCCGGCGCTGCTCGACGTGCATCTTGCGGCGCCTCCTATCCTTCTCCTTCTGCGCGTTCCTGTTTTTAGAACCCTTCTCCCTCAACGAGGACATCATGTCGAACATCTCCTTGGGCTGGCCCATCGTCTCGGCCACCTGCGCCTCGATACGCTGCAGGTACACCTGGGCGGACTCGCGCACCGGGCTGCGCGTCGTTTCAATGGGCGCCTGGAGGCCCAAACGCGTCATGTTCCGCTCGAACCGCTCGACGCCGCCCTTCTGATCCAGGGACGCGTTCGCGTCCTTCTGCTGGTCCTTTAGCTTTTTGGCATCCAATAACGACAGCTCGAAGCGCAAATCCCTTCTGACCCTTTGGCGTTCCCGCGTCTGCTGCCGCTTCCAGTCGTCGTACCCCTGGTTCATCCAGGACCCCATGAACTGCGCCTTGTCCCGTTCTCGTTCTAAGTGTTCCTCCCTTCTTACACGGCGTCTTTCCAATAACTCCGCCTGCTCCCTTTTCACGTCTCTGTCGGCCCAGTCTTGTTGCGCGCGGTGCTCCTCCTCGTACCGTAGTAAGTGGATCGCCAGGTCCAGGGCCCTTCTACTCGCATCGGCCCCGTGGTGTGGCTGGCCCGGTCTCGATGCCTTTCGATTAACTCGCTCCATCATGTCCTCGTGGACGTCCCGGCGGACGCCGTAGTGCCTTCGCTTGAACTCGCGCGGCCGCACGCTCTTCACGGCGTCGACCTTGACGACGTTGGCGGACTTGGTGCACTCGTACCAGGGCGCGCCGTCGCGCATGCGCGTCCGGGGCGGCTTGGCCGGGACGCGGATGGGCTCCATGGTGGGTGAACTTGCTGCCCGTTCCGCCCACGAATGATGTTGGAGCGATGCTTCAAAAGCTGCCGGCCCAAGGCTGGCTCGTCTCCACAATGGTTGGAGTCCAATTGCGAGTTAGCGCCCAGCTTTTTGGCCCGCACGTTTTTTTTGCCATCTTGATCGCACGCCTCATACGCACCGACTGCCGGGTCGGGTGGGTGCCCGCCCGAACGTTGGCGAGCTCTCTTTATGCCGTCAGCGCGACTTGGCTCTTGCAAAGCGCCATCTTGGCAGGCTCCGGAGCGCGAGACCGCAGCCCTGACAGCGCTGCACCGCATACGAGACCCCTGGTACGCCAGCCGGCGGTATGCGCGCTGCCCACCGAGCGCAATACGTCACACCGCCCAGCAGACACTACCCATAAGTCATAGTCATGGCTTCGTCCGACGCCGAGTTCGCGCGCCGGCAGCGCGAGGGCGTCTTCACGCCGCCGCCACACTGGAAGCCGAAAACCGAGGAGGTGGACCTCAAGAAGGATTACGCCTTCAAGCGCGCGCAGCGCGAGGGCGGCGTCTTCGACGCAAAGAGTCCCGAGAAGGACGCCGCGATGGCGCGGGACCTGAACCCCTTCACGCAGACGGCCGCGGAGCTGCGCCGCGCGCGCCTGCGCCGGAAGTGGGCGCGGATCGAGGAGATCCGGCGCGACGAGCCGGTTATCTACGGGGAGTTCGCCGGGCAGCAGAACCCCGTGCTCGCCATCACGACGGCGCCGGCGGAGGAGGCGACGCTGGAGACGACGGAGTGGTCCGTCGACGACCCGCTGGCCATGGTGCGGGAGGAGTGGCCCGCGGAGGAGACCACGGAGTGGGCCGCCGATTAGTTGTAAGTGATTTGCGGAATAGAGTGTTAACACTCTATTCCGGACTAGAGTCCCAGCCCACTAGAAAATCGTAAACCTACTAGTATATCCTAACAATTCGACTGGCTCCTCGCGTGCGAGCGTCCGATCGTCCCTGACAATGGAGCAGCAGCCCGTGGCCATGGTCGTGCAGCCCCAGGTCGTGCAGCCTCAAATCGTCCAGCCCGGACAGGTTGTGATCCAGCAGGCGCCGCCCCAACCCTACGGCCCGGGGGAGAAGTACTGCGGGCCCGTGACCTGCTGCCTCGCGTTGCTCACGGTCCTTGTGTTTTGGCCGGCCGCGCTATGCATCCCGTGCTGCCCGTGCGACGAGCGGCCGCGGCCGCCGCCGGGCCAGACGTACCACCCGCACCCGGCGCCGGCGATGGTACAATACGGCGCGGATGTCGCAAACAAATAATACGCCACCGGAGCGTATCGTTTCCGCGCGGTGCTCCCGTCTCCTTGCTAAGACGCTATCGGGGAGTAAGGCGATCGGCCGCCGCCCTAGGGGCTGGGGACCGGGCCTCTTGGTAAAACTCAAAATGCTCTTGCCAGTGCTAGGAATAATCACTTAGTAACGACTATGCGAGCACGCCCGCGACCCAGACCTCGTCCGCGATGCCGAGCGTCCTCGCGCAGGCCCCCGCGTGCGCGCGGCACTGGGACCCGCCCAGACTCCCCGACACGCTCCGGAACCCCGCGCAGTCGGCGAGCGCCCCGAGGGCTAAAGCGTCCCGGTGCACGGCCGTCGGAAAAATCTGCGGCAGGAGCTGCTGGGCCATCATCGCGACTTGCGCGCCGGCCGGCGACGCGCGAAGGCCCGCGGCCGCGGCCGAGACCTGGGCCTGCTGCGTATCAAAATGGTCCCCGTAGCACGCCGCCGCCGCGACGTTGTCCGGGATGCGAGCTCCTTCAGGCGCCCATAATTTCGCGTCGACGGCGTTTGCGGCGTCGCCCGCCGTGCCGTAGGCGCCCCGGACCGACGCCGCGTCGGAGTACGTCAGCGCCGTGAAGATGGTCGACGGCGGGATGAACACGACGTCGCCCGGCTTTTGCGAGCCCTCCCGATAACTCAACTTCTTCGAGCCCAGGTCCTGGTCTTCGATCAGCTCCTCCAGCTGGCTCTCGAAGAACACGAAGGCCGACGAGGGCTCTAAGGAGCCACTCGCTTCGGCCTTGGACCGGAGCTTCATGAACGTGTCGGGCTGCATCGTGAACCAGCGCCGTTCGCCATGCACCAAACCGTCCACAATGGGCGTGTTCTGCTGGCGCAGGTGCTCGCCCGCACCAGCCGGGCCAATTACGAGCCGCGTCGACGCCGAGGCCAGCGCCCGCTTCGCCGCGCCGACACCGCGCGCGATCGCATCTAGGAGAAAACGGGTTCGTCCCAGGTCGGCGTCCAGCGAGGCGCCCGCTATTTCTAAAGCTTCGGTCAATACGTTTGTAGCGTTGCCTTCGAAGAACCGCGACCACGCAACGTCCTGCTCGCAGTGCTCCGTCTGGGCGCCGCCTCGTTTCCGAAAGTCGGGCTTGGCTCGCAAGTTAAAACAGTTCACGAAGTACCGCTCGACGCTCACGTCGTTGTGCTCCCACTCCTGGGGGGCGTTCGACGGGTCGTCGAAGGACCGCTTCTGTTTTGAGATAGCGGGCGTGAAGTATTCGAGCGTGACGTCCGCGTGGCCCATGAGGGCTTCGGCATGGAGCAGCGAACGGAGCTCATCTAACGAACCCACGCCGTCCTCGACGATCAGCGGCTTGGTCATGAGCGCCCCGGCCTTGCCGTCGGTGACCGCCTTCGTGAAGTCCGCTACGGAAATGCGCTTCATGGCGTTGGCCTTTTTCGGTTTCGCGAAGGTCGATTTCAGGGCCCGGACGCCGACGGACGTATTCGTGAGCGTCTTTGGCGGGCCCTCATCTGCCATTTCCGCGGTGGCGCTCTCCGTGGCCTGCTTTGCCTCGAGCTCCAGGAGCGACTTTTTAACCTTGTCCACGGCGCTTCGTAGCAGCAGCTGCACGGACGTACCCATGCCGCCGGCCACGGCCGTCTTGAGTAAAGCCTCGGCGTCGTCGCGCGTCTGCTCAAAGGTGTCCTTGCCGGCCTCCACGATCAAATTGAGATTGTAGGTGGTCTTGCCAAGGTCGACAGCGTGAGCTGCGGCGAGCCATGCGACGACGAGGAGGCGCATCGCTGCAGCAGGGCTTCGCGAGGAATGCGAACGTCTCAAAGCAGCAAAGAGATGGCTGCCACCAGGTAAAACCCGTGGGGAAAACCCGTTTTTGCCCTTAAAAACGTACGGGACATTGGACAGGACAGGTCCGTGAGGAACCTCTTCGATTACAGGACTTCTACAGAAGTACACAGACTCATCGCAGCGCGAGGACTTTTACCCAGGCCAGTCTTCCACAGTTCTCCAACACGTGCATTCTGCGTCGTCCGCGCGCGCGGTTCGCCCTCGCGTGCCTCACCACACGACACTCGTGACCACAGCGTCCACGTTAGAAAACAAAAGCTCCGCGACGTCGCGTCGTCGCGTACACCGCCTCGTGCCGGCGAGATCAAATTTATCGAATCGGCGAAGCGGCATGCCGGTCACTTTAAGTCCCGGCACGGATCCGGCGGGACACGCCTTCACCTGCAACGCCTCTGCGCCCTAACGGCGTTGCCGGCCGTCGTGTCGTTGCGGCCTCCGGGCGCGGCCGCCACGGCACCGGCGCCAGTGGCGGTCCCGCAGCCACCATCCGTCGCGGAACAGCCGCCGGCCGTCGTCAGTCCTGTTAGTGTGCCGCCGCCCGTGGCCTCGCTGGTTATCGCCGCGCCGCCCACGGCCGGCTTCGGCTCGGACACGGATTCCTACGAGGAGCATGGAGTGACACCGCCATCATCACCGCGCATCGAGGACAACGACGCGCCCGTCGGCCAGAAGCGCGCCCTGGGCCAGAGCGAGGACGCGGGCAAACGGGTCCGGCTCGGCGGCGACGCGCGGCCCGCGGCGCAAACCGTGCCGGGCAATTACTACCCGCCGCGCCCCGCGCACGTCGCCCCGCCACAGCCCCCGGTTCAGACGGCGTCGGAACGCCAGCGGGCGGTAGACGCGTTGGCCTTCCAGAGAATGATGCCGCCCCCGGCATACCCGGGAGCCTTCGGGGACTGGTGGACCATCGCCCAGCCGCTGTCGGGGGAGGTCTACTACTACAACGCGAAGACCGGCCAAACGTCGCCGGTCTGGCCACCAAATGGTTGCGGCCCCTTTGGCCGCCCCGAGTAAGACTCAGAGTCCGAGTCGGAGTTCGAAATCACTTTTTTTACACAGGCGGCCAGCTACTGCAGCTGGTCCATGGGGATCTTGTCGATCTTCGAGTAGAACTTGCCCTGGCCCACCTCCCCCCGCGAGATGCGCCAGTAGTGCTCCGGCATGGACGACCCGGCCTGCGCGGCCATCTCCGTCCGCAGCGTGGCGATGAACTCCTCGTCGTGCGTGATGACCACCAACTGAAAGTTCGACTGGCGCGCTCTTTCGGCGATGATCCTGCTCAGACCGTGGGCCAGGGACCGCCGGTTCGCCTCGTCCAAATTCGTCGTGGGCTCGTCCAAAGCTAAAATGCCGCACTTGATGCAGAAGGTCTGCGCTAAGGCCAATCTAATAACAATGGAAGCGAGGACCCGCTGCCCCGCGCTGCACCGGCCCTTCATATCTAAAGCAGCACCCTGCTTCCGCATGCGGACGTGGTAATTATAAGACCGTGCTGCTCTTTTAGACCCGTTGTCCTCGCCACTTACAATTTCAATCGTATCAATATCCTCGCCCATGTAGGTCACGCTCCACAGCTCCTTGATGATGCGATTAATTTCCTCGATCTTCAGGCGGTGGAAGGAACCCAGCGCCTTGTCCAGCGCAGTCCAGTAGTGCTCCACGTCCTTGCACGCCATGTCCGTCGTCTCCTTGTCGATCATGGCCCGGCGATGCCGCTCCTCCACGCCCTTGTAGCGGCTCGTAGCCAGGTCGTTCGCGTGTTCCTTCGCCACCTTGCGAGCCTGGTCCTTCGTGCCGACATGCTCGCCCTTTTGTGAAGCCACCTGCTCCAGTTCCGCGGTGATGCGCTGGGCGCGCCGCTGTAGATCAAGGGGCGTCTTCCCAGCGAACTCGTCGTCCCCGTCCTCGTCGCCGCCGGCCTCCACCTCGGCCTGCGCCGTCTCGAGCCGCTTTATACAGACGTCCCTCTTCTTCTTCTGGGCGCGATATTCGAGGTTGGCCTCGACGTCCTTCTTCTCCAGGATGCGCGTGTCGTCGCTCTTCGTGTGCTTCGAGATCTTCTCGTTGATGTCGCCGACGGCGTCCTCTGCCGCGTCCACCTCCTGCTGGAACGCGGCGCGCTTCTCCTTGAGTGCTTCCAGGGTCGCTTCGGCGTCCGCTATTCTTTTATCGCCTCTAGTAGCCTGGGCCACGGCCTGCTGCACGGCGTAGGCCGCCGCCTTGGCGCCGTTCGTCCGAGCTCTCGCTTTTTTCTTCCGACCGGTCCACTCTTGGGTGGCCTCGTCCTGGTCCCGGCGCGCCTTATCCAGGGCCGCCCTTCTTAATGTTTCGTTCGCCTTGATCTCCTTCTCGCGCTTTTCGCAATCCCGTTTCGCCTTCGTGGCGTCGTCCCGAGAACTCTCCAGGCGCTTCTTCTCGGCCAAGTCCTGCTCCACCTTGGAAAGGTGCGTGGTGTACTGGGACTTCTGGGAGATCATCTTATTTTCCTGCTGTAAGCCTTCGGCTTTATCTTTTTCCGCCTGGGCGCGCTTATTCACGGCCTGCTCTTTTTCCTCTTGGAGGCGTTTCAGGTCTTTAGTGATGTCCCGGCGCGTCCTTCTGCCTCCAACGCCGGCGTCCTGCGCCACGCTATCTAGTTGGTCCTTCTTCGCGTCCCGGGCGCTGACCGCCTCCCGCAGAGCGCTGCCCAGGTCACTCAGGTTACAAGCCTTGTCGAAGCGCGAGGCCGCCGTCACACTCAGAGCCTCGGCGTCGCGTAAAGCACTTGCCGCGTCCTTGGCCGCGTCGGACGCTTTGGCCGCTTGCGCTTTTTGGAGGTCGGAGACCTTCTCCTTCGCCACCTTATCTTTTAAGATCGCGACCCAGCCCCGCCACTGCGGTTCTAACGCGTCCAGGTCGGCCTGGAGTGCACTAAATTGCGTGGTCAGATCGTCAAAGGCCTGGGTGTTGGCCTTCTTCACTATTTTATCGAGCCGATCCACGGTGACCTGGAACTCGGCGTCGTCCTCGTCAAAGTCTCTTTTGCAGACGGGGCACTGGGAGCAGCCCGTTTTTTTGTTGGGCTTGTTCCGTAATTTCTCAAGAATCATGGACATGGCCTTGGGCATCATGACCACGTTCTCCTTCCTTCGGTTGATGATCGTGGAGACGCCGCGCGCCCAACTACTCGCGGCCCGGAAGGCGTCGTGCCGGTCCTGGCTCAGGGGTGTGGTGACCAACGTCTCCAAAGCCAGATCGTCATCACCTTTGTCGACGCGGCTCCACTCGAAGACGCCGTTCGCCTCCGCGAGTTTATCTACTTCGTCCGCTTGCTTCTCGTCGGCCTCATTTTCTTCGTCAATGTTCTCTGACGCGGCCTTCTCCGCGTCGCGCAAGGAAGCGCACTGCTTCCGGATGGACGCTAACTTGGAACGAGTGTCGCTCGGCAAGGCCTCGCAAGCTCTACTAGCTTCGCGCGACGCGGCCTTGGTGGAGGCCTCGCTCTGCTGGGCCGCACGCTCGTCGGCCTTCGTCGACGCGTCGGTTTTCGAAGCTTGGGCGCACGCGTCGTCCAGGCGCGTCTTCGCCGTCGTGATCAGAGCCTTCAGGCGCGCTGCGAACTCGGGCGCGGCCCGCCCGTCGTCGCCGTGCACGCCCGGGGGCTCGCTCACAACAGCGCCATGACCGCCGTCCCCCAACTCGTAGTCCTCGGCCGCCTTCCGCAAGTCCGCGGCATCCCGGCCGTACGCGTCCGAAAAGCGGTTCAACGCTTGCGTCGCCGCGTGTTCTAAAACGCCCAGCTCCCGCTCGTCGTCCTCGTTGCCCTCCATCAAGTTCAACTGCGTGTTAGTCTCTTCGATTTCGTCCGCGAGGCGCCGCTCGTCCTGCTGGCACCATTTGATGACACTGTCGTGCATCTGCGCGCTCCGGTCATTTCTAAAGTTGTCCAGGAGCTTCGCTTGCTTCTCGACCTTCGCCTTGGCCAGGGCTAGGGACGCGTCCGTCGCGTCCCTTAGTTTCCGGAGCGCCTCGTCCGTGTCCCGTTGAACGCGTTCGGCCTCGCCGACTCTCGGCGCCAGAGCCGCTATTTCTTCTGCAGCATTTTCTACGGCGCTACGCTTCTCCGCGACAATGGCCTCGGCCTTGCGCAGGGCCTGGTCCGCCTCCGCTTCTCTTTCACTCTCCTCCCGAGCCATGGCTTTGCTTGTTTCATCTAAGGTCGCTTGCACGAGGGCCGCGACGTCCCGGTCCAGCGGTTCGGAAGAATTTAGGGCTTGCGTTAAGCGCGCGTAGGCGTCCGACGTGTCCTCCAGGTCGCCCTTGGCGTCGCCCAGGGCGTCCCTCAGATCATTTACTTCGGCCTCGCCGCGCGTTTTCTCCGCCTCGGCGCCCCCTTTCTGAGCGTCGACCTTCGACGCCTCCTTCTTCGCCTTCTCCGCCGCCGCCCGGTGCCGGTCGGCCTCGTGTTCTAATTTTTGGATGATGTCGAACTGCGAGGCCTCCTCATCTTGTAAGCGGGCGGCCGTCGCTGTTAAAACGTCGTCGTCCAAATCCATCAACGTGGAATCTTTGAGCCGTTCATCTAAGTACTTCAGGGAGCGTTCTAGCCCGTCGATTTCCTGTTTTGTCTCCGTGAGCCCGCGCTCCATCGATTGGATCTTCCGCAGCCGATCATTAATGCGTTCCTTCTCCTCCCGCAACACCCGTTGCGTCTCGTCGGAAGCTTTGATGGCGGCGTCGGCCTGGGCGATGGCCGCGTCCGCACTGGCCTTGCGCTTGGCGTGGTCCTGGGCGGCTACTTTATCCGCATGTAAACCTTTAAGATCTCCGGAGATGTCCTTCGCGGAAGCCGCTAAAGACTTTTTTTGCTTCTGCAATACCTCGAGGGCCTTGGTGTACCTTGCACTTTCAAAGATGTCGTCGAAGCGCTTCTTGAGGACGGCGCCTTCTTGTAGAGGCCACGACGAGTCCTCCTGGTGGCAGAAGATGACGCTTTCTAACACCGCACGCGACACACCGATCATCAACGGCACGGTCTTGTCGAGTTCCCCGCACTTGTGCGTGAAGGAGGTCTTGGTGCCGTCCGGTTTCGTGGCTCGTATCACACCGTCCAATTGTTTAAAAGTAGCCGTCGTCTTCTTCTGGGTGAGCTGCATGGAGCGCACGACGACCATGCGCTGGGCGCCGTAATTCTTGAACCGAAGCTTGATCTGGGCCTTGACCTCCGTGGCGCCCGAGACCTTGGGGTCGTGCACGAAGGCCTTGCCGGACGAACTCCCGGGCGGGAAGGCGCCCGTCGTCCCGAATTTTAAACATTCGATGACGGTCGTCTTGCCGCAGCCGTTCGCGCCGACGATCATGGTGAGGGGCGACTCGAACTCGATGGCCTGCTCGCGGTCCGGGCTGAAGGCCCGGATGCCGCGGATGGCCAGCTTCTCGATCTGGGACATGGTCGCGCTCCGCTGGTTTTGTTTAAATGGCTCCGCTGGCTGTCTGACGGCGGTGACGCGCGCGGCGGTCTGCTGTCACGGCAGCGCGTAGCCTATGTGGTACGTGCAGCGCTGCGACGATCACTGTCTCTTTTCCGAGAGCAGCGGCTTTGTACTTGGCTCGCGGATCGACGCGGGATCGATGAGTGCTGAACCCGAATTGACCGGCCGGATTGTTCAGACAACTCTCCAGACGCGACAAGCCCCGGATTATCGAGACTGAATACTCCGCATATAGCGAATCTCATACTAATATTTACGATAATTTTTCCCTCGGCCGCCCACCGCACCCGGGTCAGCCAAACACTACAGACAACCACAGACATTACCCCTCGTCCCCGCGCGCCGCGGCGCGCACGGCGACCGCGAGGGCCGCGGGGTCGACGACGACGTTGCCGGTGTACGAGAATTCGCGGGCCGGGAACGCGTAGTAGCGGAGGCCCCGGGCGTAGGAGAGCCCCGCGTAGAAGAGCCGCACGGTCTGCGGCGGCACGATCTCGACGACGGCCGTGCCTGGTGCGCAAAAGACGAGATTGGCCAGGGCACCGCCGTGCGGCGCCACGACGACCGCCGCCGCGGAAAAGGCGCGTCCGCTCGCTTCCGTGGTCTCGAAACGAAAGAGGACGAAGTCAAGGTCCGCTGCCGAGGCCGCCGCGGACACTGCTGCGACGACCGCGCTCTCGTTCACGACGAGGCGCTTGCCGTGGTAGGCGTCGTGGTTTCGCGACGCGTAGAGGACGGTGCGGCGGCGGCACGGCATCGACGCCGCGGCTGCCGCGCGGGTCGTCGCGGGGCACGCCGCCGGTGCGTTCCCGAGCAGCGCCGCGTATGGCTCCGCGAACGGCTCGTACGCGCCCGGCCACAGCAGGTCGCCCCTCACGAGGGCGACCTCGAGGACCGGGAAGAAGTAGGCCCGGCACTTCTCGCCCTCGACGAGGCGCGATGAATTCAGCGCCGCCCTCGCCAGGGCGCACGTGACCCCGTGGCAGAGGAGCCGGGATCCGCTTTGATTAATGAAGCGCGGCCAGACGCCCGCGAGCTGCTGGACGCCGTTGACCATCTCGTGCTGGAACGTCGGCGAGAAGACGTCGAGGCCGAGGTGCGTGCGCCCCGGCACCACCGCGGCGCCCGGCAGCGGGACGCTATCGCACCGGATCCACTCCCGGCGCCGCCACTGCCGCGCCGCCGGCGACCGCCGGCCGCAGCCCCAGATGGTGTCCGCGTAAAGGGGCACCGAGGCGTTCCGGCACTCTACGACCGTGAGCTGCGATGGCTTCTTGAGCCGCGCGCTTTTGTGGAGGCGGACGCGCCACGAGGCGTCCACGGGCAGCGCGCGCCGCTCCACGACCGCGGTCGCGTCGAAGGAGAAGCCGTGGCCGCGGACGCGCGTGCCGTTCGCGGCCGCGCCGGCTAAAAGCAGTGCGGCAGTAAAAGCACGCATCGAAGGTTAGGCATCGATTGGTATCATTACGCGTGAAACATCAAGAAACACATCATGTACCAACTGAGCAGCATCGCCTGGGCTCATGGGCAGCCACAGCGGCAGCTATAGAATCTGATGATGATGTACTTACGCGGGTTTTGGGGCAGCTATAATTTGTGTGAAAACCCGTGTAACCCCGCGCCGCTACGCGTGTTGTTTTGGACCACGGACGCGACAGGCCAAGGTCGGCGAGACACACCCCCTGTGCGACAAAACGAATCTCATACTAATATTTACGAATAATTTGCGCCTCGGCGCGGCGACGGCACCCTCCCAAAGCCCGCCGGGGCGCCGACCGCGGCGTGGGGGCGAGCCCCCCGCACGCCGCCCGCTCAGCACGCCGCCTCGATGAGCCGCGCCAGCAGCTGCTTGCCCGTGCCCTGGATGTCCAAACCGCGCAACTTCAACTCCTCCTTGAGCTGCGCCGGCTTCATCTTCTTGACCTTGATCTTGTTGAGCTTGGGCGGGGCGTCGTCGACCTTCTCGAAGAAGCTTTGGCCTTGCAATTTTTTCGCGAGTTCCCGGCCCTCCCTTTCAAAGTCCTGGGCACCTCTACATAATTCATTCGCCGCCGCCGCTAACAACTTCTGCCGCTCCTCTTCGGCGCTATCTTTCTTCACCAAAGCCTCCTGGGCCTCGCGCCGCGCCTTGGCTTGCTTCAACCTTTCCATGTCGCCTTTGAACTCGTCCGTCTTGCCCTCGGCGTGGCGCTTCTGGTAGGCGGCCTGCTTCCGCTGCTTCTCTATTTCTTCTCTTTCTCTCCGCGTAAGTTCGGGCTTGACGTTGGCGAGGGCGGACATCTTGACATGCGTCTGGGGCCCGTTCGGGTTGGCTGTCTTGATGACCGCGGCGGCGCCCTTCTTCTTTGGAGCTTTCTTGGGTTCATCATTACCCTGTCTGGCCGCGCGCATGGCCTCGAGCTGCGCGTCGCGGTCGGCGTCCTCGGGGGCCTCCTCATCGTCGCTCCTGGACTCCCCGGCCTCGCCGCGCCGCGCCGCTCTTCTCGCCTGGAAGGCCGCCTGCTGCTCGTTCCGCAGTTCCAGGTCGTCGGCGCTCGTGACCATACGCTTGCCGCGGCCGCCGCCCCGGCCCCTGCCTCGGCCGCGACCCATGGTGTGCTAGATTGTGTGCTAGCTTGCACGTCGGCGCGTTGCGCAGTTTCGCGTCGGCGGTAGCTTTTATACTCGTGCGACTGCAGCGGCTACCGTCAGGCTCTCTGAACGGCGGCGCGTCGCGTTTTTTGCGGCGGCTCTGCCTGTAATTACAGGTAATACCCGCGAGAAAAACCCGCATGCGCCGAGTGGAGGCACGCTGTTGCGGATCGGTACGAAGGAAGCTCCGGGAAGGATGCGGCGAGGGCTCACACGGCGCACAGATGCTTCCGACTCCGCTCATTTTTGTTTTTCAATCCCGCAACCGCCGCATAATTGCTCGTATTACACGAGACACCGGCCACGGCTCTACGTGCCAAGCTACGCACTGACTCAGACGTGCTGTGAGACTTCGTGACTGCCACGCGCGTCGAGCTAGCGGAGCAGACAGCTGTAACAGCAGCACATACAATTTGGCAGCTCATCACGCCAGTAGCTGTACTGCGCCTCGCACGCCGCCGCCGCCACGCACCAACCGATACACAAGAATGGCCGAGTGCACCGCGCGCTTCCGCGCGCGCGCCAACGCCGACTCGATCGGCGCCTTGCTCCACCCGGGCACGGAGAGCGCCAAGCAGGCCGCTTTGCGGCGGAAGGGCCGACCTTTGGTAGACCACGCGCGCGAGAACGTGCGGGCCATCCGGCAGGCGCAGAAGGAGAATCGAATGAGGAAGGAAGACGCCGAGAAAAACGCGAAGAAGCCCTATAAGATGAAGCAGTTCTGGAACGTGGCGGGCCGCGCGGTGTCGCAGGCGGCGGCCTGGGAGAACCCCACTTTATCCCCGAGGGACGACGCGGGCGGCTACCTGAAGCGGGGCGCGGGCCGGCGCGCGCCGAAACCGGTCGACGTCCACGCGTCGAGGCAAGCGGACGTGCCCAAGCTGGAGTTCCTGCACATGTCTCCTCGCGAAACGGAGCCATCGCCAAGGAAGGCGGCTCTCCCCAAAGGTAGAGGTGTGATCCAGCACCACTCTTCCGTGGACCGCGTCGAGCAGAATCGGTTAGATGCTCAGCGGCGCCTGCAACCGAAGCCCAAAGCTAGAGCCACCAAAGCCGCCAAGGCGTCACCTAGAAAGCACGAGAGCTTCGGGAGCGTCCCCGCGTACTTAGACGTACGGAAGCGCCAACTGAGAGAAGAGGCCGCGGCCAAGAAGGCGTTGCAGCCGGACCCCGAGTGCCCCGAGGGCATGACCCGCATGGCGGATGCTGAACGAGTGCAGTCGTTAAATGATTTGACGCGGCGCAAGGGCGAGCTCAAGGCCGAGCTCGCCAAGCTGCCCCTGAACGTGACCTCGATGCGCGCGCGGAAGCACCAGGAGGCGCTCCACGCGGCGCTGGACGACGTCGAGGCCTCCATCACGATCTTCGCGCGGCCCGTAGTCTACATCCAGGCCTAGGCGCCCCCGCCTAAGGCATTTTTGGCTCCCATGGTTGGGTTGTTTGTGTTGTTGTTGAAGGGGGGTCGAGAGATCGCGCCGGTCGCGTACAGAAGTCTTCTTATACAAGCTTCCTTCAGCCGAGCCTGATCACGCGCCTGAAAGTCCCGAGGAGGACGCTAGCGAGGCCGTTGGCGAAGCGGAGGTAGAGCGCGCCGGCGACGCAGACTCCGCCGCGGAGAATGCGGAGGAGCAGCGACGGCGCGTGCTGTCGGGCGAAGCCCACGGACGCGCTACCGAGGCACCGGAGGATACCCATCGCGCTGCCGCGGATGCGCCAGAGACCGGTCATCTCGACGAGGCGCCAGAGAAATTCGGTGAACGTGTCCTCGTACTCGTCCGGTGACTCAGCTCCCAGGTGGATCTCTCGGCCAACCTGTGCAACCTTCAAGAGCAAAAGCACCAACAAAATGGGCGGAATCGCGGCTTCAATCGCAAGTCGTCGCTTCCACCGGGCCTCGATCGGCCCCCATCTGCTGCTGTCCGCCAAGACAAGTGCAGTTTGGATGGTCGCGGGGACGCGGCCGTCCAGGGGGTCCAAATGGGGGATTTTGGGACGGTCCGCGTCTTTTCGGATATACGCCAACGCGTTGGAAAACCGCTCCCCCTTATCCAATTGAGGATGCGTCATCTCGAGGCAAGCCGAGACATACTGCCCCGTACCGTTAACGGTACGGGGCACAAAACCCGCACGTTCTAAACCCGCGCGTTAGTAATAATTACAACAAGAAGAACGCCGATTTAGCCTAC
>Ga0115000_10002279_pt1 | contig 16658 bp, 17 predicted proteins | sample ArcticOcean_MG_C_6_FD_89690 | JGI IMG/M metagenome (GOLD analysis project Ga0115000, IMG submission 89690) | Marine microbial communities from western Arctic Ocean - ArcticOcean_MG_CB8_128 | ecosystem: Environmental > Aquatic > Marine > Oceanic | place: Arctic Ocean: Canada Basin | collected...
GAGGGTTTCGGGGGAGAGGTCGTCGTAGGGGAGCGGCTCGCTTAAGAGGACGTTCATGAGGGTGAGGAGGAGCTCGGCGAGGTCGTCAAGTTGGCGTAGGGTGAGAGTGTTTCCTTTGGCGTAGGCGAGGCATTCGGATACGAGGCTTGAAATGGAATTCCGGATACGTCTGCCAGCGCCGATTTCGGAGAGTTCTTCGAGGAGGGCGTTTAGGGATAGGGCGTCGAGTTCTTTGCTCTGGTTGGACTCGACGCGGGAGGGGAGGTTGTGAGCTTCGTCGATGATGAGGAAGGTGCGGCTCGGGTCAAAGTCGCTTTGTTGGGCCAGGAGTCCGGCGCTGTTGGACGAGAAGAGGTAGTTGTAGTCGCCAATCCAGATGTCGCGATGTCCAAGAGCGGTTCGCATGGTTTCGTAGGGGCAGATACCGGCGGCGGCGCTTTCTTCTTTGAGCTGTTCGATGGGGATGGGTTGCGTGGAAAAGAGGATGTGCCGGTCGAGGGAGGAGTTGGTCCATTTCTGGTCGAGCTTGCTTATGTACTGGCAAGAGCGAGGGGAGCAGCGGAACTCGGAGTTGACGCAGTGTTCGGCTTTGTTGCGGATTTGCCAGTAGGATGCGGATGAATGTCCTCCGAGGAGCGCTTTGAGGCGATCGGTGGCTTCAAGTTGTCCGGTAGCTTTGCTGGTGAGATAGATGATTCGGTCGACTTGTCCGGTGGCGAGTCGTTGGAGAGCGATTTCCCAGGCGACGCCGGTTTTGCCATAGCCGGTGGGGGCTTCGAGGAAAACGACGGGAGACGTTTCGAAAGCATTTTTGAGGTCGGTTTGAATCGTTTCCTGACCAGGTCGGGGCGTTTCGTAAGCGGGTTTGAATTGGAGTTCGCAGAGTCGGGCGAGGCGGGCGATCTTTTGGTCGAGGTAGCCAGCGAAGCGGTCGAGGTGATCGACGATGAGCGCGTCGTACTGATCGGTGTCGAGACGGATGCTCTGGATGATGCCGGAGGAGATTTCGACGAGGAGGAGATCGAGGTCGATTTGCTCGGCAGGCGTTTTTCGTTCGCGGATCAGCAGTTCGCGGTAGGCTAGTAGTTGGAGGCAGTAGCTTTTATAGAGGGAAGCGGTTTCGAGGGGGTCGATGGGGAGCGGAGTGGCGATGGTTTTGATTTCCCGAACGTGGATGCGATCGGTGGCGTCGCCGATTTGATCGATACGGCCAGTGAGGCGGAGGGTCCAGCCGTTCCAGCGAAGATCGCCACTAATGGAAATCTCGTTTGCGAAGCCTTCTTCAGGGGCGTTTTTTTGGATTTCCTGATGCCATTGCTGGCCGACTTGGGCTCGCCAGTTTCCGAAACCCGTAGATGCGACGCGCTGGCTGTAGGGCGAGAAACGCGCGAACTCACCTACGCTGAGTATGACGAGTCGCTGTTTCGCATCGATTTCCATTTTAAATTTCTAAGCGCAGATGACACGAAGGACACAGATAAATTCGAGTAAGAGCATCATTTCTTTTCGATTAGTTGCGCTTGAGAGGGGGATGAAGGGTGAACGTTTATTATAATTAGATGAGTATCAGTGTTCATCAGTTGCTCAGTGGTTTAAGTTTTTTGGTTGGTTGGTTTTGGATTAGGTTTTGTTTTTTTAACCACTGATTACACTGATAGACACTGATGTTGATTTGAGCTTTGGGAAGATGTGGGAGCTCTATTGCTACGGCCTCGGCGATGCCGCCCTACCTTTTTTGGGTGATTCGGGGGTTGGGATTTTCGGTTCGCTTTGGGCGGCTTAATTTGGAACGCTCTTGGTCTAATACTATGGATACCATGAAATTCTTGAGGATCGTTGTTTTGTTGGCGTATGTTGCTGGTTTGAGTGTTCGGGCGGACTTCGAGTCTAACCTTCTCAAAGAATTGCATGGAGTTGGGTTTAAGCTGCACCCGATGGTGGTTCGATCGAAGATATTCGAGCTTGAAGCGGAGGTTCTGAAGCAACACGCGTTGGAAAAATTAAAGGAGATGAATGTACGCGTGCTAACGGATTCGGAATCCAAAGTATTGCCGGGCGAGCCTTTTCTTGAATTGGCCGTGAACATTGCTCAAGCGCAAGGGCCGAGTCATATTTACTCGGTTTCCTTGGAGTTGCGCGAACGGGCTGAATTGGAACGTCCGAAAGAGAGTGTTGTGATAATGGCGGTGAGCACGTGGAATCGCGAATCGTTGGGGATCGCTAATCGGCAGGAAGCGGTGATGCAGGCTATCGATCGTTTGCTCCGCGTTTTCGCGGAGGAGCTTCACGGCGCGAATGGCGGGTAGTAGGTTTTTGGGTTGAGGAATTCGAGTTCGAATTGAATTTGGGTTAAAGTAACCGACTGACGATCATTAAGGATGTTTGCTTGGCTAAAACGATCTAAGGCTGAGCCCAAGCGCACGATGATCGGGCGGTTGGGGGAGGAAGAGGCGGAGCGCTTACTCAAAGCCAAGGGCTATCGCGTGGTAGCCCGAAATTGGCGGGCGGGCAAGGATGAGATCGACCTGGTGTGTTACGATGGCGAGGTTTTGGTTTTCGTTGAAACGAGGACTCGATCAGTTGGAGCTCTCGTGGGTGGGTTTGATTCGATCGACAAGCGGAAGCGAGAAGCGTTGAAGCGCGCGTGTCGTGCATATGTGGCTAAATTGAAGTCTCAGCCCGCGACCTATCGCCTTGATGTGGTTGAAGTTGAGCATGAGGAAGGGGAGATTCTCGTAGCGCGTCATTTTGAGAACACGCCTCTTTTTAGCAAATCCGCTGGCCGGGGAAATTAGGCTAGGAATTGTGGTTTCCTAAAGGAAAATTGCTTCTTGAGGCCTCTTGTCGTGGTGCCGGGACTGCTATGTCTTTCAATCGTCTTTACAAGCTATGCGGCGAGGCCCACCTTGTCGTCACTTCCTGCATTCTTAACTGATTCACACTACGGACATGTCACAAGATTCACGTCATCCTTTTCTGAAAGGCTTGAGCAAGCACCGCGGCGCTCAGCCGACTGTGATTACTATTTTCGGAGCTTCGGGCGATCTTTGCGCCCGTAAACTCGTGCCAGCTATCTACAATCTAGCGGTAGACAACTTGCTTCCGGCGGACTTTTCGTTGATCGGTTTCGGGCGCAAGCCCATCCTGGAGGAGGAGTTTCGGAAGTTGGCTACGGACTCGATTCAGCAGTTTTCGCGTCGTCCTTTGAATGAAGAGATTTGGGAGCGCATTTCGAATCAAACCTACTACTGCAGTGGCGGTTACGATGAGCTTGACGCGTTTAAGACGCTGAAGATCAAGATTGACGAGATCGAGAAGGGGTTCGGGCGCGAAACCCAAAGCGTATTCTACGTATCGACTCCGCCTTCAGTTTTCGAGCCGATTATCAAGAATCTCGGGGCGAGCGATTTAGCCACACGGCACCAGGATAACGACAGTCACACAAAGGTCGTTATCGAAAAGCCTTTCGGCAAGGATCTGCAGTCAGCGCGTCATCTGAATCGTGTTATCCAAGGCGTCTTTCAAGAACGCCAAGTGTATCGAATCGATCATTACTTGGGCAAGGAAACGGTGCAGGATTTGCTCGTTCAGCGTTTTGCGAATTCGATCTTCGAGCCACTCTGGAATCGTCAGTACGTCGATAATGTACAGATCACCGTATCAGAGTCGTTAGGAGTTGGAACTCGTGGCGGCTACTACGAGCAAAGCGGGGCGACGCGCGATATGATTCAGAATCATACAATGCAGCTGCTGGCCCTAACGGCGATGGAGCCGCCGGTATCGCTCGACCCGGAAGCGATCCGCGACGAGAAGGTCAAATTGCTCAAGGCGATTAAACCGCTAAATTTGAATTACGATAGCAGCGACGTTGTTCGGGCCCAGTACAAGGAAGGCCTTGTCAATGGACAGCGAGTCGAAGGTTATCGCCAGGCAGAAGGCGTGTCGGCAGAGTCCGAGACGGAAACGTTCGCGGCCCTTCGTTTGGATATCAATAATTGGCGCTGGGCCGGGGTTCCGTTCTATTTGCGATCGGGAAAACGGATGCCAAGGCGCGTCACTGAAATTGCGATACAGTTCAAGCGTCCGCCATCGACGCTTTTCAGCGAGGGTGAAATGTTTAATTTGGCGGCGAATTCGTTGGTTTTCCAAATTCAACCGGACGAGGGTTCGACTGTGCTGCTAAATGCGAAGATCCCTGGATTGCAGACGCGGACGCAGCCGGTTAAAATGCATTTCAAATACAGCGCTACTTTCGGGTCGAATACGCCTGAGGCGTACGAGCGACTTGTCCTGGATGCGATGCTTGGGGATGGCACCTTGTTTATTCGAGGCGACGAAACGGAAGCGTCTTGGAATTTGATTACGCCGCTTCATGATTTTTGGGCGAGCGAGGGTCAGCGAGGCATGGAGAACTATGTATCGGGATCCTGGGGACCTTTGGCAGCGGATCGCTTGCTTTGGGATAATGGCCATGAGTGGCGCAGACCGTAAACGGATAGAGTCCCATGACTGAGGTCCTAGCGACGGAAAAGAACGAAATCTATAGCAAGCTACCTGGGATCGAGGTTCCAGTTGGCGACGCGTTGGTGTCGCTTTCCGAGATGTGGGATGCTCCGCCATCTTCGGATGCGAGTCCACCTCCATCGGAGTTTCGAGCATCGCGCATGAATATGATTCTGCACTTTGGTTTCGATGCGTCTTGCGAGGAAGCCACGGCCTTGTTCAGGTCGGTGATCGAATTTTCGAGACGTTATCCTTGTCGAGTGATCGCTCTCTGTCCGTCGAAAGATGAAAATGCGACGGGTCAAGGTATTGTCTGCAAGATATTTTCGGAATGCTATATCGGTAAGGGCGACGGCGATAAGAGTTGTTGCGAAGCGATCATATTTGGGTATACTCTGAAGGAAAAGCGGTTCTTGGAGGATCAAATATCCATATTTCTAGAGAGCGATTTGCCGACCTACTATTGGCCTTATCTTTTTGATTCGCCTGATAACCTTTCGGCGTATCAAACGTTCTTCAAGAATGTGGATCGCGTAATCATCGATACGGGAGTAGAGAATTTCACTGCGGATCGATTGCACCTTCCTGAGCCGGAGAAGCTGCACGACCTAGCCTCCGCGCGCACGCTCTCGATCCGGCAATGCATTGGTCAGTTCTTTAGCGCGTTTCCGATGGATAAGATAGTGGATGGCTTAACCCGCGTGGAGATTAGAACTCCCGTAAGATTGAAGGCCGAATCTCGACTATTGCTAGCTTGGATCGAGTCTGCTCTGAGCGATTGCAGCGATCGCGTAGAAGGCTCTGAACTTAAGGCTGGATTTGTTTGCGAGGAAGGCTCTGAGCCTAGAATCTTGTTTTCCTATGATTGCGAGAGCTTCGTTGAATGCTCTCTCGATTTGGAAGGAGGCGTTGCTCAGATCAGCGCTAAAATTGGAGGCGATGCTCATTCGATGACAGCTGCTATTCGTTTGCTTGAGCCTCAGGAAGCTTTGGCTGAAGCATTGTTTTTCGGGTAGGAAGAAACCGAGCCCGGAGGTCTCGATTCATCTTGGGATCTTGGCTGCGGCCTCGGCGATACCGCTCTACCTTTTGCTGAGCTACTTCGATGGGGCTTTTCGCGCTCGCCAGATCATCCAGAGTCCCGCTAGGCCCATGAGGATGGAAAGGGTGGCGCCACGGCTGAGGCCGAGTGTGAGAGCTGCATCAGGTTCACGGAATTGTTCTCCAATGATACGGAGGATTGAGTAGCCGAGTAGGAATTCGCCGACCAGAGCGCCCGGGTGGCTTTTCAATAAGGGTGTTTTCCAGATGCGAAACTGCGAGTAGGCGAGCATGAGGACTCCTTCGAGAGCGGCTTCGTAAAGTTGAGAAGGATGACGGGGAATGGTGCCGCCGTCAGGGGCGGTTGGGAAGTAGAAGGCCCAAGAAACGGTGGCTGCTTTTCCCCAGAGTTCTCCGTTGAGGAAATTCGCGATGCGACCGAATAGCAATCCGGCCGGGGCCAGCGAGCAAACGAGGTCGGCGGTCAGCCAGAATGACTGCTTGTGTTTGCGCGCTATGTAAGCGGTGGCTGCAGCGACTCCGAGGAAACCGCCGTGACTGGCCATGCCGCCTTCCCAAACATAGAAAATTTTCCAAGGTTCGCTGAGGATTAGCTCGGGAGTGTAGAAAAGAAAGTAGCCCATGCGTCCGCCCAGGACTACGCCGATGATCAAAGCGACGAAGAGATCGGATTGCTGGTTGGCGTCGTAGGGAGAACGGTCGCTTTTGTAGTAGCGAGCAAGGAGCCAGGCGCCTATTGCGAATCCAAGAATGTAGGCCACTCCGTAGTAGCGAATTCCCCAATTTTCGCTAAATTGGATGAGGAAAGGGTGAGCCGTGTGGTGGAAGTATCCGAAGATGGCGCTCGTGGTCATGGAAATAGAATCGGGTAACAATGAAACTTAGTCCGTGTCTTGGGAAATGGGTTCTTCGTGAGTGAGCGGATCGTTCGTTTTGCTATGTTCGTTGCGAGCGAGTTCGCGCATGTCGATTGCGACGTCGTCTTTTTCGAAGATTTCGCGTCCGAGGATGCATTCCATTATGTCTTCCATCGTAACGACGCCAGCGAGAGAGCCGAATTCGTCGACTACTGCGAGAAGTTGTTGGTGGGTTCTGAGAACCGTTTGAAGCGCAGTGTAGGCGGTTACGGTTTCGGGTACGAACTGCACCTCGTTCATGATGTCGGAAATTTTAACGAGGTCGTGGTCGTCCGCCTTTTGCTTCAAAAGATCACGACGCCGAATAATCCCTACGACATTGTCGAGCTCTTCGTCATAGACGGGGATACGGGCGAAGGGGATGTGCGGGGAAGCTCGAAATACCTCATCGACTGTAAGGTGCTTTTCGATGGCGGTTACGACGACGCGTGGCGTCATGATCTCGCTGACGAGGACGTGGTCGAGTTTCAGGGCATTGGTTACCATATCCGACTCACCGGATGTTAGACGGCCTTCTTTGGCCCCTTTTTCGGCGAGGAGGATGATTTCCTTTTCATCGGCGTCGGGGTCTTCTTCGGCATTGTCCTTAACAACCAATCGAACCGAGAGGTTCGTCAGGTAAGTGATGGGCGACATGAGCCACTTCAAGGCGACAAGGGGGGTGACCACCCAAGGATGGAGTTTCGTGCGGTAGACGAACCCGAGGTTTTTGGGAATGACCTCCGAGAAGATCAGCACGCCAATGGTCATTGCGGCAGTGATAATACCGACGATCGCGTTGCCCCACATGATGACCGCTAATCCGCTCACTAAAGCTGTACCGGCGGTGTTGGAGACCGTGTTGAGGGTCAGGATAGCCGAAATCGTATTGGAAATGTCTGCTTTGAGTTTCTCGAGCTTTTCGCCTTTTTGCGGCTTACGCTTTTTGAGATCTTCGATCTCGGCGGTGGTTGTGCTCAAAATGAGCGCTTCTAGCATCGAACAGTAAAAGGATGTTCCGATGGTAAACGCTACGGCTCCAATAAAGGCTAAGAGCATGGGCGGCTTGTGAGAATACGCATAATTTTTATGTTTATATGTGTTAGATGCCTTCGAGAAAAAGGCAAGCGCATCTTAAATGTCTAATACCGTGACCTTGAGGACGCTTTTTTCTTTCGTTTTTCGTGAATTTCAAGAGCCTTATTTCCCGAACAACAACTGTTACATTTAAAATATTATGTCAGATTCAAAGCCCTTAGTAGGCATCCTTTCCGGAAGCGCGTCGGATAAACCGATCATCGAAAAAATTACAGGCGTACTCGATAATTTCGGGATCGCTTGGGAGTACAACGTGCTTTCGGCCCATCGCACGCCGAACCGTTGCGCTGACTACGTTAAAGGAGCCGAGGCGAAAGGCATGAAAGTCTTGATCGGCGTTGCTGGATTGGCGGCCGCTCTTCCTGGCGTGATGGCTGCGCATACGTTGCTTCCAGTCATCGGCGTTCCAGGCGATGGAGGACCGATGAAAGGAGCGGATGCGTTGCATAGCATCGTGCAAATGCCTCCAGGAATCCCAGTTGCAACCGTGGGAATCGGTAATGGGCGCAATGCCGGTTACTTGGCAGCGCATATTTTGGCGTTGGTCGACGATTCGGTTCGCGCCAAGCTCGTAGCCTATCGCGAGAGTTTAGGTGACAGCGGCGAGTAGACCGAATTTGCCTCGGAGTTTGTTTTTCGGCTTAAATTATTGGTAGCGGCCGATCTCCGAGCGGCCATATCTAGAAAATCCATCTGAAAATGGCCGCTAGGAGATCGGCCGCTACCTTTTGGGCTGTTCGGCGTTTACCCAGCGACCTTTTTTTTGAGCAGTTTATTTTGGTTTTGATCTCAGCCCGTCTAACGTTAGTTTGGGCAGGTGAGTTTTATTCTATCCCTGGACCAAGGCACCACTAGTTCGCGTGCGATCCTATTTAATCGAGACGCTGAGATCGTAGCCGTTGGGCAAAGCGAATTTCAGCAGATCTATCCGCAACCGGGATGGGTCGAACATGACGCTTCCGAGATCTGGAAGACTCAAATCGAGTCGGCGCGGGAAGCTATGAAAAAGGCCTCCGCCACTTGGCAGGATGTCGAGGCGATAGGAATCACTAATCAACGCGAGACGGTGGTTCTTTGGAATCGCGAGACCGGCAAGCCAGTGGCGAACGCAATTGTGTGGCAAGATCGCCGTACGGCTGAACTCTGCGATTCGCTCAAGGCCGAAGGTAAGGAATCTTGGATACAGGAGAAAACGGGTTTGTTGTTGGATCCATATTTTTCGGCGACGAAAATTAAATGGATGCTCGACGAGCGTCCTGAGCTACGAGCTTTGGCTGCCGAAGGTAAGCTGGCTGCGGGAACAATGATACTTGGTTGATTTGGAATTTGTCTGGTGGGCAGGCTCACATCACGGACGTATCGAATGCCTGTCGTACTTTGCTTATGGATCTCCGAACCTGCGAGTGGGACGATGCCTTGCTCGAGCTGTTTGACATTCCGCGATCGATCTTGCCGGAGATCGTCGACTCGAGCGGTCAATTAGCGGAAACCTCTGCGAAGGTGACTGAGGGTCCGATTCTGATCGCCGGTATCGTGGGCGATCAGCAAGCGGCGCTTTTCGGCCAAGCTTGTTTCGAGCCGGGAATGGTTAAGAACACGTATGGGACGGGATGTTTTATTTTGATGAATGTCGGAGAGGAACCGGCTGTTTCGAAGAATAAATTGCTGTCGACGGTTGCTTGGCGAATTGGCGGGAAAACGAAATACGCGTTGGAGGGCTCTGTATTCATCGGTGGAGCTTTGGTCCAGTGGTTTCGGGATGAATTGAAAATGATCGAATCGGCTGCGGAAATAGAGGAATTGGCGGGGCAGGTTGAGGATTCTGGTGGTGTGACGATCGTACCGGCATTTTCCGGTCTAGGGGCGCCGTATTGGGATCCTTATGCTCGTGGAGCGATAATGGGGCTGACTCGAGGCAGCTCGCGGGCTCACATCGCTCGAGCGGCTTTGGAGGGAATCGCATTTCAAGTGGCGGATGTTGCGCAAGTGATGGAGCAAGATTCCGGACGAGAACTTGAATCGCTCCAGGCGGATGGAGGCGCTTCGGCTAACCATATCCTCATGCAAATTCAGGCGGATCTTTTGGGAGTGACGATTCGTTGTTCGCAGCTCGCTGAAACGACGGCTTTAGGGGCGGCGTTTATGGCTGGTTTGGCAGTTGGTTATTGGGAATCGCAAGAGTCGCTGGCGGCGTTGTGGAAAGAGAGTCGGCGGTTTGAGTCCAAGACGAATGTCGAGCAACGCGAAGCGGCTCTCAAAAAATGGCGTCGAAGCATCGAACGAATTCGAGATTACGATCGAGAGTGAGGCGAAGCCGCCGGGGAAATGAGGATTGCATTTTGAGCGGATGGGCTCGATAAAGCGTTTTATGGCATACAATGTTATCGGATTTCACTACACGCTGAAGAACAAAGCGGGAGAGATTTTGGACCGTACTACGGATCGCCCTATGGCATTCCTCGAAGGTTCGGGAGCAATTATCGAAGGACTCGAAGAGAGTCTGGCGACAATGACCGCAGGTGATAGCGGCGAGGTTATTGTTCGTCCTGAAAAGGGATACGGCTTTCGCGATGAGTCGCAGGTCAACACGGTTTCCAAATCGCTTCTTCCGGCTGATGAAGTGAAAGTGGGCGACTTCTTTCAAGCAGGTGGCGATCAGCATGCTCCCATCGTAAAGGTTGTCGAAGTCGATGGCGACGACGTGAAGCTAGACGCGAATCATCCTTTGGCAGGCGTTGATTTGATTTTCGATGTTAAGGTTGTCGAAAAACGTGAAGCGACCGAAGAAGAATTGTCGCATGGCCATGTTCACCAATCAGACGAAAGCGGCTGCTGTGGTGGTGGCGATAGCGGTGGCGGCGGCGGTGGCGGTTGCGGTTGCCACTAGGAATTGTAAATAATTCTGTCTGCGGTTTTACGTAGGGCTGGTCGCTTGCGCCATGCCGCGTAAGCAGCGGCCGATTTACTCTCTTTGGGTCTAATACCTCGAAGCTTTTGAGGGGCGTAGCCCCTTGTGGGCGAAGGCCGTTACTTCGGCTTTTAAAGCAAGTCCGGAGGCCTTGCACCACCTTCAATGCTTTTTTAGCTAGGGTGGTACAAGGCGTCCCGACTCGTATTCTCAATCTCTCAAAATACCTCGCTGGCGCAGAGCGACCGTTGACCGGCTGGTCAAGGGCTCTTGACTCGGCGTAGCAATGTATCCAGCGGGCTGGTTTTAGCGGGATGAAACAAGATAAGCTCAGGCCCCCGGATTGCTTTTTTCCCTTTCACCTACGCGGCGCGGCGCGAGCGCCGGCCCTACGAATGGACTTTACTAGAAGTCGAGCAGTTCAACTTCGAAGATGAGCGTAGCGTTAGGTGGAATCGATCCACCTGCGCCACGTGAGCCGTAACCAAGTTTGGAAGGGATGATTAGCTTACGCTTTTCACCCTTTTTCATGGCGAGGAAAGCTTCGTCCCATCCTTTGATTACGTTGCCCAGTCCAACTTGGAAATTGAAAGGGTCGCCTCGGTCGTAAGAGCTATCGAATTTCGCGCCGTTTAGGAGAGTGCCCTTGTAGTGAGCTGTCACGGAGTCGCCTTTGTTAGGAGTCGTATCGCCGCTGCCTTCTTTGGTGATGATATAGTGAAGGCCGGAGTCGGTGCTTTGGGCTTCTGGGAATTCATTGTGAATGCGAGCGAGCTCGGGATCTTTGATGATTAGATCGACGGTCTCTTCGAGAGCTCCGACTCGAGAGTCCATTTTGGAATCGTCTTGTTTAGGCGCTTCTGCGGGCTTGGAGCAACCGGCGAGAAACAAGAGAGCGATGGATAAGAGGGCGAGTGATGGAATTATTTTCATATGTCTATAAATACGAGCTATGACTTGCGTCGTTCGTGTCGAGCTTAGAAACTTCAAAATCGATAAGGAATGGGTGAGATAGTGAGTTCGGGGCGAAAAGAAGCGATTTTGGGGAAGGGCGAAATCTCTTTTCGGCGTCGATCTAATGCTCGTCGCTACATTGCGAAAGTGGATTCGAATGGCGAAATCGTCGTGACGATTCCGCGCGGAGGGACGCAGCGCGAAGCTTTGGCTTTTGCCCAAAAGCACGGAGAATGGCTTCGTGGGCAGCAAATTAAATCACGGGAGACGCTCAGTGAAAAGGGATTGCATGCAGGCGATCGTTTTTGGTTTCGCGGCGAACGGGTGGAATTAACGGTATCGACCGACTGGGGACGCCCTGTTTTGAGGTTTTCGGATCAGCAATTTTTTATAGCCGATGCTGCGATGAACCTATCGCGTCCGTTGGCGGAGCATCTTAGAGGGTTGGCTCAAAAGGAATTGCCTGTGTTGGCGAATGAATTGGCGACTCGTTTCGATCTATCTTTCAAGCGAGTGAGTATTCGGGATCAGAAGACTCGATGGGGTTCGTGTTCAGGTACGGGAGCGATTTCCTTAAATTGGCGAATCGTTTTGGCTCCACCCGAAACGGCGGAATATATCGTCATTCACGAGTTGATGCATTTGAAGGAAATGAATCACTCACCCGCCTTTTGGGGATTAGTCGAACGCGCTTGCAGACGCTACAAGGAGCACGAGCGTTGGCTCGACGATCATCAGACCGAATTGAACTGGTGATAGTGTAGTTATCTCTCTATGACGATTGCGAGATCGTTAGATAGCGCAGGTCTCGAGCTCGACCTGGTCGAAGAGGTATTCGTCAATACTTGCCATCGCTTCCGATACGACTCGAGGCATGTAGTCCCCATTGCCAAGTCGGCGTTTAGAGTGGATGATAATGTCGAGGATCGGGTCGATCTCGACGCTGGAATAACTAGGATCTTCCAATTGCGCCTTGATGTAGGCTTCAAGGTCTCCGATCGTTAGCTGTGTCTCTATCGTCATCATGATATCGTACTCTCGTTAATGATTAGTCGTTGCGTTTGTGGTTGTCTATTTATCGACCAAATCGCGCGAATCGTTAATTCTGGGACAGTCAAAGATACGTGAAGTTCTCGCAAAAATGCTAAAAAACAGTTTGTAGTTAAACTGCCTTGACGCGTTTCAGTGATTACCCCGCCCCCTCCCTGCAATATTTGCCGGAAAGGTATCGATTTACAACCAACCTTATGCATTGAGTGTCGCAATATAATACGACTCTCGTGGCCTGATTGGATTCACGGATAGGGGGGGGGGGGAATCCTTGGAGGCTTATTGTAGGAGCGGGTTTACCCCGCGATAATACGTGACTGTACCATAAAAATGAAAAATCGCGGGATAAACCCGCTCCTACAATTTAGGCAGCGGAATAATCTTCGACCATTTCGCAGCCTCTTAAACACATGCCCGTGTTCGGCGTTTAGCGACGCTTCATTTCCGTATCAAAGAGCGCTCGAACAACTTTGATAGCGTGTTTTGTAATACGATTTCCATTCGAGCCGCGACCCTTGACTGTCAGTTCGCCGAGGTCGAATTCGAACTCTTTGATACGGGCACTGCAAGTAGGCGTTAGGCGCACGATGATAGGACGTGTCGAGCCATCGGGATTGGCTCGGAAATAGTGTACTTTCGAGCTCTTGTTTCCCTTTGTGAGATTGTAAATTTTGTCACGCGTAACGCCGCTAATCATGAAGCGTTTGACGAATGAGTCACCGCGCGCTCCATCGCGATAAACCAAATCGTAGATTGTTTCCTCGTCGCCTTTTTTCCAAACCGCAACGTGGAGGATGTCCTGTCCCATGTAAACCTTGTCGGCGACTCGAGATACGCGGAATGTACCATCGCTGCAGAAGCAGATGATGTCATCCAGTTGAGTGCACTCGCCAATGAATTCGTCTTTCTTGAGGTTTGTTCCGATAAAGCCGTCTTCGCGATTAACGTAGAGCTTTTCTGTAGGTAGAGCGACTTCGGTGGCTTTGATAGTCTCGAAACTTTCGATACGCGTCTTGCGCTCGCGGCCTTTGCCGAATTTTTCCATTAACCCTTCCAGGTAGTCGATCGTGAATCCTGTTAGGTTTTTTAGGTCGCGTTTGGTCGCTCGAATTTCCTTCTCGGTGTTCTTTATTGTCTCGGTGGCCTTAAAGGAGTTGTATTTCGAGATCCGTTTGATGCGAATTTCCGTCAAGCGAGCGACGTCGTCGTCCGTGACGTCTCGTTTTAGTTGGCTTTTGAAAGGGTCCAATCCGATGTGAATTTCTTCGATCACGGATTCCCATGTTTCACATTCTTCAATGCGGTGATAGATGCGTTCTTCGATGAAAATGCGTTCGAGCGAATCGAAGTGCCATTTTTCCTCCAGTTCGCCGAGTTTGATTTCGAGTTCGAGTTTGAGGAGTTCGCGAGTGGCGTCCGTGCAACGTCTCAGGATTTCGCTTACACCGATAAAAATCGGTTGGTCATTTTCTATGACGCAGGCATTTGGCGAAATGGATGATTGGCAATCGGAGAAAACGTAGAGCGCATCGATTGTGGCGGCCGTGTCGGCTCCGATGGGTAGAGTGACCAGGATTTCCGCTTTTTCAGAGGTGTTATCTTCGACTTTTTTGATTTTCACCTTGCCCTTGGTGTTAGCCAACAGGATCGAATCGATGAGCGAGCTCGTTGTAGTTCCGAAAGGGATTTCGGTAATGGCGACCTGGTATTTGCTACGTGTTTCGAAAATCGAACGAACGAGGATACGACCACCTCGGAGTCCATCGTTGTAATTGGAGACGTCCATTACGCCGCCAGTTTCGAAATCGGGATAGAGTTCGAACGGTTCATCGCGCAGGTAGGCGATTGAGGCATGGAGGATTTCGCTGAAATTATGCGGGAGGAATTTACAGGCTAGTCCGACTGCGATGCCCTCGCAGCCTTCCGCTAGGAGCAAGGGGAATTTTACAGGGAGGTTGAGGGGCTCTCTGTTGCGTCCGTCATAGGAGGATTGCCAGTTGGTGGTTTTGGGATTGAAGACAACTTCTCGGGCAAATGGGGAGAGACGGGCTTCGATGTAACGAGCCGCGGCGGCTCCGTCACCGGTCAGCGTATTGCCCCAGTTCCCTTGTGTATCGATTAATAGATTACGCTGACCCATTCCGACCATAGCGGAATAGATGCTGGAGTCGCCATGCGGGTGATAGCGCATGGAGTGGCCGACAACGTTGGCGACTTTGTTGTAGCGTCCGTCATCGAGCTCCTTGAGCGAATGCATGATCCGGCGCTGGACGGGTTTTAGACCATCGTCGATCGAGGGAACGGCTCGATCGAGAATAACGTAGGAAGCGTATTCGAGAAACCAGTTCTTATAGGAAGCGGCGAGAGGAGCTCGTTCGTTGCCGCTTTCGTGAGCAGGTATTTCGACTACGACTTCGGTTTCCACTTCAGCTTCGACCTCGGTTTCGGCTTGGTTGTCTTTGTCTTTGAATTCGAACGTATCCTGATCGGATTCGTCGTTGATGTTATTGGAACTCATTTATGGGAGAAAAGGTTGCGGGAGCGGAATTCGGTTTTTTTTGGTATTGAACGGTCGCTAGTGTATGGAGTTGGAAATCGGTGTGTTAGGATTCGGTTTCGGCGAGTTCTTTTTCAACGTGTAGATTGTCGATGATGAAGCCTTGTCGGAGGGGAGTGTTCTTTCCCATGTAAAAGCTAAGAAGACCGTCGATGTTGTGTAGCCGTTTCATAGTGACGTGATCGAGTTTCATCTTTGGACCGATGAAGGTAGCGAATTCGTCAGGGGAAGCTTCGCCGAGTCCCTTGAACCGGGTGATTTCGGCGCTCTTACCCATTTTATCGAGACCTTTGTTCTTTTGGGCTTCGGTGTAGCAATAGATGGTTTTCTTCTTTGTGCGTACCCGAAAGAGAGGTGTCTCTAGAATGTAGAGGTGCCCCTGGCGGACAAGGTCGGGGAAGAATTGCAGGAAAAAGGTGAGAAGCAGCAGTCGAATGTGCATGCCATCGACGTCGGCGTCGGTTGCAATGATGACCTTGTTGTATCGGAGCGACTCGAGGTCCGATTCAATGTCGAGAGCGCTTTGCAGGCAATTGAACTCGTCGTTTTGGTAGACGATTTTTTTTGTGAGTCCGAAAGCGTTGAGAGGTTTTCCTTTGAGGCTGAAGACGGCTTGCGTGTTGACGTCGCGGGTCTTCGTGATCGAGCCACCAGCCGAGTCGCCTTCCACAATGAAGAGGGTGGAGTCGTTCGCTTGCTTGTGCTTCGTGTTGAAGTGAGCCCGGCAATCGCGGAGCTTTTTATTGTGCAGATTGACCTTCTTCGCTTTCTCGCGGGCCAGCTTGCGAATTCCTGTAAGCTCTTTGCGTTCTTTTTCGCTTGCGACGATCTTTTGTTGGATTGCCTTCGCGGTCGCAGGGAATTGGTGAAGGTGAAGATCGAGCTCCTTCTTTAAGAATGTATTGATAAAGTTTCGAATGCTCGGGCTTTTGGGCCCCATGTTTTGCGAACCCAACTTCGTCTTGGTTTGGCTTTCGAAAACCGGTTCTTGGACGCGTATGGAAACGGAGGATACGATGGACGTTCGGATATCCGATGCTTCGTAGTCCTTTTTGAAGAATTCCCGAATGGTTTTGACGATGGCTTCGCGGAATGCGGCTTGGTGGGTGCCGCCCATGGTGGTGTGCTGTCCGTTGACGAATGAGAAATACTCTTCGCCGTAATGCGTGCCATGGGTCATCGCGACCTCGATGTCTTCGCCTTTGAGGTGAATAATGGGGTAGAGAATGTCGCCGGTAAGGTTGTTTTCCAGGAGATCCTTGAGTCCGTTTTCGGAACGAAAGGTTTTGCCGTTGAGCGAAAGCGTGAGCCCCGTATTCAGGTACGCGTAATTCCAGAGCATGGTTTCGACGTATTCTAATCGGTAGTCGAAAGCCTTGAAAATCGAGCGATCGGGAGTGAACTCGACGTAGGTACCGTTTTTCTCGTCAGTTTTGCCCTGGCGGCTTTCCGACTCAAGTTCGCCTTTAGAAAAGATAGCCTGCTTTATTTTGGATTCCCGATAGGATTCCGCGAGGAAGTAGCTGGAAAGGGCGTTGACCGCCTTGGATCCGACGCCATTGAGGCCGACGCTCTTTTGGAAGGTCTCGCTGTCGTACTTGGCCCCGGTATTGATCTTAGAGACGCAATC
>Ga0115000_10002280_pt1 | contig 16657 bp, 19 predicted proteins | sample ArcticOcean_MG_C_6_FD_89690 | JGI IMG/M metagenome (GOLD analysis project Ga0115000, IMG submission 89690) | Marine microbial communities from western Arctic Ocean - ArcticOcean_MG_CB8_128 | ecosystem: Environmental > Aquatic > Marine > Oceanic | place: Arctic Ocean: Canada Basin | collected...
CAGTGTAAGATGGAATGGAAAAGATGCGCAAGGAAATCAACTTAGTACAGGGGTGTATATTTATAGCTTAGAGTCTGCGCAGTTCAGAAAAGCTAAAAAACTTATCCTGGTTAAATAATATATTTTAGCACTCTAAGTGGTAGAGTGCTAAAATATATTGCTAATGGTTGTTTATAAAGTATAATTTCGGCCCCACATTAATGTGAGAAAATATATAAATGAAATTTAATAAATAATAAAACAGGAGTAAGCGAAATGGCACTAAATGTAAAGCCTCTAGCTGATCGTGTTGTTGTTGAACCTGCAGCGGCAGAAGAAATGTCTTCAGGAGGGATTATCCTTCCAGACACTGCTCAGGAAAAACCACAACAAGGCTCTATTGTTGCAACTGGTCCAGGAAAAGTTTCTGAATCAGGTACTCTAGTAGCAATGGAAGTAAAAAAAGGAGATAAGATTCTATATGGTAAATATAGTGGTACTGAATTCTCATTTGAAGGAACAGACTATTTAATAATGCGCGAGAGTGATATTCTCGCTGTACTATAAGGAGTAAATAATAATGGCTAAAGAAATCTCATATGATCTCGAAGCACGGAATGCCCTTAAGGCCGGTGTGGATAAGCTTGCCAATGCGGTTAAAGTAACACTCGGACCAAAAGGTCGTAATGTTGTAATTGAGAAAAAGTTTGGCGCACCGACTGTCACTAAAGATGGCGTAACGGTTGCTAAAGAAGTTGAATTAGTTAATAGATTAGAAGATGTTGGTGCGCAAATGGTTAAAGAAGTTGCTTCAAAAACTTCTGATGTTGCTGGCGATGGTACAACAACTGCTACAGTTTTAGCTCAAGCCCTTGTTGCTGAAGGTCTAAAAAATGTAACTGCAGGTGCAAACCCAATGTCTATTAAACGTGGTATTGATAAAGCTGCTATTGCAGTAGTTGAGGCACTAAAAAAGCAGAGTAAAGACTTACCTGATTCTGAGCAAATTGCTAATGTAGGGAAAATCTCTGCAAACAATGATGAAGAAATTGGTCAGAAAATTGCTGAAGCTATGGAAAAAGTAGGTAAAGATGGTGTGATTACGGTTGAAGAATCAAAAACAGCTGAAACCTTTTTGGAAACAGTTGAAGGAATGCAGTTCGATCGTGGTTATCTATCTCCTTATTTTGTCACTAACTCTGATAACATGGAAGCTGAATTAGAAGACCCTTATATTCTAATGTATGATAAGAAAATCTCTAATATGAAAGATCTTCTTCCTTTATTAGAAAAAGTTGTTCAGACTGGTAAACCAGTTATGATTATTGCTGAAGATGTTGAAGGTGAAGCATTAGCAACCTTAGTTGTTAACAAACTTCGTGGTACCTTTAAAGTATTAGCTGTAAAGGCACCTGGTTTTGGTGACCGTCGTAAAGCTATGCTTGAAGATATTGCAGTACTTACAGGTGCAACGGTCATTTCAGAAGATGCCGGTTACAAACTTGAGAATGCTACCTTAGAATACCTTGGTACCTCTAAGCGTGTCGTATCTGATAAAGATAACACAACAATTGTTGGTGGTAGTGGTAAGACTGAGGCAATAAAAGCTCGAATTAATGAAATCAAAGTTCAGATTGAAAAAACATCATCTGACTATGATCGTGAAAAACTCCAAGAGCGTTTAGCAAAATTATCAGGCGGTGTTGCAGTTATTAATGTAGGTGCAGCGACTGAAGTAGAAATGAAAGAAAAGAAAGCTAGAGTTGAAGATGCACTTCATGCAACTCGTGCAGCTGTCCAAGAAGGTATTATACCTGGTGGCGGCGTTGCTTTACTTCGTTCTATTCCTGCTTTAGATAAGCTTAAAGTTGATGAAGAAGAAGCAGTTGGCGTAGATATTATGCGTCGTGCATTGGATGCTCCAATTCGTCAAATTTGTGAAAATGCAGGAGTTGAACCTTCCATTATTGCGCAAGCTGTACGTGAAGGTAAAGATGACTTCGGTTATGATGCTCGTAATCATGAATATGTAAATATGTTCAAAGCAGGTATCATTGATCCCACGAAAGTTGCTCGCGTGGCTGTTGAAAATGCTAGCTCAATAGCTGGTATGATTTTAACAACAGAAGCAGCTGTGACTGAAATTCCTGAGAAGGAAGGTCCAGCAATGCCTCCAATGGATCCAGGAATGGGTGGCATGGGCGGAATGATGTAATCTAAGGATTACTGCTTTTTTATTACTAAAGCCTCTTTTAGAATTCTAAAAGAGGCTTTTTTTATATAAATAAAGTGGATGGTCATTATTAGTTTAATTTGAAATTAATAGATTCTTTTTTATGACTTGTAAACATATTTAGATTCTTTCTATCATGGGGATAATTAGACTTATAAATATGCAGTTTTACGGATTTCATGGTGTTAATGAATCTGAGAAAATTCTAGGTGGCAGATTTGAAGTTGATGTTGAATTGAACTTATCATTAGCATCTTCATGCATCTCAGATAATTTAGAAGAGACCGTCGACTATGAGTCTATATTTAAAATTGTTGATAGTTGTGTAAAAAGAGATAGATTTTATTTAATTGAAGCTCTAGCTAATTCTATAGCAAAAGATATTTTAAAGAATAGTAGAATTAAATCTATTCTAGTAAGGGTTAGAAAACCAAATGCACCGATAAAAGGGCTCTTAGATACTGTAGAAGTTGAGATTGAAAGAACACAAAAGGATTATGACTGAATTAGTTTACTTAGGTATAGGCTCAAATATTGGCGATAAAGAAGTAAATATTTTTACGGCTATTGCCGCATTAGATATAAGAGATGAAATCAGTGTTAAACGAACAGCTTCTATCTATGAAACGGAACCAATGTATCATACTGATCAGCCAAAATTTTATAATACAGTCGTTGAATTAGAATCAAGTCTACCTCCAGAATCGATGCTTCAAGTGTGTCAAGGTATTGAACTTATGTTGGGTCGTCCTCAAAATCATAAAAGAAATAAACCGAGAGTAATTGATCTTGATATATTAGCTTATGAGACAAAATCAGTTGACATACTAAATTTAAAAATTCCACATCCTCAACTTTTTGCTCGTAAGTTTGTACTTGTTCCATGGACTGAAATTTCACCCAATTTTATGGTGCAAAATTATGGCCGTTCAGTCTCAGAATTATTATCATTATGTTCTGACACATCAAATGTCCAAAATCATAAATTAGAAAAAACTGCATGAGAAATCTTTACTATGTTGCAATTGAAGGTACAATAGGTGTTGGAAAGACAAGTTTAGCAAAACTTATATCTGAGCATCTTGGCGCAAAGCTTGTTTTAGAAGAATTTCAAGATAATCCATTTCTTACAGATTTCTATGAAGATCCTGAACGTCACGCTTTTCAAACACAACTATGGTTTTTACTTCAAAGGTTTCAACAACAGCAAGATCTAAGACAGATTGATATGTTTCAAAATTTGGTTATAACCGATTATATGTTCGTAAAAGATCGTTTATTTGCATCACTTAATTTAAATGAAAAAGAAATGTCTCTCTATGATTCAGTAGCAAATATGATGGAACGAAATGTGATTGGTCCTGATCTAGTTATTTTCCTCCAGGCAGACACTGAAACTTTAATGCGCAATATATCTAGACGCGGAAGAGATTTTGAAAAAAATATGTCAGAAGATTATATTGATGCGCTTAATCAAGTTTATAATGAATATTTTTTCCGTTATCAAGATACTCCACTTGTTATTATTAACACAAATAATATTGATTTTGTTAATAACAAAAGTGACCTTGATGAGGTAATTAATTATATAAGACAACCGGCAAAAGGGACTAAATTTTTTAATCCAACAACTGGTTTGTAAAATGATAAAACTTTTAATTTTGGGAACTTTCGCATATTTTATTTATTTACTTAAAAAGAAATATATTATAAAAAATAATGATCATTATGTTAAAGAAAAAGATTCTTATAAGAATCTGAATATTAAAGATGCGGATTATGAAGATATAAGAAAAGAAAGAAAATAGTGAATAAAATATTTAAATTTATTAATGAAAATCCTAATTCAAAACATTTAGGTCTACTCTCTCTAAGGTTACTACCCGGTTATTACTTCATTGCAAATCATGGTTGGAGTAAGATCACAAACCCAGCAAAATGGGAAAACCTTGGAAATGCTTTTACAAAGTATTTTGGCGATTTTCTAGATTTTGCAAACCCATTTTTTGGTTTTTTAGCTGCTTTTGCAGAATCTGCTTGTGCCATTTTATTAGTGATTGGTTTATTTACTCGGACATCATCCTTCTTAGCTCTTGCGACGATGTTTGTAGCTGCATTTAATCATATCACAACCACAGGCAGTCCTGAAAAAGCATGGCTATATTTTTCTATTTTTTTAGCTCTTTTCCTATTAGGCCCAGGTAAATATAGTATTGATAAAATATTTTTTTCTAGGACTGAAGACTAATGCAGGCAATTCGTATTCATAAACATGGTGGTAAAGAAGTTCTCAATTATGAGTCAGTTCCTAGCCCTAAACCCAAAGAAAATGAAGTCATTATAAAGATTAAAGCTGCCGCCATGAACCATTTAGATATTTGGGTTCGTCGCGGTGTTCCAGGTGTTCCTTTGCCTATGATTTTAGGTAGCGATGGAGCAGGTGTTATTACTGAGATCGGAGATTCGGTGACTAAATTTAATGTTAAGGATGAAGTTTGTATTCAACCTTTAACATTTTGTAATAAATGTGATTACTGTCTAAATGGCAAAGAAAACTATTGTCATCAGATTGGAATTTTAGGTGAAACTCAAGATGGTACTTTTTGTGAGTATGTAGCAATCTCAGACCGTAATGTTTATTTAAAACCAAATCATCTTTCATTTGAAGAGACAGCTGCATTCCCTTTAACTGCTCAAACTGCTTATACAATGTTAGTTCGAAGAGCAAAAATTGAACTTGGAGAAACAGTGTTTGTTTGGGGTGCGGGGTCAGGCGTAGGTACGATGGCTATACAAATTGCTAAAGCTAAAGGTTGTAATGTTATTGCGACTGGTGGATCGGAAGAAAAGCGAACTCATGCTAAAAATATTGGTGCTGACTTTGTTCTAGATCATTATAATGAAAATATTGTAGATCGAGTAAAGGAATATAGGAACGGTCTTGGAGTAGATGTAATTATTGAACATCCGGGTGAAGCCACATGGGAAACAAGTATGAAGATCCTTGGGAAAGGTGGCAGATTGGTTACGTGTGGTGCAACTACTGGTCCAAAAGTAAAAATTGATATTAGGCATTTATTTAGCAAACAGCAAAATATCATGGGTTCAACAATGGGTGATGTAGCCGCTTTTTCTGAATGCTTAGATTTGATATTAGACAGAAAGATTAAACCTATAGTTGATAAATCTTTTTTATTCGAAGAAATACGTGAGGCACATGATTATTTAGAAAATAGTAGTCAAATAGGTAAAGTGATTTTATTACCAGAATGAAATATAGTAAGCATATATTTATTTGTACAAATGAACGTGAAGAATGTAGTATTAAAGGAGATTGTGCAAGACTTGGAAGTAAAGAAATTCGCATGAAATTTGTTCAACTTATAAGTGAGCATGGTTTAAAAGGTAAAGTGCGTGCAAATAAAAGTGGTTGTTTAGATGCGTGTGAAATGGGTGCTGCTTTAGTAATCTACCCTAAAGGAATATGGTATACAAAAGTAACCAAATCAGATGTAAATGAAATATTTAATAAATCTATATTAAAAGATGAAGTTATAGAAAGATTAAAAGCGAATAAAGATACTTGGGGTAAAATGATTGAAATAAGAAGAAAGAATCAGGTTAAAGTATGAAGAAGATATTACTTTTATTAATTTGGAGTGTTTTTATAACAAATAGCTTTGCCCAAATGAAAAAAGGATTTGGTCTAACAACGGGTACTCAAGGTTCAGGGGTACATTTTATAGGAAGTTGGAAATTAAAAGAAAATATGTTTTATGGATTTGAAGCACGTTTTTTTGATATAAAGAATGAAACTGAAATCCCTGTTTATAATCAATATACTGGTCAGTATATAAATGTAGGTGATAAAGCACTTGTTCTTTTCCCTTTTTACGCTACAGCAAGATGGTTACCCTTCGAAGGTAAAATTGCAAATAATTTCTCCCCTTTTCTCCAAGTAAAAGGAGGTCCATTATTAGCGATTGATGGAAACGAATCATATAGAAAATTTAATTCTCGCTGGAGAAAAGCACCAACTTTTACATCCTATGGAGCACAAATAGTTATTGGAGTTTCTTTCTTGCAAATGGGTGGATCTTCAATATCTCCTTCGATTGGATTTGAATTTCTTCCTATGGGTAGGACGGTTGATGACAAAAAGAGATATGACGGTACAACCATCAATATAACTTGGACTTTTGCAAATTCACGTCGCTAATGGAAGAACGTTATTTTAAAATAAATTCGAATTCAATTAGCCAAAATAAATTTTCTCTTTCAAAATCAGAGTCATCTCATTTCATTAATTCCTTAAGAGGTAAACTTAATGATAAAGTATGGCTTCTGGATGGTGAGGGTTGTGCTTATAAAAGTATAATTACATCTATTAATAAAAATTTAGTCTCAGGAGTAATTAAAAAAAGAGTCCTTAATTATGGTGAGTCTAGTTACAATATTCATTTAGTAGTTGGTTTAATAAAAGGTAGCCGAATGGATTTTATTATTGAGAAAGCTACAGAACTGGGTGTCAAGTCAATTCAACCAATAATATTTGAAAGATGTATAAAAAAGAAATTAAACATTGATCGTTCACAACGAATAGTTGAATCTGCAGCTAAGCAAAGTGGTCGAAGTTATTTTCCTGAAATTTTCCCAGTATCATCACTTGATGCATGGATTAGTGAAAATCACTCAAATACTAATATTCTTTATCATATGAATGGTTTGAATTATCTTAAAAATTCTTTAAATAAAGAAAATTATTCGTACAATATTATTATTGGCCCTGAAGGAGACTTCTCTGAAGTTGAATTAAAAAAGTTAGAAGCTATAAAACCTGCAACTGTGAGCTTAGGGTCTCGACGGTTAAGAAGTGAAACTTCAGCGATCGTGGGCCTAGCTAATATTAATCAAATGTTGAAATATATAGATGGATAATTGTTTGTTTTGCAAAATTGTTAAAGGTGAGATTCCTGCAGATATAGTTTATGAAAATAAAGATATTCTAGGCTTTAGAGATATAGACCCTAAGGCACCATTACATATTTTAATTATTCCCAAAAAACATATAGAGTCAATAAATAAATTAAAAATTTCAGATAAACATTTAGCAGGAGAATTAATTTTCGCATCCAAAGAAATTGCAAAGAATGAAGGCATTGATTCAAAAGGGTTTAGAACTATTATTAATACGAATGAAGATGGCGGACAGACAGTTTATCATATCCATATGCATATTATGGGCGGCCGACAGATGAAATGGCCACCAGGTTAATTACGTAAAAGATTACATTTTCATAAATTCTCTATATAGTTTTCTTATCGAATAGATATTAGATTAATTAACTTTATTAACCGCCTAAATGTATATATCAGAACTTAATATCCATGGTTTCAAATCTTTTGCCAAAAAAGAAAAAATTAAATTTGGTGAAGGTGTTACTGTAATTGTTGGTCCTAATGGATGTGGCAAAACAAATATTGTTGATGCTATAAGGTGGGTTTTAGGTGAACAAAAATATTCTGTTCTTCGCTCAGGAAAAATGGGCGATGTAATTTTTAATGGTGCCGATAACCTCAAACCCCTTTCAGTTTGTGAAGCCTTTTTAACTGTTCATAATAATAAAGGGAAACTTCCAGTTGAATATAATGAAGTTGAGATAGGAAGACGAATTTATCGCAATGGAGATTCTGAATATTTTATAAATAGAAGGCCTTGTAGACTCAAAGATATTCATGACCTTTTTGTAGATACTGGTATGGGCTCTGATGCGTACTCTGTAATTGAATTAAAAATGATTGAGCAAATTCTCTCAGAAACAGATGATAATCGTAAAAGAATGTTCGAAGAAGCAGCTGGAATAAATAAATACAAACAGCAACGTCGATCGACAATGAGGAAATTTGATGCTGTTGGACAAGACTTAGATAGAATTAATGATATTGTTCAAGAAGTTGAGCAGCAAGTTCATAGTTTAAATCTTCAATTAAAACGATTTAAAAGACATGAAAAATTAAATGATGAACTGAAAAATAAGGAAATTGCACTAGCCTATGTTAAGGTTCATAATCATGAATCTAAAATTTTGCCATTGCGCAAACAGGTTTTAGAATATCTGCATCTTAAAGATGAGAAAGTTTCAGATAAAAATATTAATGAAGAAAAATTGACTCACTTAAAAAAACTTTATGTTGATCAACAATCAGCTTTATTATCATCCCAAAATAGTTTAAGTGTATTAGAAGAAGAGCGTGAGTCTTTTCAAAATAATATTTTAGTTTGGTCAGAGCAAGAAAAGTCAGCTGGGTTAAACATTCAACGTCTAAAGAATGAACTCTCTTCGAGCGATGGTAAAAAAAATCAATTAATGACTCAAGTTGAAGTTAGTAAAAATGAGATTAAAGCCCTTGAACCCCAAGTTGAATTATTATTAAATAAATATAAAACAAAAAAAAGAAATTTTACTGTTATAGAACATAAATATAAAGAATCTCAAACAAATTTAGAATTTGCTCAAACTATTCGTTGGGAAGCTGAAAAGAAAATTGCTGATAACCGATCGCTTTTAGATCGAACTCAATCAATTTTATTTGAAAAAAATGAATATCTATCTAATCTTATTAATAAGCTTAATAATGCAGAATTTGAAGAAAAAAAACAGCGAAAAATCCAAAAAGAATTAGAATTGAAGAAATCTAAATTAAGTACTTCAAGTGAGAATAAATCTAAAGAATTAGAGAATATTCAATCTAAGCTGGAGCAATGTAAAGATGATCAATCAATTTTAGCTAAAAAGATTTATCAAGGTAAAGCATCATTGTCAAATCTAGAAAGCCAGCTTGCTTTTTATGAAGAGTTAGTTGCCCAAAAAGAAGGCTATCCAAGTGGAGTAAGAACAGTACTTAAAAGTCCAAAAATATTTTTAGATATTATAGGTACCGTAGGCGAGCTTTTTGAAATGGAAGAAAAATATAATTTAGCATTTCAAGCAGCTTTGGGTGATTGGTCTAAATGTTTAGTCTCAAAAGATCGTGATGCTGCTATAAAAATTCTTTCTGAAGCAGACAAACAAAAAATTGGAAACTTATCAATTCTTCCATTAAAAGAGTTGAATGCTTTATCATTTAATGCAAAAGAAATACCTGAAGGTCTTCATATCCTAGGCTCTGGCGTGAAGCTCTCTGGTGTTAGAAGCTCTAATGAAGGTCTAGCATATGCCTTAGTTGGTAATTTATTAGTAGTAGATAATTTAAAAGATGCACTTTTAGCACATAATCTTGATGGTTGGAATATAGTTGATTTGCAGGGTTCATATTCTGGTGAAAATTTTCTATTAAAATATAATGGTAAAGATGAACAGGGTGGACTACTTGGACGAACAAAAAAAATATCATTATTAAAAAATAATATAAATGAATTAATTGAACAAAATAGGACAGACAATAATTCTATTAATTCTTTATTGAAAATTATTGAAAATGAGAATTTAAAAATTGAATTATTGAGCACTAAAGCAGAAAGTACATCTTTAAATCTTAACAAAGTAGAAACTAGTCTTATTCAAAATCATTATAAACAATCTCAAAATCTTGAGATAATTAAAGAACTAAATTTTGAATTAGTTGATATTAAAAAGAATATTAAAGACCTATTAGATTCTGAGAAAAAACTGCTTCCAAATTTATCTAAAAGTGAAGAAAATATAAAAGATTTCCAAGATAAAGTCGATCATGCATCAAAAATCCTTATTAGTATTCAGACTGAGCGTGATGCTTTTCAGGAATCCGTCCAAGAACTACGGATTGAACTTCTTAATCTAGAGAACAAACGTGAAAGTATTAATTATCAAGAGCAGTTATCTATAGAATCAATTGAAGAATTAAATAAACGTCAAAAAAATATTGACCAAGAGATATCAAAATTAATTTCAAATAGTGAATCACTTAAAAAACAAGTATCAAAGTCTGATATCCAACTTAAATCTATTTCTGGTAAATTAGTAAAAGAACGTTCTGTCTTAAAGCTCAAACAGGATACGGTTAATGATACTTATGAGTCTATGGAGGAAATTCAAAAAATAATTAGTTCTGAACAACAATCACGCGAAGCTTTGCTAGAAGAATTAAAAATAAATGAATTAAAGATTGTTGAACAAGAACAGCGAATAAATCTTATTAAAGAGCGTATAAAAGATCGTTATTCAGTAGATATTCCTTTAAACTTAATTGTTGATGACGAACTAGATGACTTAGAACTTCGTGTAGAGCAAATCATGAGAAGTATTGATAGTATTGGTCCAATTAATATGGCTGTCCAATATGAATATGAGGATGAACAAAAGCGCTTAAAAACACTTATCGAGCAACGAGTTGATTTAACTACTTCTGAAGATAACTTAAGAGAAACAATTCAGCAGATTGATAGAGTTGCTAGAAAGAAATTTGAAGAGACATTTGATAATATTAAAGTAAACTTTAGTAAATTATTTGGAATGTTTTTTGAGGGTGGAAATGCATCATTATCATTAATTGGAGATCCAGATCCTCTAGAAGCTGACATCTCGATTCATGCCCAACCTCCTGGTAAGAAGAACCAATCGCTTAGAATGTTATCTGCAGGAGAAAAATCACTTACAGCAATTGCACTATTATTTGCTATTTATCAATATAAACCGAGTCCTTATTGTATTCTTGACGAAGTGGATGCTCCACTAGATGATGTGAATATTCAAAAGTTTAAACGAGTACTTAATTCATTTGCTGATGAAACTCAGTTCATTGTAGTAACCCACAATAAACTAACGATGGAAGTAGCAGATTATCTTTACGGTGTAACGATGGAACAAAAAGGTGTTTCAAAGTTAGTTTCGGTAAAATTTAACGAATAAAAATTACCTGTTTATACTTTTTATAAATTAGATTTCTTTTTTGTACCTAGTCTTATGACATCTAGGTGGAAACCATTCATTTCCTGAACTCGAAGCTAAGCACTCTTTTTCAGAACCGTCACCTGTAACTTCATAATTTTCATCAATACAATAAGACTCGTCTTCAACATTCACAAAAAATGATTTATTATTTGATGCCATGTCGTATGTATTACATTTTCCATTAAAACAAAATGTCTCGCCGATATCATACCAGGCAAAAGTGCTTGTTTTAGCATTTGGACCTGTAATTATTTCTTTGCCTGTAGCATCATCATATATTTCTAGAGTGATTGTTAACCCTTTTCCTTTTAACCCTCTCCATTCAGTATCATCAACCTCACCACTACATGAAGCAGATTGATAAACCCCCATTTCAGTTACCTTCCATGTTCCAATAAACAGACTTTTTTCTTCATTTTTTTCTTCTTCACAAGAACTTAAAAAAAATAGTGATAAAAATAATATCTTTTTCATTTTGGTCTCCTAATTGTATAAATATAGGTTAAAATTACATTATTCTTCTAAAAAAAACTCCATTTTAGAATCGTTCTTTCTGATAATAATAAGGTAATTTTAAAACATGGAAATATTAACTATACGCAACTTTTGTATTATTGCTCATATTGACCATGGTAAATCTACTCTAGCTGATAGGCTCTTAGAAGAGACAAATACATTAGCTAAAAAAGATATGAAAGCTCAAGTACTTGATAGTATGGAGTTAGAACGTGAAAGAGGTATAACTATTAAGAGTCATCCAATTCAAATGAAATACACTCATTCAGACAACCAAGCTTATACTCTTAACTTAATTGATACTCCCGGGCATGTTGATTTCACCTATGAAGTCTCGCGCTCTCTTGCAGCTTGCGAAGGTGCATTATTGTTAGTTGATGCTGCACAGGGTGTTGAAGCACAAACTGTAAGTAATGCATATCTTGCAATTGACAGTAATCTTACAATTATCCCTGTAATAAATAAAGTAGATTTAGCAAGTGCACGCGTAGATGAGGTTAAAAGTCAATTAATAGAATTAATTGGATGTGATGAAAAAGAAATAGTTTGTACTAGTGCAAAAAGTGGTATTGGGATTGATGAAGTATTTGATGCAATTATTAATAGAATACCACCACCTGAAGATAGATCGGATAAACCCTTACGCGCCATGGTCTTTGACTCTCTTCATGATAATTATAAAGGAGCTATACCATATATAAGGGTATTTGATGGCGTTATAAAGGCAGGTACTACTGCAAAATTTTTTACTCATAATACTCACTATGAGATAAATGAGGTAGGTCATTTTATACTTAAACAAATTCCAGCTAAAGAGCTTCGTTCTGGTGATGTAGGCTATTTATTGGGAAATATTCGTGATGTCTCACATATTTTACCAGGAGATACAATTACTACTAAACAAAATCCGGCATTAGAAGCATTGCCAGGTTTTAAAGAAATCAAACCAATGGTATTTTCCGGATTATATCCATCTGACTCTGATGACTACGATCAACTTAGAATGGCATTAGAAAAATTAAAGCTAAATGATGCTTCTTTACTCTTTGAGCCAGAGACAAGTGAAGCTTTGGGTTTTGGATTTCGTTGTGGATTTTTAGGACTACTTCATATGGAAATAATACAAGAGAGACTTGAGCGAGAATTTGATTTAGCACTTGTAACTACAACGCCAAATGTTCGATACAAAGTTGAACTAAGATCTGGTGATATTATTGAAGTTGATACTCCAGCAAAAATGCCTCCTTCTGGTGAAATTCAATCTATATTAGAGCCGCATGTCGCTGCTGAAATTATTACACCAAAAGAATTTATTGGTAATATAATGACGCTTTGTCAAAAAAAAAAGAGGTGTGTATAAAAATACAAATTACATTTCATCCGATAAAGCGCAGCTTCATTATGACCTTCCTCTTGGTGAAATAATCTTTGATTTCTACGATAAATTAAAGTCTATAAGTAAAGGCTATGCGTCGTTAGACTATCACTTATCTGATTATATTTCAGGAGATTTAAAAAAGTTAGATATCATGATCAATAATGAAACAGTTGATGCTCTTTCATTCATTATTCATACGAAAGATGCTTATCATCGTGGTGTAGCTATGTGCTCTAAATTAAAAGAGTTAATTCCAAGGCAAATGTTTGATGTACCTATTCAAGCAGGTCTAGGTAATAAGATAATTGCACGTTCAACAGTAAAAATGTTGAAGAAAAATGTAACTGCAAAATGTTATGGTGGTGATATCTCGAGAAAAAGAAAACTATGGGAAAAGCAGAAAGAAGGTAAAAAGAGGATGAAATCAATTGGTAGAGTTGAAATTCCTCAAGAAGCATTATTGGCTGTTCTGCAAATTGACTCAGATTAAACTTATGAGTGAATTAAACTATTGGCGTGATACTCATTCACCATTATATAGCTTCATTTTTACTCTACCTTTATTTCTTATTTATGAAATCGGTGTTTTTGCAATATCAGCTAGCGACCTTCCATTGTTAAGAAATGGTGCAGATGTTCTAATGCGTCAGATACTCGAAATTTTTGGAGTTTTTGGTGTCTATGGTTTTAGTGGAACATTCCTCATTGGTTTTATAGTTGCTTTTCTCCGTCAAAAAAAGAATTTAATGTCATCAGTTATTCGTGGTGAATATTTATTAACCATGTTTTTTGAGAGTATAGGTTGGGCTATTATTTTAACTATTGTGATGATGTGGACACCAACATTACTTATGATATCCACAAAAAATAGTAGGTTAATGCAACATATTGTATTGGCAGTTGGAGCTGGGATTTATGAAGAGTTTGCCTTTCGTGTAATTCTCATTATAGGATTATCTAATGTTATTGGCTTTATATTCCAATGGAACGTATTAGCTAAAAACATTAGTGCTATTTTATTATCCGCTATACTTTTTTCAGGTTTTCATTTTGTTGGTATTTATGGTGAATTACCTTCGATCGATCTATTTATAATTAGATTATTAGCAGGAGTTGTTCTAGGTGGGATTTATGTAATGCGAGGATTTGGTATTGCTGCATATACTCATACAATTTACGATTTGTTTGTTTTGGTAAAATTCACTACTTCTTCTTAATTAATTGTGTTTATTCGCTGTAAATTTGATTTTTAATTTTAAGGGTTTTATTTAAATGAATAGATTGATAGCATTCATATGTTTTTTAGGTTTTAGCAATGCTCAGGTTTCCCCTTTTAATTCGTATGACGTTGTTCTTTACCCTGAGTATTATTTTGATGGACTTATGGCTGAAGTTGATTCTGAAATAAATAATGAGTTTCTACCGTTGGACTTTGAAATGCGTGTACCAATAAATGCTGATTCTATATTTTTTGTTAGTGGCTCTGCATCGTCTCAAGCAGAAGTTAAAAACTTGCCAATTTTGAGTTCAAATAATAGATCTTTTGTTAAGGTAAGTATCCTTGAAAAAAAGTTTAGAATATTTATTTTTTATAACTTAAAAAAAGATGAGGCTCAACGCTCAGGGATCTTTGACTTAGAGCTTAATCATTTTGTTAATGACGCTCATATCATTATTCAAATTCCTTTGGTTGCAGAAGATTTTACATTCTCAGAAAAAGAGGCAGAAGACTTTAAAGATCAACATGGTATAAATTTCAAGAGAGTTCATTTACATGATTTTAAGGCAAATACAACGAAATCAGTTTCTTTCTCATATGAAAACCCAACTGGAGAAATATCAATAAATAAACTTCAAACAATGTTGTCAACTGAAGATCAAATGATTTCACCCCTAATTCCAAATAACGTGGCTGAAGTTCCCCTACGTCATAAATTACCTTTGTGGCAACCATTAGTGATTCTTGGAGTATTTTCTTTAGTTGTTGGTTGGATGTTTTCAGTTGATTCAAAAAAGAAAACGCTTTTGAAATCAAATTTAACTTCATCAATTAAAAATGGTAGTTTTTGTACGAACTGTGGTCAAATTTTTCTTCCTAAACATAAATTTTGTTCAAATTGTGGAGGTAACCGTTAAATGTTTCCAGTAATATTTGATTTTGGTATTATAAATATTTTTGGCTTTGAATTCCATCCCGTGATTAACTCATATGGGTTTATGCTTATGATGGCATTTTATTCGTGTTATTATTTTCTCAATAAAGATTTAAATCGTCTCGGCTATGATGCTAAGCTAGCTAGTGATATTGTATTTGCAGCAGCAGTTGGTGGAATCCTTGGCTCAAAAATATATTATTTGATTGAAAACTTTGAACGTGTCAAAGCTGATCCAACTGGAATGATTTTTAGTGGGGCAGGGCTAGTTTTCCTTGGTGGTCTAATGGGAGGTACTTTAGGTGTTACTTACGTAATTAAAAAAAATAAGCTAGCTTGGATAAAGTTTGCGGATTTAGTTGCACCACTTTTAATTTTAGGATATGCTGTTGGAAGAGTTGGATGCTTACTTGTGGGAGATGACTATGGACTACCCACCAATGTACCTTGGGGTATAGCATTCCCTAATGGTTTACCTCCATCTACTTACAGTGTTTTTCAAAGCTATTATCCATGGATAAATCTTGAAGGCTTTAGTCCTGGTGTATTAAAGGTTCATCCAACGCAAATTTATGAATCAATCATAGGTTTTAGCATTTTTTATTATTTATATCAGAAAAGGACTAAAATAACTGTTTTTGGTAGCCTATTTTTTACTTATTTAATTTTCGCTGGTGCTGAAAGGTTCTTTATTGAATTTTTACGGGTTAATACAAAATATCTTTTTGGACTAAGTGGTTCTCAATTAATATCCTTAATTATGATAATAATTGGAGCTTGGTTTTTAACTCATCCTGTCTCTCAAACACAGGAAATAAAATCTGAAAAATAAATTAACGTTCCTTTTCTTTTCCTTAGCTATAATAGGAAATTCTTTTTCTCAAAAGTTAACATTTATAAGTGAGATAGATCTTAATCAAGATGTCATATCAAAGAATTTTCACCCTGATAAATTAGTAAAGTCGCCTTTAGGTTTAATATTTTTAGATTCTGAAAAAAGAAGAGTGGGGTTTTGGTCAAAAGATACGATTGATATTCGTGGTGGTTATGGAACAGAGGATGCTGGATTATTTAATCCTGTGGATATAATATCAAATCAATTAGATATCTTTATATTGGATCAGACAGTTAATCGATTAGTTAGGTATGATGCACAATTAAATTTTATTGCATCTTTTAAGCTTAACTCAGAAAATGCATTTTACCCATCCCTGTTCTCAATTGATAATAGACATAATATATATATTTACTATCCTGAATTAAATAATATATATAGATCTACTGGATTTGGGGGGGGAATAAAACATTTTCTTGATTTAAACTCAAATTTAAGTCCAAATAATTGTATCTCCGATCTTGCTATAAACAATACTGATGAATTAGCACTCCTTTATAAATGCAATAGTAGAGTTAATTTATTTTCACAATCTGGTAAAATAATACGTCGTTTTAATACTCAAATAAAAAA
>Ga0115000_10002283_pt1 | contig 16651 bp, 20 predicted proteins | sample ArcticOcean_MG_C_6_FD_89690 | JGI IMG/M metagenome (GOLD analysis project Ga0115000, IMG submission 89690) | Marine microbial communities from western Arctic Ocean - ArcticOcean_MG_CB8_128 | ecosystem: Environmental > Aquatic > Marine > Oceanic | place: Arctic Ocean: Canada Basin | collected...
CCTCTTAAGAAAGTTGAACTTGATGCAGTTCCTGTTGCTGACAACATAGCAATGTCAACAGCGTCTGTTGCAATAGTAAGAGCAGTACCGCCTGTTACATCGCCTGTGTGTGTGGCATTGCTTACTTTAGCTGTGTTAGCTGTTATAGCGGACGCTTGTCCACCAGTTATTCCTGTCTTAGCTGTGTTGGCTGTAATAGCGGACGCTTGTCCACCAGTTATGCCAGTCTTATCTGTGTTATCTGTAACAGCCGATTCTAAGTCAGCTATATTAGGAATTGCAACTGTGCCTGTAAATGTTGGACTTGCTAATGTTGCCTTGAGTCCTAATGCAGTTGTTATTGTACTTGCATAATCGTCATCATCACCTATTGCTGCTGCCAATTCATTTAAGGTGTCTAATGCTCCCGGCGCACCACCAATCAATGCATCTATAGCTGCTTGTACACCTGCTGGTGTAACGGCCCTAGCTGTGTCAGTTCCTGTAGTTGTTTCTGTGGTTGTGGCTAACTCGACACCACCAACCGCTATAAGAGAGGCGTTTGGTAGAGTGTAATTGTTAGCGCTTGCGGCTATACCGTCTAGTTTGGTTTGGTCAGCAGTTAAAAAAGTACCAGTAGTTGCTTTGACTGCTGCAATGCCAGCTAGCTCGCTGTCCATCAACGCTCCTGCTGCGGTTACATTGGTGGCGTCAGTTACATCAGCACTTGCTTCGATAGCGTTTAGCTTAGAATGGTCAGCATCAGTAAAATCATTAGTGGTAAGTCCACCATCGCCTACGGTATAAGTAGTATTAGTATCAACCCAAGGTACATTGACGACCCCTTGTCCAGCAGCATTTAATTGTAAACCATAAGTTCTCGATGCTGTGGTACTTACAGCAGTAGCGGCAACAGATTGATCAGTATCGCTGAATAATTCTATTCCACCCTTTGCAGTTGAGGTTGCTTCTGGCAGAGCATAAACTGTGTCTGTATCTGTATAATTTGTTGCGTGTATCGTTCCAGCGCTAGCGCCAGTCCAGTCAAGATGTTCATTTGGAACAAACCCACTAAGATTGTCATGAACAATTTCACCGTCAGTCGTAGAAAGAATGTCTCCGGTGAGAGTTATACCAGTACCAGCAGCTAAGTTAGTATCAGCGCTAATATCAACAGTATGAGAAAGATTACCTAAAGCGTCAAGATGGACAGCTTTACCCGCAGGATAAGTGCAGAATATGGTATGAGCGCCACCACTAAATGTTTGTCTGGTGGTGTCAGTTAGACTAACTTGGGTTGCCAGAATTGTAGTTCGTACAATACTGGTGGAATCTGCACTGAGCGTTCCCAACCCAACTTCCCACTTTGTGCCATCTGCATCTTCTATGGCGTAATAGGTTGTATTGCCATCAAAGGTTGCGTCGATATCGAAGGCTACAAAACCAGACACTGCACCAGCAAGGGCCATGTTGCCACTTGTGCCTGTACAGGTCTCTTTTACTCTATCTTTAACTACTAGAGTCATAATTCACCCCTTAATTAAGAAAGGTGATTATGCAAACGTAATATCTAAATCACCAGCGTTGAATTTAAAAACATCGCCACTTTTAACGTCTCTAGTCGTGGTTAAAGACCCGTGAAGCAAAACGTTTCCAGCAGTTGCGGCGTCTGAAACTATTACACCAGACACGTTTCCCCAATCGCCTGTAGCAGTTGGGAAAGTAATTGCGCCAGTATTTTGAGTTGCCCCATCACTAGGAGCATCCCATGCGGTTACTTGGATTCTTGCGTATGATCCACCGCTAGCTTCTTGAGTAAGTGTACCAGCCTCTAGGGTTGGTGTTTCGTAAAACTTAATAAGACCCACATAAATAACTGTGCCGGGAGTCGTATAAGCCGTGTTTCTCAAAACGTGATTGGCGATCTTGTTTTCGAGATATGTTGACATAGCTGACATATTTTATGTCTCCTCTTTTAGAAAGATGTTAATTCTGCTCGTTTCCAAGTGTTGGTTTCTACACAAATATAAAGGTGATGTATATCATCAGCATTTTTGCCAAATTTTGACTCACCCTTAACACAAGCTTCAGTTGCGCTAGTTGGTATTGTGCTATCCCAAAAAAGTAAGGAATCACCAACATCAGTAAAAACGCTTCTAATATCTTCTGGACTAATTAAACCAGAAGAGTTATTTAGTAATAGGTTACTAACTTGTGATGATAGCTCTGTTTTAGTTCTTTTGGTCATATAAAAGTAATCCAATTACAATGCTATTATTCCATAGTATTATACACCATATAAAAAAACCGCCCCTAGAAATCTAGGGACGGTCTTATATCGTTAGCCATATAACTAAATTCTTAGAAAGAACCTAGCAAAATGCGCCGGTTATCTAGAACAGCAAAGCCGATTTCAGCCCAACCGTAGAATCCAGCTCGTTGCTGACGGTGCAAAGAGTCGTCTTCAAAGATCTGAACGTCTTGCTTGACAGGCATGATAAAGCTGTCATTTGCAGTTCGGTCAAGACCTACGACGAGTTCAGTATCAGAACCGTTCAAGCTACCAGCAAGCTGATTGCTAAAGAACAATTGATATTCCTGACTCTCACCCATTTCGTCCATGTCGTGAAGATTCACGCCAAAGACACGAGTGATAGCAGCTCCGTCGTCACCAGATTGGTAGATTTCGCGACGAGTAACTTCATCAACCTGATCAATACCCCAGTTGCGGATGTCCTCAAGGGCTTCCGGCGAGAGATAAATATCAGTCAGACGACCGCGATTCAACGAACTAGTGTTACCACCAGCATTACGTCGCATAACAGTCTTCATCAGAGAAATCTGACGTTTGGTAAATTGGCCAACAGCAGCGTCAGCGTCATAAACCAAAACATTTCGATCAACACCAGCAGCTAGCAGCGTGTGCCAACCGTCATCGTTAATCTTCTTAACAAATCCAGCTTCGAGGACTTGCATGGCACGACCTACAACATCCCAACGGGCTTCGCGAGCATACCGAAGGAGGTAATCAATCGAGGAAGCAACCGTATAGGTTGGAACCATGACATAATCGCCTTCAACAGCACGTTCGGGAATACGACCGTGACCGGGATTAGTGTAAGCCACATGGTCGCCTTCGCTACCGGGAGCAAGGAGGTCAAGTGGAAATTCAGCAGCTGAGCCGGGAGCCATTTGGATCTTTTCAAAGATACCATCAAGAACATCACCAACTAAAACACCCTTACGAAGGGGGCTTTCTAGAGCAACCGCTAGCTCACGCTGTGCAGCAAGAGCTTCGTTTTTATCGGCGCTACCAGAGCGCTGAATGAGTTCGATGAAATTATCATCGGGTTTAGTCATTCTACTCATTTTTATTCTCCAAATAAGGGTTAATTTTATACGTCGGCGGCAGCAGCAAGTGCTACGTTCATCGGCATTGGTAGGTTAATCTCAATCTTTGCATAGCCATCTTCGTCTAATTTAGACATAAAACGACCTACAACGTTTTCGACGCCGTCTGTAACTTGAGCGGTCGTAGCAAAATTGCCAGTTGCGCCACCATCATCGAGATATGCCAGTTCACCTAGAGCAGGCGTGCCTACGATCTGATTAGTTACAACATAACCCTTCTTCAGGATGGAAACTTTTCCACCTTTCTGGACTTCATCTTTGTGCCAGTTGATATGCTGGCGAGTGAGGTCGAGATCAACCACGTCATTGAGTAGAACGCCAACCGGAATAGCTTCTGAAGCGTGTGCTATTTGCAAGTCAACCAGTGCGCCAGCTTGATCCATTGCAGCACCGGAACCTACGGTGCTAATGCAAACGATCTTGCCTCTTTCTGCGGTTACGTTCATGAAGAACGAAATATCTACATCGAGTTCATTTCTGTCAGCTTTTAAAGCCATTTTCATGTCTCCTTAAAAAACATATTACTTGTTAAGAGTTGCCGTGGAACGAAGTACGTTAGATTCAAGCCACGCGCTAACACTTGATTGCAATTCGTCAGAATCGTCACCAGCGTCAGTTAAAGCAGCCTCAACCGTTTCTTCTACGTCTTCAAGAATTTCGGCTTGAGCTTCAACTTCAGCTTCGTCAGTTTCTGCTTCCGTAGCTTCGTCAGCTTCGATAGCTTCTACTTCTTCAACTTCAGTTTCGCTTTTAGCGTCTTTCTTTTTGTCGTCATCGTCTTTATCTTCGTCCTTCTTTAGCCATGGAGGAAGTGCGCCTTTTTTCTTTGCGGAAATAAGGGAAACGACTTCTTCAAACATTGCATCACTTGCTTCAGCAAATCTTTCGATGGCTGCCTCAGCTTCTTCGCTGTCCAAACCAGCTTCGAGAAGTAAACTCTTACGAGCAAACAATTTCTTTTCAGCTTCGTGGGCTTCAATCTTTTCGTTGGCAGCGACCAACTCTTCGTCTTTTTTGGCAATTGCTTCTTCAAGTTCGGCAATCTTGGCTTCAGCAGCTTCTACAGCAGCTTGAGCTTCGGTGACAGCTTCTTCTTTTTCAGAAACAGTAGCTTCAAAAGCTTCAGTTTTAGATTGAAATTCTTCGTCTTTTTGCTGAGTAATTTCGGCTTTAAGAGCATTGTGCGCTTTGTTGGCCTGAGTTAATTCAGCTTTAAGTTCGTCTACTTGTTCTTTGAGAACCTCAGACATATCTTTATTCTCCATGTTAATATTAGAGTTAGTTATTTGTTCTGCTTGCGAACCATTAAAAGGATCAACGTCATTAAGAATTACACTGCGAGGATTAGCAGGATTGTTAACAAGCCCTTTTCCAGAAAATGCAATATTCTTTAACAGTCTTCCTACGGTATATCCTTCATACTCCCCTGTCCCTCCATACGATCTTAAGTGTTTAGTTAAAAATGCAGAACCTTCATCTCTTGATATAACTTTGTTTTCTCCGTTTGGAGAGACAATAGCATAATCAAAATTACTGAAAAGACATTCCATGGAAACGAACCATTTGCCCTCTTCAATCTCTGCAATTATTTTTGTCATTCTTTCTTTTAGCTCTGACGTTGTCCAGCTATTGTAAAGAACTGCACTTGTCGCAATGTCGAACCTATTAATACTAGCAATATTATCTATTTCTTGCCCACTTTCATCAATAACAATGCTACTTGTTATATGGCCAATAATATCTGATTCGTCATGCATAAAATTAAACTGCTTGTCAACCGGAGTATCTTTAGCAGCCCATGTTTCATTTTTATCAAAAACGTCGTCGTTTTTATTCCACCCGGTAGAAACCAAAATAGAATTCAAATAATAAAGATCAAGTTGGTCTTTATTTTCTGCCGACGTTAGTTCTGTTGCAAGAACAACCTGTTTAATATCTTCTTTTTGTCTCTTGCTCGGTATGTATATACTTACCGGCGAAGCGTAGGCCACGCTAGCGTTTGCTTTGATGGCTTCTTCTAAGCCTGCGTCTCGTTCGCTTTGATATATTTTCATATGTTACCTCAAAAGAATATACACCATAAAGAAAAATTATTGTTAAAACTGTTAAGCTGTTTTACTTAAAGCATAGCCCGATACATTGATTTGTCTTGCTTCGTCAATAGTAGGTTGTCTTTCGTTTCTATTAAGAAAATCGTCTTTAAGATCTGCAAGCATTTTTGCCAAGCTCGCCTCAATCCTTAAAGGTTGTTTAAGTAAACTATTAAGAACCTCTGGAGTAATCTCAATAAAAGGTTCAATGTTGCAGAGAATGCATAGTTTTAAATGTTCAAGTTGATCCATTTCGCTTTTAGTTAAAGACCGAAGGCTTGCTTTTTCATAATGCGATAACATAGCCGGATTAACAAGCTCAGACAATTTTGACTGCGCTTCTGTTGCCCAAATAGTTTTACTAACTAGATCAAAAGACCTAATGGTTTTTCTAGGGGTAACTTCTCTTTGTTTTCTTTTCTCGGTATCTCTAGAGTTTTTAGGTCTACCATCTTCAGGTCTACCTTTAGGATTAAACTCTTTTTTATCCTGCTTGCTTTCTTCTCTCTTTTGTTGCTTGTCCTGTCTCTCATCCCTCTTCTCTTCAATCTTGTCGTCACTTCTTCTGTCTTTAGGGGTTGTTAATGGGTGACTACCAGTCTTTTCAGAAGGAACAATTCCCAAATCTTCTGGAGAAATAGAGTCTTTAGTAAGAGCAATCTTCTCAAGATCATTGCGATGTTGTGGGTTATGATAAGGACTAGCTTTTTGTGGCATGGATTCTTTTGCTCTTTCTTGTACCTCTCGACGAATTCTGATTTTTTCAATTTCAGGAATCTCGCCAAATCTTTCAACAAGCGTTTCAGAACTAATGACATTTCTATCAGCAAGCTGAATTAGTAAATTCTTTTCAGAAGCTTCGTCTGAGAGAACCATTTGGTCAAAATGAACTTTAGCCGGAAGTCTAAAACCCATAGCCTTTTGGACTATTTCAAGTTCTTGTTCCCACCAATTAACCAGTATTTGACGACCATACTCCAGACGTTCAACAAGAGTTTTAAGACTAATAAAATTATTAGTAAAGCCACCGCCACCACTGGCCATGCCAGTGAGGGTAGGAGGAACACCAAGGCCAGCGTATATGTTCGTAAGTACTGGTTCATATTTTTCCTTACCTAAGAATCTATATACTTGAGTGCTAGATTCTGTAAACTTTAATTCTGGCCCCCATACAAGATCCATAGTTCCGCCGCCAACATTACTAGCTAGTATATTTCTTAGCTTATTAATAGCGGCTTTTGTTGGTAGTATCTTGTTATCTAAATCACCAAGACTCCAAAGTCTTATATTAGAAATAGCACCATCAAGAGCAGACACGTCAGCTAGCTTCATCTTCTCCAGCATTATAATGTCGTCAAGTATTGCGTAAATCATAGGGTTAGCCCAAACTAACCAATCGTCTTTTTTGTAATAGTGTACTGATACCTTTTCTGGATCTAATGGTACGGTTTGTTTACCGTCTTTTATGGCTTCCAGTATATCCGGAGGAAGCATAGACGTTAGGTTTCTGTGATAAGGAGAACCGCCATTAATACCCTTGTTAGTTAATCCACGAACAAGCTTAGAAACTTTTAAAACATATTGAGGCTGACCAACAAAGGTGGCAAGCTCATTTCCAACAACTTCAATAGACATTGGATTTAAGAAATCAAACTTCCAAGGAATTTCTCTTCTATCAAACTTCAGGTCAACTACTTTCATGTCAGCACCGCCCATAGAACGAAGCTGTCTTTCTGTTTTCTTATTTATTTTTGCGGTTCTTCTTTTTACGACTACGTTTCCACATCTATAAAGAGTGTTTAAGAACCTTTCTGTTCTTTCTCGACCGTTTACTTTTTGGAACCACGCGCGAAAGAACTTCTCGATTTTCTTGTTTGGGTGAACAATATTAATTCCCTGACCAGCAAAATCGCCCATTAGATCAATAACATTTCTAATGATTCCAACCTTGTCGTAAGCAGCCATGCACATTTTCATAGCTTCTTTTTGTTGTTGAGGTACAGATTCTTCTGAACGGAACCTATTATAATCTTGTCTAGTAAAACTAGTTCTTACCGAACGGTTAGGTTCTAGGTCAAGAAAAGACCTACGATTACCAGCCATTGACTTTTGAACACCGTCATAAGCATCAATGTTATCGGATGTATCAACAAGAGCTTGTTGTTTTCCAGATTCGTCAGACCAAGTAACAAAAGATTGTGTTTTTTCTTGGTCTTTTATTGGGTTGTCTTTGGGCATTGTTTTACCTATTGAATTGTAATTGGAATGATGACAAAGTAATCTAAATGATTATACACCAAATTAATAAACATCTTTCATTCCCTCTGTAAACCAAGCTGGCCCCACGTATTCTGGGCCATCCGTTTTGCCTTTAGTTCCTCCTGCAAAGCCACCAACAGGATCATAAACAGGAGGAGGTGGCACTCGCAATATCTTTCTAGCAGACATGTTAGCCATGATCAAAGAAGAGTATCTATCTTTTCTTATACGGTTCTTTCTACCTCCGGGAAGCTTAACTTCTGGTGTGTCCCATTTGTCTCTACCGCTTGTAGTTTGCATCATGATTATCATGGAGAGTTCGTCTTTAAGTTCTTCAAGCTCCATAATACAATCTTCCAACGTGTCATATACTCTATTCTTTAATTTATCATCAGATATAGCAAGCCCTAATGTTGCTGAGTCAAAGTATGGAAACAGAACCGTTTTATCCTCAAAGTCTTTTCTTAATCCATGGTTAGCTTCACCAACCCAATCAGCTCTTGCAAACTGAACCATCTCTACGATATGTAATCCGGCTTCACCATCTGTATCTTTTTCTTTCTTTTCGTCAATGGTTGGCCAAATAGGTAATTCGCCTTCTCTTATTTTATCTTTATCGTGCAAGGCTTCGATAATTGCAATACCGCCTCCTTGCGCATCTAAAGCAATTTCTTGACAAGGAAAGACCTTCATTAAATCTCTTATTTTTCTGGAGCAATAAGAATAAAAATCTGTTTCGTCAGCAACTCCTGCTTTTAACTGCTCTTTATGTCTACTTCTGTTAGTAGTCCAACAATAAACAATTCTGCTATGGTCTTCGTGAACTTCCATGACAACTATAGAAAAATTATCTACTTCAGAAGCTGGATCAATTCCGTATACATATCTGCAATTTGGATTACCCCTAATTACGGAATGAAAATCGATATCTCCGCTTGGTAAGCTAATCGGATTTTCAGGAGAAGCAACGCAGCTTTCTATTAAAGAACGTTTAAAAAACCCATGACTATCTGTAGCAAAGCATGCTCCAAATTCCATCTGATAGATACCAGAATGGACAGTGGCTTTAGATCTAGCTACTTGAGCGGCATCCATGAATCCTTCTGGCAAAAGCTCAAAAGGAACGCGAATAATAGAATATTGCTGCCAATCAAAGTCGTCAGGGACTTCGCCTTTTCCAAATATTTCAGCTAGCTTTTTAGGATGACCCTTGCTTTGAATGATTTGTTTCCACTTTTTCCAGTATTCCGCAAAGTGGTTAAAATCATAATAAGCCGTACCAGAAAGAATGATTTGGTTTCCGCCTTCTTCGTTTGCTTCTTTGCTTTCTTCAAGGCCTTGCCCTAGCTCTATTGCTTTCTTTCTTGATGCAATTCTTCTTACGTTTTCGACTGGAGACGCAGTAACAGCAGCAAAACCAGCAACAACGTTTTCAAATATCTCACGGGGAATAGATGCAAATTCGTCTGCAATAATATCGTTAGCACGTTGGCCACGAATCTTACTACCATCTCCAAGAGGCAAGCATGTTATAACGCTGTCTCCTATTGTTAGTCTACACATATCAACATCACGTCTAGGCCCACCATTACTACCAACAATATCTCGTAGTATCGGGGAGTTTCTCCAGATGGTATCCATGTATTCAAAAAGGATCTTAGACTGTCTAAAGGCAGCACCAACGACGATTATTTTTCTATTCTGCATTAATAAAGCTCGAAGAATAGCGTATACAGATAATATGAAAGATTTTCCAAAACCACGACTTGCTATAAGCATGGGGAATTTTCTATTCCACATCTCTCTAAGCATTAAAGCCTGAGTAGGTAAAATTTCAATATTGAGCATTTCTTTGCAAATGAATGAGAAATACTCAGGATTGGTCAACAACCAAGTTAACTTAGTTGTAAACTCTTCTTCGACTTGAACGCTAAATGGATTAATTATCTTTGACTCGTCTGTTTGAATATTAAGCCAAGCGTCGTTAATAGCTTTTAGGTTTTCATTCTGACTGTTCACGTAGTAATATCTCCGATACTTCGTCGAATATCATTATTGCTCTTTCTTCTGCGTGTTCTTTGTTTTCACAGAAGATAATCTGAACTCCGTGATCTTCTTGGTATTCACAAAGTTTCTTCCACATAAATTTACCATTCATTCTTACGTACTGTATTTGCTTTCTTGGAATCCCCGAATTCTTAGGAAAGTTCATCAAGTCATCTATAGAGAATTCGCAAATAATATACTTCCAACGAAAGTTAGTCATGCGTTGAATTTCAGCCTCAAACGCTTTTCTTTTTTTTCCAAGGTTCATAGCTAACTCGCCAGTGGAAGCCTTTCGTTCGATAACAAGCTCTTTTTCTAAACCTTTAGCTGTGTAATCACCCGTTTTTAAACCCCATTTAGCAACGGCTCGGCATTTATCAAAAGATTCAAAATTCCAACCGTTCTTTTCTCTGGTGTCTTTTAAGATTATATATTTTTGTGTCATGTTGCCTGCTGTTTCATAGCAAAACCTCTGTAAGCATGAGTGCCTTCAAGGTCTTCAAAATTAATACTATTAAGATCCATAATTTGACCATTGATATATCTTAAATTTAATTGATCAACTGGGTGGTAATTTTCACCAGTGGAGTGCGTTGTGTTATAGTTCATGGAAACAACGTGACTTTGTTTTGGACAACATATGGTATTCTTGGATATTCTATCTCTATTATTTTGAGTAAAATTCTCTATCCTCTGTGGTAATATGGCCCATTGATTTGTTGTTTTTGTAAAGTCATCATCATCAAAGAAATCTAAGACATCTTGTGTTTTATAAACAACCCCATCCCAACTAAAACAAAAGCCATAGTTATCGTATGGGCTGTATTCTTTAAACTTATACTTTATAAAATCCCCATCTTCAGATGTTGAAGTTATTGGTCTTTCTGTATTGTCTGTAGTATTGTTTCCCAGACGTAGACTTAAACACCAAGTATCGTCATCCATCTTAGATATCAGCTCTTCGGGAGAAACTCTTAAAGGCTTATAGAAAATACAATCATCCATAAATAAAGCAAAATGACCAGCTTGGTGTTGTTTTAGAAAGTGGTAGAAATCCACTAAGAGGTGAGTTTCCCTCGTAAAGATAGCTTGAGGAAATTCCTCTGCTACTTTTTGGTAGCCGATTTCAAACTCCGGAGTGGTTGACTTCCACACAACATGAGGTTTAAAAATGCCAGTAGCGTTAAAATAAAGACTCTCTAAGAGGAGTCTCAACTGACAAGCTCTATTCTTACTTACTATCAGTGTTGGTATCGTCATTATTGTTTCTAACTAAATCCATAAACAAAGGTTCGTAGTGAGCCTCAGACCCCGTTATTTGCTTGTGGCATCTCCAGCATAGGGTAATCCCATTATCAACATCATATCTTAGATAAGGAGCATCTGCCCATCTTTTTATATGATGTGCATTTAACGCTCTCTTATATCCACATCCCGGCATTTGACATTTATGCTTATCCCTAGAGAAAATCCTTTTTCTCCATTCTGCATAAACCGGATCGTCGTAGTTCCTTCTCATGTATTTTCCTTAACCTTTTAGTGGCCAGAACACATGTCCACACAACACACCTATTATAAACGGTATCATTGGATGGTTCTTGGATAATGTGTATAAAACAATACTTATTGTAGCATTTACGTTATTAGAAAAAATCATAACAGTTATGTCCCATATTAAAACTAAACAGAACGTCAACACAATCAAAAGTTTGGTTAAATTTATAAATTCCATTCTTTTGCCCCTTTGTTAGAGGTGATGTTGTTCTTTTCGTCTTCTACAATTTCCGGGTGTTCTAATTGACACTCTGGACAATTATCATAGATTTCGTCTCCGTGGGGCTTTACAAAATGGTGAAGACTTAACAGTCTCAGGTTTAGCATGTTTTGCCCGTACATCAATCTTCCCAAGCCTTGATATACATCTTCTTTAAATTTGATTTCTTCTGGTTCGTTGGGAAGCTCTATGGTTATTTGATGTTGTTTTAAAGTGTTGTCATAAATAATATAACCAACTGACATAGTTGCAATAAAATTTAACAATAGGAGGAATACAATCAATTTTTTCATTACTACCTCTTCTCTTAATGTTTATAACTGTCTTTTAAATTTCCTCCTAAGTCTTTTGCCATTAGGCATAAGGTCTCACTCTCAATAATTTTGTTACTGACACTTCGTTCTGTAGTTCTTTTTCAAGGTATTCAATTATTTCGTCACTTATCTTTTCGGTTGTAATTGCCTCCTTTAATTTATTCAAAGCCTGAAAGCAAACTGCGTCTGGGTTATCGCCATCTACAAAGTACGCATTTTTATTAGTAATGCTCTTTTTAATACCCATCTTCTTAAGGCTATCTAGTGCCTTCTTTTTTACTTCTATTGAAACTTTGTATATCATGTTTAACCATTCTGTTAACTAGTTCTTTGAAGCTAATCTCTGGTTTCCAATCTAGCCTTGTTTTTGCTTTTCTGGCGAAACCCTTTAAGTACGGAACCTCAGAAGGTCTCAGTAAACTATCGTTTATTTCTACATAGTTTATATACTCATTAATATTTATACACTGAAAAGCCTCTTTTAGGTAATCTTCTATAGAGTAGGTCTTTCCTGTTGCTATTACAAAATCTCTTGGTTCCTCTTGTTGTAACATCAACCACATAGCTTTTACATAATCTTCCGCGTGTCCCCAATCGCGCTTAGCAAATAGATTCCCAAGTTGAAGGTTGGGAATACTACGACCCCTTTGGGTCGCCCAATACAAGTTTGCAACATAGCGGCTTATCTTGCGCGTTACGAAGCTCTCTCCACGCCTTTCGCTCTCATGGTTGAACAATATGCCTCCACAGGCAAAGATGCCATAGGAGTCCCTGTAGAGCCTCACAGAGTGGTGAGCGGCCAGCTTTGCTATTCCATACGGAGACTGAGGGTTAAACTTGGTTTGTTCATCTTGGTATTTCTCTTTACCGTAAAGATTATATTGATCCCCAAACATCTCGCTACTACTCGCTTGATAGAATCGCGGGGGATTCCCCATTGAACGAATCACTTCGAGAATGTTGAGACAACCCAGCGCCGTTACGTCCCAAGTTAATTTTGGTTGGTCGAAAGATGTTCCTACATGGGATTGCGCAGCAAGGTTATAAACCTCATCAGGCTCAATTTCGTTTAGGAGTCGGTAGATACTTCCGGAATCAGTTACATCACCCTGAGTCAAATGAAACTGTTTTTGTGTTAGTAAATGACTTATTGTGACAGTGTTGGGAACAGAAGTTCTACGGGTTATTCCATATACAGTGTATTGTTTAGATAATAGTAATTCAGATAGGTAGGATCCATCTTGTCCTGTTACTCCGTATATGATTGCTGTTTTCATTTAAATATGGTATCGCTTAGGTTTAATGCCTCTTGGTGTTTATTCATTATCATCTCGTAGTAGGGATGTGTTTCCATTTCTTTATAGCGATTGTTTACATTCATTTGAGAAGCATTCTTTAGATAGTCCATGCTATTAAAAGAACTTCCACCTCCAAATATAGACAGTTGGTCTTTTGCGGCGTCGGTGAATGTGTATCCCAGATCTTTACAGATAATCTCTCTATATTCTTTGTTAGTTACCCAGTCATTGAACATTATATAATAACAGTCAAACTTAGCGTAGTTCAAAAGGTGGTTTTTATACATAGAGACTTTTTCGTTGTCGATAACCTCTTCAATTATTTTATTATCACGTAGGGCCATCTTGATACAGCTTGCAGCCCAGTTTCTAAAGTCACGAATCACTACTATCGGTCTATTAAAAGAAAAGGTAGATTGTCCGGATTTTTGAAGGACATCTTGGATACTCTCTTGTTCGTGAGTAATAATTAATCCCTGTGGTTTAACTTCTTTGACTATAGAGGGAAGTTTTGCTTTATCGGGATGTTCATTGGGGCCAACCTTAAGAGGATTGTTGGCCATTAGGTAGAGATCGTTATTACTATCGACAGCAAACAGCCAACGAGCTATGGTTGAGATTGAGAAGTCTGTTATACCTTCTCTTTGGTGTAATAACCACGTCGCGACCGCATGATGTCCAGTACGATGCATACTGACAATCAAATCGGTTTTCATTAGTCTTCCTTAACACTATCCGGCGTTAAAAATGGTTGATCTATTGTTCCGTCTTCGTATTTATGATATTTGGACAACCTTTCGGCTTCTCCGTTAGCGGCTAGACGCATTTTTTCCATCTCGATACCGATTGCTCGTCTAGTTTCAGGACTAGACATGAGATTTCTTACCCAGCCAATAAAAGTTTGTTTGGAATCTTCCAATCTTCTGATACGTTGTTCACGAGTAGCCTTTAAATCTTTGAGCATGGAGGCCTTTTTTGTTTGCAGGTCTTTGTACTCACGGGTCAAAGACTCCTGAGCGGCTCTACAGACGGCGACTTGGCGCTCTAGACTAAAGATGTAGTCCTTGTCTTGTATTTCTAAGGCTTTGGCTTTCTCGTCTGTTACTCGCTCTTCGTAGTTTTTGATGTCCTTCATGTTAGTCTGCTGACCTATCAAAGCACGGTTCATCAAAATTTCTAGTTTGATAGCGTCAATTATTTGCAATTCTTCGGTTGGAAGTACGTCATCCCGGAATTGGGTGATGATTCTACCCCAATGATAGAGAAGCAATTGTAGTTCGTCTTCAGAAAATTGTTTTTGAAGGTCTTTCCAGAAGGGTCTGCTCTGCAAATCACGCAAAGCTTCGAGTTCTCGCTCTTCCAAGAGCGTACTACCGAGTTTTGAGTTCACGTAAGACTCAACAGATCCAGAATCTCTGTCCAAATGAGTGGCAATCTGATAAATTGACATCTCTTTGTGATTTTCCTTGATGAATTCTTGCTCTGTCTTAGAGAATCTACCCTTCTTCATGGCCGTGGTCTTTCAATATCTCGTTGATTGCTTTGATTATTTGTTCTCTTCGTGGTTTCGGGACGTATGTCCCGTCTCTAATTCGTAAGTAGTCAGACCTAAAGACAACATCTAAATGTTCGTCTATAATGTTTAGTATCTCTTTGTCGGCTACTTCTTCTACAAAACTATTACTTAGTCGCATGTTCTTCTCATTTTCATCTCTGATATTGGTAATATCGAGAGGTTCCATGAGGTGTTTCTTGCTATCGTTCAATTTTTGCTGTTTGTCAGCCTTATCTTTTTTGTTTTGACGATAATACTTGTCTCGTTTGAAGTTATTCAACCGGTTTTTAACATGTACGGCAAGAAAATTCTCTAAAGGTCGGCTTTCGTCGTACCTTTCAAGGGCGTCTAAGGCGATTATGAATGCTTCTTGTTTTATATCTTCAGGTTCAAAATAGCCAAACTTGAATTTATAAGCATATCTATCACATATCTTGTTTATTACTTCGAGAACTTCGCTTTCTGTCATTCCCTTTGGTACTTTCATCACCGCTTTCTGGTGCTGGAGTGGGTTCTTTTCTCTCTAGAATGGATTTTGCTTTTTCCACAGGTGGATCTTCTTTTTCAAGATCTTTTTTTACCGATTCTTCAGCGCTTGCCGTTGCCTTTACGCGTAGTTTAGATAACACGTCATAAATATTAGTCATGTATTACCCCTTTCTTTGTGCTTAAAATAAAAGTCGCCAGTATTATGTATTATACTCACAAACCATTGGAATTACACATGAAGCTAAATAAGAACGAATTAGAGTATATTAAAGGAATGGCAAATGTTATGAAGGATGCTGATGTTGCTAGCGAATTAACCAGAATCAGATTTGATTTTGACGTTAGAGAACATGTAACTATAGATCAAGTACGAAAAGCGCGTTACCGTATGGGAATACAGAAAGCTCGTGGTCGTGGAAGATGTCATATAAAAAGGAACAAGAAAAATGAGTAAATATTTCGAGGTATATTTGGGCGGAGTTCTAGGAGCGGGTCAATTTGCTAAAGTTAGCGCGGAAGACTTCCCCCTTGTAAGCCAACACAGTTGGCATCTAAACAAGGCAGGCTACGCCATAACAAAGGTTAAGGGAAGACACAGAGCGATGCACAGGATGGTTCTGGGGACGCAGAATCCCTATGTCTTCGTTGATCATGTGGATAGAGACAGGTTAAACAACACCCGCGAGAATTTGCGGGAGATGACACCGAAGGAAAATGCAAACAACATGAAGTCGAATGTAAAGATTCATGCGTTCGGAGAGGAAAAGAATGTTGGACAATGGGTTGAAGACTCACGGTGTGAAGTTTCTTATGCCGCTTTCTATAACAGATTGCAAAAAGGCATCGATCCAGAACTGGCTATGCAAAAGGCGGGAAGTAAAAGAGCTTTGGATGAGCAATAACCCATACAAGCCTCCTAAAATCCCAGATAACCTCGACGAAGATAAAAACGTTTCTGTGGGTATGTGGCCAGATATAATCTTTGTGGTGGTTGTGGGTGCAATCATGCTGTATGGCGACTACATGGTCAGAACAATGGCGCGGTTCTTACAGGGACAGTTTAGCTAATACAGCTAAAGATATTTTTACTTGTTTTGTGCAGACCACCCCGCCTTATTGAGACTAAGTATCAATAACTACAATCAAAGATAAAACCCCACCCAACTAATGAGGGTAGGCTCATTATCAATAACCCTAAAAGCATAAATAGTTTGATGTTTATTAAAGAATAGTACGACACATACCGATAGACATAGTATAGTTAATATATAAGAAACAACTAACTAAGGGGATTGATATGAAACGTTTTGATATGATAGATTTTATTGGTGTTATAGTTATCGTTGGTGTTATTACATTTTCGATATCATGGTGGGCACATAAAATATGTGATTTTATTATAAATAACTAACGTTTGCTATTGCAAGCGACGATAA
>Ga0115000_10002294_pt1 | contig 16624 bp, 13 predicted proteins | sample ArcticOcean_MG_C_6_FD_89690 | JGI IMG/M metagenome (GOLD analysis project Ga0115000, IMG submission 89690) | Marine microbial communities from western Arctic Ocean - ArcticOcean_MG_CB8_128 | ecosystem: Environmental > Aquatic > Marine > Oceanic | place: Arctic Ocean: Canada Basin | collected...
ATCGTAAAGCGGCGTGGTTTTAGATGATTTCAGTTAAGTTGACGCGTATGGGCCATTGCGGGATCAGCACCTTCAACAATGATGACCGCTCGGAGATCGGTCGCTACCTTAACAATACCTCGGGAGTGGTCTTATTCTTCTTCGGGTATGGTGTCGACGAGTTCGAGTCCACCGAGCTTTACGCGCGATTTATCGGTCACGCGCTTTTTGATGATATCGTCGAGGTGCTTTCCGAAATAGTTGGATCCAACCAAATTCATGTCCTGGATGGCTTGATCGAATGATTGCCCTACCTGTTTGCTGTGTTTGCTATTCGACGTCTAAATCAAAAGGCGAAGTTTCGTCATTTATTGGTTTACGGATACTTGGGTGGAGTCATGGTTACTTGGTGTTCGAGGATCTTTGCCTCGCGCTTCCCAAAACTTAGATCCCTTTTTGAATATGAAAGCCTTAGAACTTATTGAGTACGAGAAATTCGAATACAAGGAAATCGATTCTCCTAGCATTAAAGAAAACGAAGTGCTGATTCGCGTAAAAGCGTGTGGCATCTGCGGCAGTGACGTTCATGGAATGGACGGTTCGAGCGGTCGACGCATCCCGCCGATTGTGATGGGACATGAAGCGGCTGGAACGATTGCCGAGGTGGGTTCTTCGGTTGATAGCGAGTGGAAGGCGGGAGATCGCGTAACCTTTGATTCAACGGTTTATTGCGGCGAGTGTTGGCATTGTGGTCGAGGCGAGGTGAACCTTTGCGATAATCGCATGGTGTTGGGAGTTTCGTGCGACGACTATCGGCGCTACGGAGCGTTTGCGGAATACGTAGCGGTTCCAGCTCATATTTTGTATCGATTGCCGGACGCGATTTCCTTCGAGCAAGCGGCTATGGTCGAGGCGGTGTCGGTAGCGGTGCATGCAGTTGCTCGGACACCTTTGCAGTTAGGTGATTCGGCGGTCGTTTTTGGCGGGGGTATGATCGGTTTGCTTTGTTTGCAGGCCTTGAAAGCTGCGGGCTGTGGTTTTACGGCCGTGATTGATCTTGATGCGGGTAAGCTCGAGACGGCGAAGAAATTGGGCGCGGATTTAGCGCTTGATCCTTCTAAGGTGGATGTGACCGCTATGATTAAGGAAGCGACTGGCGGGCGTGGAGCCGATCATGCGTTCGAAGCGGTTGGGATCGCCCCTACTATTCAGGGAGCCATCGCGTTATTGCGAAAAGGGGGGAGCTGCACGCTTGTCGGCAATCTCGCAAAAACGGTCGATATGCCTTTGCAGGAAATCGTTACACGTCAGTTGACATTGATCGGCACCTGCGCGTCGGCGGGCGAGTATCCAGCGTGTTTAGATTTAATCGCTCGGGGAATGATAGACGTTGATTGTTTGATTAGCGAAGTGAAGCCGCTCGCGGATGGAGCGGAATGGTTCGCTCGATTGCATAAGGGAGAGGAAGGTCTGACTAAAGTTATTCTGACGCCTTAGACGGAATACGGATAAGCGATCGATCATGAACCTTGCCGGTTCGATTGATGATTTTGGAATTTTGGTATGCGAAAAATTAAGACAGGAATTATTGGAGCTGGAAAGGTCGGGCATTTGCATGCTGCTGCGCTTGTGTCTAATTCGAAGAGCGAGTTTACGGCCGTGCTTGGTCGGACGGAAGAGAAGACGCAGAAATTTGCGGATCAGTATGGCGTAAAGGCGTATACGGATTTGGATGCCTTTCTTAAGGAATCTGGAGTCGAGGCGGTTTGCATCTGTACGCCACACCCCGTTCATCGGGATCCTTCGATCGCTGCGGCTGAAGCTGGCGTGCATATTCTTGTTGAGAAACCTTTGGCGTCATCGTTGGAAGATTGCGATGCGATCTTGGAAGTGGTTCAGAAAAGCGGGGTGAAGCTTAGCATGGTTTGCCAGCGTCGATTTTACGAACCGTGCGCTCGTATTCATGATGCGATCGAGGCGGGAAAAATTGGTAAGCCTATTTTGGGTACGGTTACCGTACTTGGTTGGCGGGATCAGGCCTATTACGATAGCGATCCATGGCGCGGAACGTGGAAGAACGAAGGAGGCGGAGTGTTGGTGAATCAGGCGGTTCATCAATTGGATCTTTTGCTTTGGTACATGGGCCCGGTCGCGGAAGTGAGCAGCTATTGGGCTAATTTGAATCATCCGAATATCGAGGTTGAGGATACGGCGGTGGCGTCGATTCGATTTAAATCTGGAGCTCTGGGTCAGGTGATGGTGAGCAATTCCTACAATCCTGCGATTCACGGCAAAGTGAGCGTGCTTGGTTCGAACGGAGCAATGCTTGGAGTGCAAACCGATGGAGGAGCGATGTTCATCGCAGGGATGTCTAATATCGAAGAGCCGCCGTTAAACGATTTTTGGACCGTTCCTGGAGAAGAGGGCAAATTGGCTGAATGGGCCAAGGAGGATACCGAACGATTTAGAACGACCAATGCAATGGAGCGTTACCACGCTCTGCAAATAGATGACTTCTTGGAAGCGATAATCGATGAGCGAGAGCCGAGCGTAACGGGACTGGCTGGTCGAGAAACGGTTGAGCTATTTACCGCAATCTATCGGAGCGGACGTGATGGAAAGTCGATTCAGTACCCATTAGCGCCTGAATCGGATCGCGACGATTACGACGGTAGATTGGGGGGGTAATTGTGGTAGGGCGGCATCGCCGAGGCCGCAGCAGAATTAGGTCTCTGCGGCCTCGGCGATGCCGCCCTACCATTTGTTATCGTTCTTAGGAGGTAAACGCTTCGCGTTCTTTTTCGAGCGATGCGAGCGCTTCTTCGTCTGAGACGGTGTTAGCTGGAGTGAGGAGGCTGACGAGTATGCAGAAGACGGTGGATATGACGACCGATGGGATTGTGACTCCACCGTAGATCGCTTTCCATTCTGAGTTGAATACGATAATAAGAGCGGTGGCCGATCCTGTGATCATGGCGGCGACTCCGCCTTGCCAAGTACAGCGTTTCCAGAATCTGCCAAACATGCAACAGACGAACATTCCGCTCATTACGATTCCGACCATGTCTTTGATGTAATCGAAGATGTTGTCAGATAAAAGGGAGAATAGAACGGCGCACACTGATGTGAAGGTGGCTCCATAACGGGAATAGGTTATTGCTTTCTTCTTAGGTGGCATCCTGCCGGTGAAGAGGATAAAGAGGTCGCGCAGTAGGATTGAGGTGCCGGCAATCGCATCGGAACTGGCAGATGAGATGACCGCGCTTAATCCTGCTATCAATACGATTATGCCGATGCTGGCAGGAAGAATCGTGGTGACGAGTTCGGGGAATGCATGATCTGCCTTTGTTAATCCTGGAACGAGATTGAAGGCGGTGATTCCGATGATGACCGGAATGATGGCAAACAGCAGGTACATGAACCCTGAGATGTAGAGGCTCTTCTGGGCCGTGCCTTTATCTTTGGATGAATAGATGCGCTGTCTGAATGAAGGGACAGTCACCACGCTAATAAAGATGCTTATCACCACGGTTAACGAAGCAAGGATGTTGTCGGAATCCAAAAACGCGAAATAACGTCCGTTGAAAATTGCGTCTGAATGGTTCCACGCATCGATCTTATTGAGGCAAAGAAAACCCATCAGGATAAATCCGAAAAACAGAATGACCGCTTGAATTGTATCGGTCCAGACGACTGCGGTATAGCCGCCGATGATCACGTAAATCGTAAATGCCGAGGCGACGATAATTTTGGCGGTTGTCATATCGATTCCGGCAATCCAGTTCAAATAAAGACTTCCGCCCAAGATATGAGTGCCAAGCCAGCCAACCGATGCGAAGAAAATGATGAGGGCGACGATGCCTTTGATTAAGCGATTTCCGCCGTAGTAAAACGAAATCTCTTCCGAGAGTGTCATGAAATTATACTTACGAACGTCTGCGAAGAATTTGGCTAAAAAGAAAAGCCCCGCTGCTCCGCCGATTGCAAACAAGCCGCCAGCCCAGCCGTGTGTGTAGGCTTTTCCGACGGCTCCCATGCTAGAGCCTGTTCCGACCATCGTTGCGATAGTGGTTCCCAGTATTAAGAGGAACGGGACGCTACGGCCTCCGAGGAGAAAATCGTCGCCAGTTTTTTGTTTTCGCGATACCCACCAGCCGAGGACGACCATTGCGGCGATGTAGATGCTAAAGCATATCAGGAAGAGATCTTTGTCGAAATTCGATTCATTCATAATCTATAGAGAAGATGGGTATTGGGTTGAGGAAAAGGGGAGGGAGCTGATCGTTGGTTGGGTTGCCTGGCATAGCGCTTCACACGCGACAATAGGATTCAATCGCTTGAAGTTATGCAAAAATGTTTTCTAGAGCGGCTTTGGTCTCGGCGTCGAGGGTGACTCTTTTGCAGGAAGCAGCGGCTTCTGCTTGGCTTGGGGTGCGGCAGCCTAAGATCGCCGCGGTGACTCCGGAAATCGAAGTGACCCAGGCTACGACGAGTTGTTGGAGTGTGAGGCCCTGAGATTGGGCGAGCTTTTGCGTGGCTTGGACCTGTTGGTTGATAACGCCCAGGTGGGGTTCTTGGAAATTAGGATCGGCTTTTCGGTGATCGTCGCTCGGAAGCGAATCGACCCAATCGGGAGTGGCTTTACCCAGGAGGAGTCCTTTTTGCATGGGACTATAGGCGAGGACTTGGATGTTTTGCTCGCGGCAAAAAGGAACGATGGAGTCGAGTAGTGATGGTTCTAGAAGACTCAGTGGCGATTGAAGCGTATCGATCGACATGATCGGCTGACAGCGTTTGAGTTGTTCTACGCTGAAATTGGATACGCCCGCGTAGCGAAGCTTTCCGGCCTGTTTTAAGTCCGCAACCGCACTCCAGGCTTCTTCGATGCCTTCGTCGGGAATTGGCCAATGGACTTGGTAGAGATCGATGACGTCCGTTTTCAGTCGCCGGAGACTGTCTTCGCATTCTTGCCGGATGGATGCGGGATCGAGGTTGGAGCCGAGTTCGCGTTTTTCGTTCCAGCAACGACCGAGCTTTGTTGCAACGAATGGTCTCTCGGCGAGTCCGGCGAGCGTGTTGCCGACAACGGTTTCGGCGACGCCTAGACCGTAGGCAGGAGCTGTATCGATCCAGTTGATACCAGAATCGAGGGCTTTGCAAATGGTGGCAATGGAGGTTGCGTCGTCTTGCGGCCCCCAGCTGGCTTTCCAGTCGGCTCCACCCATGGCGAATGTGCCAAGACCGATGGAGCTGATTTCAGATTCGATAGGCATGGGTGAAGGGTGAAGGATGAAATGTGTTTTTGAAAAAATAAAAAAGGAGGACCGGGTTGGTCCTCCTTTGGCGAAGTTTGGGCTGGTGATTAGTGGGCGTTAAGCCATTCGAGGATTCTCGGATTGAAGTCGTCCATTTTCTCGAAGTGGAATGCGTGGCCGGCGTCGTCGTAGAAATGAGTATCGCAGTTCGGGATGGCTGCGGCTACTTCTTTACCCATCCAGATAGGGGTGAAGATGTCGTCCTTGCCACCGATGACCAGGCACGGTTGGGAGATCTTTCCGAGCTGATCGTACACGTTGTGATTGATGCAGGCGGCGGCTTGACCTTCGAGGCCGTGAAGCGGTTGAGGAGTTGGTCCGTTTGCGAAACCTTGGCGACCTTCTAGCAATCCTTCGTGAAATCCGTCATCGTCCCAAGCTGGCTTCGTGAAAATGAGCAGCTGTATCCATTCCATGAATTGGGCAGGAGAAAGGTGGGCGAAACATGCCTTCATGTGTTCGAAGGTCGACTTCGCATAGCGGTCGCAACGAGCCCAAGGACACATGAGCACTGCGCTTTTCACTTTTTGAGGATGACGCAGGCAAAGTTGTTGGGCGATGATGGATCCCATGGAAACGCCGACGACGCGCGCGGATTCGATTCCAAGCGCATCCATAAGGCCAGCGTAGTCATCGGCCATCATGGCGCTGTCGTAGTCGCCTTCAGGTTTGTCGGTGAGTCCAATGCCGCGATTGTCGACCAGAATGCAACGATAGTTTTGGCTCCAGAGATCGGCATGGGCTTCCCAAACGCCGCCAGGCGCAGTGATACCCATGATGAGAATGAGAGGGTCGCCGCTGCCGCGTTCCTCGTAGTTCATTTGGATTCCGTTAGATTGAATGAGTGGCATAGTGAATGAGAGAATGAAGGTTCGTTAAGGTGGTAAAGGATGAGTCATTTTCGAGGACTCAAATAATGAAAGGATTTTGGAAACTTGCTCGATGGCTATCAAGGATTTAAATGATAAACTTTGCGCGTTCAGAGAGAGGGATTAAAATGACCTCGGTGAACGTGTTTTACGATTTTGCGCTTTCATTTTTGTAAAAAAAGCGATTGGGTGTTGCTTTTAATCCAACACGTGTAGGGACTGGAGCTCTTCTTCGTTTTTTCACTCTGGATATTTGGCAGTTTTTCTATGAAACCCATCAATCGATTTCTTTTAGATAACAATATCCGGATTGCTCGGAATCCCTGCGTCAGTCCTGACTTTTGTTTGGATTGGGATGAGTTAAAAGGCCATTTGGCAACAGGCGAGGGAATCGTTGTTCACGATAAAAGCGTGTTCGAGACGACTGCAGGCAAGTGGGCGGTTGTTGAGAACGCTAATGGCGATCACGCTTGGCGCTTGAGCGTAGGTTCGGGTGACAGTTCAGAAACGGGACTTTCGGATAGAGCGGAGATTGGTGGGTTTATTTATTTTCCGGCAAGCTTGGAGAATCTGATTGCGATCAAGAATCGAGTACAGGAGGTCAATCCCAGGAGCGCTATCTTTCCCAGCGCAGGTGGCAATCTCGGGAAAAGCACATTGGGGATCGGCGCCCGTTTCACGACGTTACATTGGCCGGGCGTCGATTGGGCGATGGCTAATTTGGGTATCGGAATGACCGCAAATCAAAACAGCATTCCGCGGGAGTTGGTATACGACGTGGATGTGATGCTCGCTGACGAGTTGGACACGGTGCCATTTCCGTTTATCGGAACGAATGTTCCTGAAGGACACCAGGGTCAATCAGTTGAAGGAATGAGCCATGGTTGTGTGATGGCGAAGTTGAAGACCGGATTTCATCAACGTGGGATAGCGTGGAGCTTTAATGCGGACCATCAGCCGATCGGCGGAAAGTTCGATGTGAGGGAAGACCAATTGGTTACCGGTTGTTTGTTCGCGTCGTACATTACTTTCGATATCTCGCCAGAGTTGGCATTGACGCAGTCGCCTGAGTCGGCTGCGGATCGACGTTCGTTCGTCGAATCGGAAATCGCAGCGGATTTGGTTTTGAATGTAGCTAAGCGTGTGGAAGATGCAGGCCTAAGTTTGGATCAGACGGAATTGGATGCACTTCTGTGCTATGTTTGGCCGGCGATGAAGAAGATGAAGGTTCGCGATGAGAAATACCGTCGAGCTCGCGAAGCAGCGTTCACAACCGAGGCCGGTCGCTCGTATTTGCGCGAGTTGTCTATTGATGAACTTCCGGGTCTGACTACGCCGGAAACGACGGCAATCATGTTGGCTTTGTGTATCGAGATGGACATGCCGGTTCAATTCGTGGCCCCGGCGTTCGGCTTTCAAAAGAACATGCCATTTCCGAGCAACGATCGATTACGGGAGTTGGCCACGGCTCAATGGGAAGTTTGCAAGGCATTCGACGTTAGCATCGGGTTTCACTCGGGATCCGGAAAATCGGCTGAAAACTATCAGGTAATGGGCGAGGTCACTGGAGGCAATCTGGAGATCAAGACGAGCGGCCGCTACACTTACGAAATGGGAATCGCTTTGCACGGGTCTGAAAACGCTGCGGACCAGGCCTTGTGGAAGGATTGGCATGCGTTCACTTTAGAGCTAGCAGTAGCGGGCGCGTTTAGCGCTGAAGAGACCGAGCAAAAAATGGCTCGTGAGTTTATCGTCGATGCTCTCGAATTCGAGAAAGTATCGACCGATGTGTTCGAGTCGCCTGATTCTTGTCGCTCTGCTCTGGAATCTTTGGTCCCGAATCCGGATCATATGTTCTGGTTTGAATACAATTTCCTCTATGTTCTTGCAGCTGGTGGAAAAGCTGAAAAAGCGTCGCTGGGCGATCACTCGGGAGCAGGCTACCGTCAACGGGAACGTTTTTACACAATCAGCGACGAAGGGCAATTGCGTTTCGCTCGACGAGTTGCTGAGTACATTGTGTTCTTGGCTCGCAATACGGGCTTGGCGAGCGCTGAGACCTGCGATGCGGCGATGAGTCGCTTGGAGGGTTATGCGAACTGGGATGCGTTTCTTGCCGATATCGCTGGTTAGTTTTTCGATCACTTAGACCTTCGTTAATTAGTATCCAAAATTTTATGTCATTTATTCACGACGATTTTCTTTTACAAAGCGATGCCGCGAGCGAGCTGTATCACAACTACGCGAAAGACGAGCCAATCTACGACTATCATTGTCACTTGCCGCCGCAGGATGTCGCTACCAATCGTCGGTTTTCAAATTTGTATGAGATTTGGCTAGAGGGCGATCACTACAAGTGGCGAGCTATGCGAGCGAATGGCGTGCCCGAAGAGCTCTGTACCGGCGATGCGGATCCGTTCGACAAGTTCATGGCGTGGTGCAAAACGGTACCGCATACTCTGCGGAATCCATTGTATCATTGGAGCCACTTGGAGCTTAAACGTTATTTCGGTATCGATTTGTTGATCAACGAAGATACGGCCAAGGAAATTTGGGATACGACGAGCGAGCTTCTTAAATCGGAAGCTCTAAGCGCTCATGGGATTTTGAAGGACTTCAAGGTAAAGGTGATCGGTACGACCGACGACCCGATTGATGATTTGGAGCATCATCAGGCAATTCAGTTATTAGATTTGGATACGAAAGTCGTTCCGACCTTTCGCCCTGACAAGGGGTTGATGGTTGATGCTCCGGAGGCGTTTAATGCTTGGACGGATCGTTTGTCCGAAGTGTCGGGAGTTTCTGTGAATAGCTTCGATACATTCTTGGAAGCTCTGAAGTCGCGTCATGATTTCTTTCATGAAATGGGAGGTCGTTTGACGGATCATGGGCTCGAGCGTTGCTTTCACGCGGAAACGAATCTGAGCGCGGTCAGTGTGATCTTTTCGAAAGCTCGCGGGGGCGTGGCGGCTTCGATTGACGAGAAGGAGCAGTTCGCGTTTTACGTGATGCGCGAGCTTGGTCGTTGGAATGCGGAGAAGAACTGGACGATGCAGCTTCATTTGGGAGCAATGCGGGCTAATAACACGCGCATGTTCAAGGAGCTCGGTGCTGATACGGGATTTGATTCGGTTGGCGATCTTCCACAGGTAGCGAAGTTGAGGAGCTTTTTCGATAGTTTGGAACAGACTGGGCAATTGCCGAAGTCGGTCGTCTATAATTTGAATTGGTCGGATAACTACGCGATCGCGACGATGTTGGGAAATTTCCAGGATGGCATAACGCCTGGCAAAATGCAGCTCGGGTCCGGGTGGTGGTTTTCGGATCAGAAGGAAGCGATGGAAGCTCAAATGAATGCGCTCTCGAACTTGGGGTTGATGTCTCGATTCGTGGGGATGTTGACCGATTCGCGTTCATTTCTGTCGTACCCGCGTCACGAGTATTTTCGCAGAGTCCTTTGCAATCTGATTGGCACGGATGTTGAGAACGGCGAGTTGCCGCGCGATATGGAATTAGTTGGAGGAATGGTTCGAAATATTTGTTTCGCGAATGCGGAGAATTATTTTGGGATTACGAGCTGAGTAGGTCGCTAGTACATCGTTTTAGATATTTCGTTAGTACTTGTTGAATGAAAGAGCGACCTGTTGAAAACCATAGCTAAGATTTTATTAAACCACTGAGCAACTGATGTTGAGAGTGGTTGACGCGGCTCTCTCGGCGATAGAGCCCTACCTTTGGATAGAAATTCAAACCTTCTTTGGCGACGTAGGAGCCATCCTTATTTGTCTCGGCTCGCCGAGGCATCCTAGCGAAGCGATGACTCTTCTGCATTTTGAATGGCCTCACCGGCCTTCGGCCTAGGAGTCCCGCTTCGCGAGGCAATAAGGACTCCCGACAAGTCGGGTGAATAAGGTTTTTTAGTTTTTCTTGAGGAATGTGAGGATTCAAATACGCGGCGCAAGCGCCGGCCCTACGTAATCCAACGAGCGTCTAAAAGCCACGACCTTTAACCTTTGTTTGGACACGGCAGAGATACGTATCTGCCGTAATGTAAAGGACGGATCCATCGTCGCCCCAAGCGCAATTGGCAGTAAGCTCGCCAGTTGCGATTTGACCGAGAAGTTTACCTTTGGGACTGACGACCATGACACCTCCCATGCCAGTGACCCAGAGGTTGCCGTTCTGATCGACTTTTAGTCCGTCGGGATTGCCGCCTCCGAGATGGGCATGCGGTTTGGCATCGAAAAGCAGTTTTCCTTTGCCGGTCGTTCCGTCCTTTTTTATGGGATACGCCATGACAATCGGGTTTTCAGGATCGGATTGCGCGACGTAGAGCGTTTTTTCGTCGTGTGAAAGTTCAACGCCGTTCGGGTATTTCAGCTCTTTGGTCAACAGAGTTACGGAGCCATCACTATCAAGAAGAAAGACGCCGGCGTAATCGAGTTCGCGCCTTGGGTCTTCCCATCTCAGCGGCAATCCATAAATGGGATCGGTGAAGTAGATTCGTCCGTTTTTGCTTATCGCGAGATCGTTGGGGCTGTTGAATCGCTTGCCGTTGTAGTTGTCCGTTAGGGTCACTTTACCTTCTTTGAAGGTCATGGCTGAAATCCGTCGATCGCCATGTTCGCAGGAAATGAGTCGGCCTGCCGCATCGATTGCGAGTCCATTGCTACCTAGTCCAGTACTGTAATGGCCAATGCCGGTGAACCCCGAAGGTTCAAGGAAAGTTTCAGCTCCTACGCCTTCGGTCCACTTAATAACCTTGTTGCGATGTACGTCAGAAAAGAGGAGGAAGTTTCCCTCTTTGACCCAGACGGGTCCTTCGCTCCAGGTGAAGCCGGAAGAAATGACTTCGATTTTAGCGTCTGAGGCGACGAGCGAATCCATTTGTTTGTCAAATCGAAGCACTTCCCCAATCGATGGAAAATTGATCGAATCTTGAGCGTGGAGAAAACAAGGGAGGGCGATTATGATAGAAAGAAGGAATTTTGGTTTTGAAAACATAAGCATCGAATAACCTTTGATTATTGGGATGTTAAGCCAATTTTAGTGATTCGAAACGGTTGTATTGTACTAATATTGCCAATCCCGCTTTTTTTATTGGCGAATATTTAGTAGAAGTAGTACTTTGACTCATTCTTTGGTTCTGGTATATGGCTATTAAGCACTTAGCCAGTTTCTAATTGTTCTTAATAATAACTCCCTCGAAAAAATAAAAATCCCCTATAAATTGTTTGCTGCAATAATCGTAATCTTTCTATCAGTTTCAGTTGCCTCGGCTGCTTCGATGGCCGACGTGGTCAAGGCTCAAGCTGTCATTAACAAAATTAACGAGATCGCAGAGAAATACCGTGAGCTTACAATGGAATTGGAAGCTCCTGCATCGTTGGATGGAGCTAAAGGAAAATATTTCGTTCCGTTTTCCGATGACAGGGAATTGACCGAATGGGCCGAAAAAGCATTAAGCGCTCAAGCGGGAGCTGCTGCGGGCGAAAAAGCGGGGTCGGCAGTAGGTAAAGCTTTGGGATCGAAAATACCATTCGGCGGATTTGGTGCCGGGGCCGCCAAGAGAAAGGGCAAGCAAATGGGAGCAGCTACTGCGATCGGCGGTATGGCGTTTATCAAGAAGACGACTGATCGATCTTTGAGTAATGTGGACGACTATATCGTGTATTTGCAGGTCAAGCACAGCGGTAGTCTTGAGTACCAAAAAGCAATGGCTTCGGCCATGGCGCTTTACCCAGAGATGGAAGGCCGGACGGATATCGCGATGAAGAACGCTTATAAGAAAGCGGCCAAAGCTGCTAAGAAGAAAAAATAGGGTCAGAGTGATTTGTTGCCCACGACGCAGCGAAGCGAAGATGGCAAAGCAATAGCACCAATTCTCACGAATCAAATTTGGTTTCTCTAAGAGCCTATTTAATAAGTCGGAAAGAACACCACAATTGAAACCCAATACGGTTAATTCGTTTTGTAGGTCGTTTCGCTGAGGCGACATCTCATCCTAATAGGCGGGTCAGCGACTCTCCCTACAGTTTAGCTGCTCGAAGCAATTGGACTTATGTAGCAGTCTCTAAGAGATTGTTAACTAGTGGATAGCGAATGCCCGTTCTGGGACCTGATCGACGAAGGGGCAGTCGGTTCTACGGAGTTCGGCTAGTAGCTCCCGTCGTAGTTGAACGACCGTCTTTTGGTATTCAGGATAGAATGCCAAATTGGTTATTTCGTCGGGATCGGCGGTTAGGTCGTACAGTTCGTCGATTTCGCCTGGGATAAGGTTGGCGATGTATTTGTAATTATCTTTTCGGTATGAGACCCACCAAGGGATATCGGAGTTTTTATCTTCTTCTGCGGGGAGCGTATTAGTGTCCGCTCCGTAGGAACGAGCGGTGTAGACCATCAAAACTGCGCGATCGCTTTTTGCCTCTGGGTTTTCGAGAAGCGGCGTGATGTCGCGACCATGCATTTTCCACGGCATTTTTACACCAGCGTAATTGAAGATAGTAGGGACGAGATCATGTCCTCCAACGGGAGTCTCGCAGACTCGACCTTCGGGAATTACTCCGGGGAATGAAACGATGAGCGGGCAGGATATGTTTGCGTCGTAGGGAGCGATTTTGTGTTGAAAACCGTGCTGTCCCCAGGCGAATCCCTGATCGGAGGTGAATATGATTAGGGTGTTGTCGAGTTGTCCGCTAGCTTTGAGGCTTTCAATGAGAGTGCCGACTGATTCATCCAAGCTCATTGCGGTTTCCTGGTACCGTCTTGAGCTTTCGTAGAATTCGCCGTCTTTTGGGGGACGTTTTGTGTAGAGTTTTCCGTCGTCCGCGCGGTTCCAGGCTTTGCGTCGTTTCACGTATTGAGGTTTGCCGGGACGCGGACCGAACATATCGGAGGGAAGGGGGATGTTTACGTTTTCATCAAGTGTGCCTTCGTGACGTTTTGCTGGGGTAAATGGACCGTGCGTTCCTGCGTAGCAAAGCCAAAGGAGCCAGGGCTTTTTTTCGTCTCGTCCTTCGCCCTTGATGTATTCGGTTGCCCACTTCGTGTAGTTGTCGGTGGTGTAGCCCTTGGTCATTTTGGCTTCTCCTCCGTTGAAGGAGATCATTTGATCGTCGTAATAATTGCCGGAATTCTTGGGGAACTTGGGGCGATTCCATACGATTTGATGATCCCAGTCGCGTCCGTACCCGGTATCCGTGCCTGTATGCCATTTTCCGATATGAGCGGTCGTGTATCCGGCTTTCTTGAACGATGACATCCAGAAGGGCGCTTTTTGGGGATTGTATTCGCTGCCGGGATAGTCGCCTTCCATTCGCATGGACTGCACTCCGTATTGTAGTTTTCCGGTTAGGAAAGTCGCTCGAGCAGGCATGCACCAAGTACCGTTGTATGCATGTTTGAAACGAACGCCGCTCGATGCGAGCCGATCGATGTTTGGCGTTTCGACCCATGCTCGCGACCGTTCGTAACTGCTTACCGTCCGATCTGATTGGTCGTCCGTGTAGATGTAGAGGATGTTAGGCTTGTCTGCTGCGCCCGCTCGAGAGACGAGGAGCAGGAGTGTCGTGACGACCGTAAGAATGGCGAAGAACGATCTCGATGTTATGTGAAATTTAGCGGAAGGATTCATCGGGAAAAGCAGCTCAAAGCTTCAGCCTGAGCATTTTGCATATTGGTTCACTGCTCAGGTTGAAGCTCTGAGCTGCTGATTAAACTAAACCATGGGGAGAATTGCAGCGCCGATCATGCAAACGATGAGGCCAACGGTTCCCATGATGATGCCCATGATTGTATTGGTCTTGAGCATTTCCTTTTCGGTTAAGCCACTCATCTTGGAGATAACCCAGAAGCCGGAGTCATTCATCCAGCTAATCGGTTTGGATCCACAGCCGATTGCGAGAGCGATGTAGATAGGGTGATAGCTTAGGTCTTGGGCGGCGATAATGGGTGCGACGATTCCGATCGCTGTGATCATGGCAACAGTCGAGGAGCCTTGCGCTGTCCGGATGAGCATGCAGATGAAAAATGCGAGCGGAATTAGGCTGGATTGAGCTGCGGGCATCATGTCCTGGATTGTGAATGCGATACCTGTTTGACGTAGTACATGGCCAAAGGTGCCGCCGGCAGCCGTGATGAGAATAATGATACCACCGCTGGAAAGCGCAGACTGAACCTGATCCTTGATGGGTTTGCTGGAGGTGTTGGAACGAAGGAGCAGTAGCATCGCGAATATGGCTGAAATAGTCATGGCGATGTTCTTGTCGCCAAGAATTCCCATTACGGAATTAAATGAAACGAGAGCCGCGGATGGATTTTCGCTAGATCCCAAGAACATCGAAAGAGCAGTCGCTCCGCCCATCAATAGCACGGGTAACAGGATCGGAATCAATGAAAAGGTTAGTCCGGGCAATACGGATTCATCGCGGTTGGCAATTGCTTCGAGGTCCTTTTGACTCAGTTCTTCCGAGGCGCGTAGGGGGACTTCCCAGCGACTATTGGCGTAGAGGGCCCAGAGGTAACCCGAGCCAACCGTGAAAATGCCGACTAGGATACCGCCGATCATCATCAATCCGACGTCGATCCCCATTTCCAATGCTACGAAAAGGGGCCCAGGAGTTGGGGGGACGAGGGAGTGCGCCATCGTTCCGCCAGCGATAATGGTCAGCACGTAGAGCAAGTAGTTCTTGCCTGTTTTGACGCGCATTGCCTTGCCGAGGGGTATGAGGAGGTAGAATACGGTGTCGAAAAACACGGGAATGCTTAAAGTGAAGCCACTTCCAATGAACGCTAGGGGGAGTCGCTTTTCGCCGACCGCTTTAGCAATGCTGAGAACGATACGTTCCGCTCCGCCACTATCCATCAGGCATTTTCCGATAATGGAAGCCATCGCGATAAGCAGGGCGATTTTGGTGAGTGTGCTGCCGAGGCCATCGGCGATTCGTTGTCCCCAGTTCTTATTGGATTCTTTATTCGCTGCGGCTAGCTGAGTGTTGTGGATGATCCGATCGGAAGCTTGAAAGCTCGTTTCGGAGCCACTGATGCTTAGACGGGCATTTACAAGGTCCCCATCGCCTTGGGAATCGGTTAATGCAATATCGCCTGAGCCGATGACTTCGAGGAGCCCTTGGGAGTTCTCTCTCAGGATGCTCGACCTGCCTTCAATGGGCTTTTCCTTTAAGCTTACTAGGTCTCCATCGGCTTCGAGGATTTCAATGGCGTAAGTGTTGAGCGAATACTCGAGGACCTTTTGCTGGGAAGTCAGTATGCTCACGCAGAAAGCAGCTAGGATTAGGGCGAGGAATGCGTGCATTCGCAAAGCGAGGATTCCGCTTACGACGATGCCCATTCCAATGAGGGCGATGAGGAGAGGATTCATGTGGCCAGTAGGATTTGCAGTAGGATTGGATGTTCGGTTATCGGGGAGAAGATCGAAACAGTTAAAAACCAAGGTTTCTTGATTTTAAGATAATGTCGAGCGAGAGATGGGGTTAGGAAGGGGTTTGATGGGTGGTTCGAGACCTCCGGGCTCGGATTAAGGATTTGCTCGAGTTGGCTTGGGCAGTTTGTCGGCGGACGCGGTTGGTGTGGGCGCTTGCCTTACTCTGCGCTTAGCGGGATACACATATACGATTGGTAATTCCACTAGTTGTAGGATCGCAGGATCGCAGGATCGCAGGATCGGCTCGATAGGTCGTTTCGGAGCGGTGATAATTGGTTCGCAATTCCCTGTTCTCCCATTTTGGTAGGGGGCTTCTTGTGATCTCCCTCTTTTAAAGATCTCTGTAATTAATATGAAACGTACTCTTTTGACCGTCGCCCTCTGCTCTCTAACTGGTTTTTCGTTAGGGGGTCTCACTCTTTCCGCTCAGCCTCCGAAGCCAACGATTTGGGAAAAGCGTGCAGAAGAACGTTTCAAACCGATCAGTCGCACGACGAAGATGGAGATCAGCCAGGCTCAACCATCGAGTTCGGGATTGAAGAAGAAAAAACTCAAAAAGCCCAAGCGCATATTGGCTTTTTGGCGTAGCGAAGGATTCATCCATACGTCGATCCCAACAGCTAATTTCGCATTGCAGGAAATGTCGCGCAAGACACATGCCTTTACGGTTGAGTTATCGGATGACTATAAGGTCTTCGATAAGAAGTACCTTAAGGGATTCGATGCGATTCTTTTTAATAGCACGACGCATTTGAAATTTCCCGAAGCCAGCCAGCGCGAAGCGATCCAGAAATTCGTCGAAGCTGGCGGAGGGTTGATCGGTATTCACGCGGCGAGCGACAATTTCTATGAATGGGATACCGGTGTCTCGTTGATGGGAGGACAGTTTAATGGTCATCCTTGGGGAGGCGGCGGAAATTGGGCGTTCAAGCTCGATGATTCCGAGCACGTATTGAACCGGGCTTTCGAAGGAAAGGGCTTTTGGCATTCGGACGAGATTTATCAGTACAAGCCGTCGA
>Ga0115000_10002295_pt1 | contig 16622 bp, 23 predicted proteins | sample ArcticOcean_MG_C_6_FD_89690 | JGI IMG/M metagenome (GOLD analysis project Ga0115000, IMG submission 89690) | Marine microbial communities from western Arctic Ocean - ArcticOcean_MG_CB8_128 | ecosystem: Environmental > Aquatic > Marine > Oceanic | place: Arctic Ocean: Canada Basin | collected...
ATAGGAATAGCCCTAGTGTCTATCAGCAGCCTACTACTAGCGGAAGATTCAAATATAACCAACACTACTACTAGTACTGTAACCTCAAACAACACAAACGCAAATACAAATGTTAATACTAACAATAACACTGTAAACAGCACTAGTACTGCTACAAATACAAACAGCAACACTAATGTAAACCAAACAGTTATAAACCAAACTACTACTGCTAGAAATACAAATATTAATACAAACAACAATACTACTACTTCTAATGTAACTAGCAACATAACCCAAAATCAAAACGTAATTAACGACAGCACAATATCTAGTACTTCTGTAGGTACAAATACAAATTTAAATACAAACACCAGTACGTCTAACAACACTAACAGTAACAGTTCAAACAATGTAAATACCAACACCAACGACAGCACAAGTAATTCCACTGTAAACTCAAGTAATCAAAACTCAAACACTAACGTTAACACTAACAATTCTAACAATAATAACACTAGTGTATCTCGTAATGATTCTACACAGAAAGTTACACAAAGGATAAAATCAGCACCTCCCAGTGCTATAGCCCCTTCAATCATGTCCTACTCTCAAGACTTATGTACCACAGGTGCTTCCTCAGCAGTGCAAACTCAGTTTTTTGGAATATCTACAGGTAGAAGTGTACGAGATGAGAACTGCGAAACCTTAAAACTCAGCAAAGGTCTTTACGATATGGGAATGAAAGTAGCAGCAGTTGCTTTGTTATGTGGCGAAAGCACAGGTAAGGTGCACAGAGCTATGAAAATGGCAGGCACTCCTTGTCCTTACAATGGTTTGATAGGTGCAGAAGCACAGGTAGCTTGGAATGAAAACCAAGAAGACAGACCAGACTGGGATCAAATAAAGAAAGAGCAAGCCTCTCAAGAATTTAAAGCCTACACCAAACCTAAGTTCTGTAAAAAATACCCTACGCATAAGATATGTACAAACTCTTAACTTTAATCTTCCTGCTTGGCAGTACCGCATATGCTAACGTACCTATATTTACTGTAGGTACTGACCCCCTTCTAAATATCCAAAACACTGGTACTGCCTTAAACCTTCGAGATGATCAGATGTCTGGGATGAAAGACTTGGGTTTTAGTTTTACTCATTATGGTAACGATTACACCCAAGCAAATATAGCCATGAACGGCTTTCTTACATTTAATCCTAACTTTTCTGTTAATAATTATAGAAACTACATGTCAGAAACTCTACCTGCAACAGGTTTTAATTTCTCAATCATGCCTCTCTGGACTGATTTAATTAACAACGGCACTAACAATCCCTACATACAAACTTTTGGAGAAACTTCTGCTACAGATCAATACTTTGTAGTGGGTTGGTATAACGCTCAAGAGTATGGCGTTTCTGGAAACTTAAATTCTTTTGAAGCTATCTTGTACGAGACAAGTAATGCTGTAGAGTTTAGGTATGATAAAATTGATGTATCTAATCACAACATAACTATAGGTTTACAAGGAAACAACGAAGCCGTAACCTATTTGCGGTATCAAGACACTAACTCTACAAGCTATGTATTAGCTGACGATTGGTCTATCAGTACAGCAATAGACGAATCTTTTACTAACCTATCTTCTGAATGTCTAATTAATTCTGACTTTAGTGAACTTTGTAATGTTTACGATTTAAGTTTTGATGTAGAAGACGAAGAAGAACATTACCTACAAGGCTCAGGCGTTTCTGAAGCTATGCTGTTAGGGTATGATAATGAGGAGGAATTTTATGGTTTCAACGTTGAAGAAACTTATACAGGAACATCTACTGTTTCTACGGATGCTGATATTAGGGTTGGTGGTGGTAACGAGTATGATGGGGCTATTAGCATTAGTCATTTTGAATTTGATATAGGGGCTATAGAAGACAATGAAAACAATCTCGATAATTTTGATATATCTACTGATAGGAATTTTAGTTTGGGCGGTGACGAAGAAACCTTAATGCTTATAGATTTTGAGTTAGGCTCTCCAGAAGATTTATTAACCTTACCTAACTTAGACGATTTAATAACCATAAGAATGACTGAAGAAGAGTTTGTAGAACTTGCCCAACACTTTGATGAGCACTTTGACCATGAAGACGAAATGGATAGAGAAGCTTGGGATGAGCAGTTTGAAGACTTTGAAACAGAAGAAGAAGAAGAGTTTACCGAAACCCAGGAAGCCTATGAAGAGCGTGAAGAAAGAGAAGAGGAAATAGAAGAGCTAGAAGAAGAGTTTGAGGAAAGAGAAGAAGAAAGAGAAGAGCTGCAAGAAGAAGAAGAGCTTAATGAAGAAGCCGAAGAAACCCCTGAACGTTCTGAAAGAAGAGCTAGACGTAGGAATGTAGTGACTTCAATAAACTTTACAGACACTGTAACTAACAGCACTATTAGCAATAGTGTAGCAAATACAAGCACCTCTAGTACGTCTAACTCCAGTAATGCTACTACTTCTGCTGTTTCAAGTGGCTCAGGAGCTGTTTCTGTGTCCAATTCTCCTAGTATTTCTGCTCAAATCTCTTCTGCACGAGTACAGACCAACACTATTTTACAGTCTATAGAAATACTTCCAATGCCTACAATGGACAATACGCCTTCTATGGTTATGGCTGAAGTACAAGTAACTACTATGGATAACCAAATTGAAAGTGTAACAAGCACCATGGTCACATCTTCCGAGGCTGAAGAAATAGCCGAAGAGATAGTAGCTAACAACATAAGAGTACAACAAGAAACATCACAAACGCAACAAGAGGAGTCTGGACAATATGATTCTCAAGGTCAATCAACTTTAATTGCCTACATGAACTACGTACCCAACTTCTCTGACTATACCACTGCTAACATAACAGATCAAACAAACTGGTACGCACCAACTGCTATATACACAAGTGCAACTCTAGGAGATAATGCAGGGTATGGTAACATGGTATCTGACAGTTTAGATACTTTGTACAGTATTATGGGTCAACAGCCTGTAGGGATTTTTATAGATAGGAGATAATATGAGTGAGCCAGAGATAAAGATAGTAGAAGTGCAAAAAAAGTCTTGGTATAATGATGCTGAGGGTTTTGACAAGTGGAGAGTATTTCCACGCCTTCTTATAAGTTTGTACGGATTAATGTTTTACAAATCAGCTATGTGGTTTATGACATTGCCAGATCCCACAAGTGCTCAGTCTGCTTTTGTATCTGTTATTGTAGGTGCAGGGGCTGCTTGGTTTGGGCTGTATGTAGGCAATAAAAAGTAATGTATTTAAGGCTAAGAAAATTTATAGTAAAGACAGACAGGTTTGTAGGATGGCTTACTTGTTTTTTTATAATAGCAGGTGTCATAAGGCACTGGTAATTTAAGGAGAAAGATATGAAAAATTTACTACCTAAACTTCAACAGTATATAACTATCATTGGTGTTATCACAGCTATCGGTGGAGGGTTCTACACGTGGGGGCAGTTTAACTTACGTCTTGACCAAATAGAAGCTAAGACTAAGAAAAGTGTTAATCTTAACCCAGTAAAAGAATCTGTAGCTACTTTAACTACAAGAGTGGACAATCTAGAGAACAGAATGGACAGGACTGAGAACAGAGTAGACAAAGTAGGCAATAACGATAACCCTTTAGCTAACTAATTTACAAAATAAATAGTATCCATTTATACTATTGATTGGACAAATATAGGATTGGGGTGTATAATAAGACTATATTCACCCTTTCCATGTTCAGGAGTTAGTAATGGAAAATATTGTGCACTTAGCATCATATGCAGTAATAATTATTTGTTTAATACAGGTTCTGTAAAAAAAGCCTCTCAGAATCCTTTCTAAGCCCCTTTTTATACTTACCAAATAGATAACATACCAAAACAACAGGATTTGTTGTGTAAGCGTCTGTGGGCGTTACAGAGCATTACCTAAGAAAGCTAGGTATTTTGTCCTGTAAAACTTGCATTTCACGTTTTAATTCATGTAGGAGGTTGGTTAAGGTAAGTGTACCCTCGTAACTATCATTCCAGTCATCCATAGCATCTCTAAACAGCTTAGGATCAAGAGTTTCGTTCTCTAGATACACTTTACCATCCTGACTTAGCTCTACAGTCAGGCGAGCAAGTATTGCTCTATTTTTTGGTGGGTTCTGCAACGGCTTGATCCAATACTTTGTTGGTTGTTGGGTCAACTAATACGTGTTGCATAGCTCTTACGCCATTGAGCATCTCACTGACTTCTCCATAAGGTAGTTTTGCTAATTTTTGTAGTATAGTATTAGCAAGCTCATCTCGCATAAGATAAAACCTTATAGGTTTAAAAGCTTCGTTTTGGTCTGGAGTAGCAGGATCGTCTGCTTTAAACTTACCATCTTTTTTATGGGCTCTTTCTTTCTTTACTTCATCCTTGGTCATTGCTGACTCCTTCTTTGTTGTGAATAAATAATGCTATTATTGCATAGTGTATTATCTTTAGCAAGTCTTTCTTATGGTCTTCGTGACTTCCTTTCTTTCCATACCTCTGTGCATACTTAAGCACATTACCAATACAAAAACCTTTACCATGCCCTGCGTCTATAATAAACTCTGTGGCTTGATATTTGTCTTTTGAGTAGTGTTGAGTGTAGGTTTTACATATGTGAGCAAGCACTTGTTCTATTATTTTATCTTCTTGGTATTTAAATTTAATAGATTTAGCAAAAGATTTTAACGTTTGCATACCTGTTTTACTTTCCTGGGAACTTAACAATGTTATCTCCTTGTTTTCTAAGTTTTTCTCTTTCTTTTCTATCTAGTTCTTCATTTATAGAATAGTTTCCTGCTTCCATAACTAAATCTTGTTGTTCAGTAGCCATGTGCATAAGACCTGCAAACAGTACATACATGTTAGTTGATATTTCATTATCTGTATCTAAAGGTATTCTATCTGCTCCTATAATTTGAAAACCATCTTCTTCTGGTTTAATTACAAGGTAAAGGTTGCCTTCTTTTAAGTCAAGTAACTTTACAAACTCTTCTATGTTTTCATCTTTCTTAAAAGTTATAGTCATTTCATCCACTCTATAGGTAAAGTACCTTCTGCCCAAAGAAAACCATGCCTATCACACCAATCTGCGTAGCTAGTCTTTGAGCCTTTTAATATTTTGTTACTTGCCTGCATAAATATAAAACGTATGTCTAATTCTTCCCATTGGCTTTTAATCATAAGATGCTTTACTCTGTCGTTTGTTGTAAGTCTGCCTTTAGCTTCAATATAGAAATCTTTTTCTGCTATATAAAAGTCAGGAGTATATGACCTTACCTTTGGTATGTAGGAAAAAGCAGAAGGTTCATATTCAAATCCTACTTTTTTCTTACCTAAGTCTGCGGCAATACTTATTTCAAACTTTGATCTATAAGGTAATCTTAACATTTTTAGGGCATCCTATGCTTAACAATTCATGTACATTATCTAGTATTTCTTTTTCGTAAGGCTCACCCATGTCATAATCTAGGTCTTGGTAAAACTCATTAATCAAAACTATTACTAAACCCTTCTGCATAAGAACATTTTTTATTATCTCTAGACTTTCATCTAATTGCCTCATGCCTCTGTCTTCATCAAAGGGTTTGATAGGAGATAATCCTGTGTACAAAGGTATACCATGCTCACTGTCTCTTAATATTTTTACTATGTTAGAGCCTTGTTGGTGACTCCAGTTATCAGGAAACAGATAGTATATGTTTTCATTCTCTGTAAAATCAGCAACAGAAAGATTATGAGTTTTAAATATGGGCATTTTTAACTACCTTAGTATACCAAACATGCGGTGGATTCTTAGCCCTAGACGTATGTTTAGGTAAAAACTTTGCTTTAGACCAACAGTTATGCCTAAATCCACAGAAGCCACACTCTCTAGGTAATAGTTTGTTACCTGTAGGTACACCTTTGTCTATCTCATCTGTAGGTTTAAATTGTTTTTCAATGCCTTTTGTTTTCTTTAACTTACGTACGTTAACGGTGGCTGTTTCTAAAGCATCTTTTTTATCCTGCTCTTGAATGTCTGGAGCTTCGCAAACCGTGACCTCACCTGACGATTTGTCTACAACGATCCACCCTCCAAATGGTTTGTCTACACCTTGAGCGTAGGCATAACCCTGGACTATGTACCCAAAAGGATCGTCTTCTTTCACCTTAGAGTAGCCACCGAATTTTCCAAATTTATTTTGGAACGCATATGGACTAGCAGATTTGATGTCATAAACTTTGTCGTCTATTATTACGTCTAAAGTTCCATTGATATCTGTATCGTCTAGATTAATTTTTGTTTTCTGTTGTTCTTCTTGTATCTCAATGCCTGCCGCTTTCATAACTGCTATAAGTGTAGCTTCTACTAAGTCGCCTAACAGAAACCGCATGATGGCATTGTAACTAAATTCTTGTTCTATTCCTAATTTTTCTGATTGCTGTTGGCATAGTGGTTTACCTAAAGCAGATAAACGTAACTTATGCTTCCTTGGTTCTCTAGAAAATTGCTTCTCTAAAGCATCACCGCAAGCTTCTTTAAACTCAGAGATTAGAGAGGAAGGCATCTCTGCCTCCCCCTTAATCCCTCTATTCAAGTAGTCTTGTATAAGAATTTGAATAGAGTTCATTTATGCCTCGACAGCAGCAAGGTCGATAGCACCCACACCAAGACCACTACTTGCCTCAGTATGTTCTCCTGACACTCGGAGATTGTATGAATTAATCGAGGTGGCAATAGCTTTTAACAGCTCTTTGTCATCCTTAGAGAAATCCACTGTGTCAGAAACAGTCATATTAGTTGAATAGTAAATAGTAGCACCATTCTTATGACGCACAGAATGTAGCTTAGAAATAACATTCCATGTTAGTAGGTTCTTAGAATCCAAGTCTTTAAAGTACTGAGAGATAGGAACAAAACTTGCACCCTTACCATAAAATACTACTGGTATATTCTCTACAGGAGCTTCTTCACCTGTCGCTGTTTTACCATCAGCTATAGTCACTAAACCGTATAACACTTGGTTACACTTAACCATAGCAGATGCCGCAGCTTCTGGCGACTCTGTTCCTAAGTCTTCTATTTCCTTACGAGTTAGCTTACCACATTTGAAGCCACCCTCATTGTCTGGAAATACATCATTCAGTTTAGACTGTTGAGTACTGCGAACGGAGTATGCACCCTGCTCGTTATCCCACAGACTATACATAAACCTTCTTACGAAAACTCTCATAGTCACATCTTTGCCAAATACTTTTTGCTTTGTATTCGGATTATATAATGCGAAGTGACCTCTAGGCAGAGTATTGCCTGCATCGTCTTCAGGTGAATGATTGATTGATAGTCTAGCAAAAGCATCACCAGTAGATTGGCTCTCCATGCCATCCTTCTGACCAAGCATAATTGCTATTTCTTCTACAGATAGTTTATCCAAATTGTCTGGAATTACAAGGTCTGTTGCCTCGGTTGTCGCTAGTTGTGTCATATAGTACTCCTTTTGAGTTGCACAATCTTATTATTATAGGTTAGATATAAATTAATTGCAAGCATTAATTTGAAAAAATTTCTTTAGTATCTAACCAGTTGCTTCCTATCTTTAACTCAATGCCAACAGGCATATCGTAATTGATGCCCCATCTTCTTTTAGCTTGCTGAGGGATAGACAACATACATTCTTTTAGAGTTTCAATTACTTGATCCTCTTCATCAGGATGTACGTCAACTACTATACTATCATGTACTGTATTACAAATCAAAGATTTAAACTTCTTAGTTTTAAATTCCTCGAAGGTAAGCACTAAGGCAGACGGAAGTAAATCTGCTGTCGCAAACCCTTGTACAGGATAATTCTTTACGCTAGTGCCATGTGTAATGCCTCTAGCTGTTCTCTTTACATAGGGAAATCTGTATTCCCTACCAGAAGGTAGACTTATAACTTTATACTTTAAAGCTTCTTGAGCCAACCTTAAATGCCACTCACCAATTCCAGGATAGACATCTGTAAATTGATAATAGTATCTGTGTATATGTTCAGGCAAACCCATGCCTGTAGCACCATACAAAGGAGCAAATGTATGAGCCTTTGCATCTTGTCTTTCTTCGGATGTAATTTCTTCTTTCTCTTTACCTGTTATAATGGTAGCAGTTAAATTATGTACGTCTACACCACTCTCTACATTATCATACACATGTTTATCTTTACTTAAGAAACCTGCAACTCTGTATTCTAGCTGTGCGTAATCTCCTTCAAGAATCTTACCACCATCAAATCTAGAAACTACGGCTCTACGAACAGGAAAAGTTTTACCTCTAGGCATGTTCTGGAAGTTAGGATTCCTGGAAGATAATCTACCAGTACTTGTAACACACTGCATAAACTGGGGATGTATTCTGTCTGAATAATCTAAGTTCTTTTCTATACCTTCAATAAAAGTTTTAAGGTAAGTTTTAATAGCATTGTATCTAAGATAACTTTTTATAAACAGAACAGCTTCTGCATTGCCTCTTTCCTTGTATATAGAAAGAGCTTCAGCGTCTGTTTTAAATCCTGCAGTACTACAGCCTTTTGGGTCTAAAGGTACTAATTTAAACCCTGCAACTTTACCTGTAGGCATGTACTGTATACCTAAACCAGAGCAAGGCTTACATATGTACCTAGCCTTACCCCAAGTGTTATCCTTTCTTTTCTTAGCTACCCTACCGTAACCACTACAAGGATTACATTTCTGAGCTTCTGATATTTGTTGGACTGTAGTGTTACTTATAACTGACCTTTTAAATTGAGCACTAGTCATATACGTTTTTCTTTTAGGTTTCTTAGTATTTCCTCTAAGCTCATAGCCTAAATTAAATACAGCTATCCAGTTTTTCTTATTATTAATTGATCTAGAAAATAAAAGTTTAGACCTATCATCAGGACTAGAAAGATTAATAGGAGTATCTCCCATAACTCTAGTAACTTCTTTATTCAAGAATAACTCTAGCTCTTCTAATTCTTTTGTGTACTGATCCTTAACAAGGTTAAGTGCTTGGCGATCTATCTTAATGCCATCTCTTTCCATTCCTGCTAAAACTCTTGTTACCTCAAAAGACAGGTACAATGTAGGCTGCAATTTGCTCAATGCTTTTTCCCTCCTGTTTAGCTTGACTAACAGCTACTTCATAAGTAGCTTGCACATCAGCAATTCCATATTCTTCTACTATCTCTGGTGGTATTATATCAAACCCTATACCTTCTTTCAAGTAGTTTTCTAATATTTCTTTCTTTTTCTTTGTTTCTGTTTGATGCCTACGGCAACATTCATCTAAGCTTAAAGGCATCTTAACACCTCTAGCCCATACGTAATCAAAGACCATTGTATCATAAACAGCACCATCATACTTAAAGCCTGCGGCAAACAGCCATTGTAGATCAAATTTAATGTTGTGACCTAGCAGTACATCTGCCCTACTTAACGCCTCTTGTACAATTTTCATGTTATCTGGAGTAGGGGATTTGTTTGCATGATAAAACCATACGTATTCAACATCCCCATCATCTTCTTTAAAACCTACAGACACTAACTGATTGCCTCTAGCGTAAGGGGAAGGGTTGTATCCTTTATCTGTTTTTATAAAAGTTGTCTCTACATCTAAAGTTAAAATCATTCGTAATACCTTCCTGTAAGCTTGTCTATCTCGCAAACAATGTGACCATGCCACCCTGAAATTTTATTTTTTGAAACGCACAAGAATCGAGTATCATCATCCTCACCAGGATTTTTACCTATACCTATAATTATATCTGCTTCACCTGCCTTGCCAGTTTTAGAACCATCTAGCATAGCAAAATCTAAGAACTGACGATTGTGTGCTTCATAGCTTGCCTGAGACACTGCCCAAACCATGCAGTTGTTTCTTTTTGCTATCTCTCTTGCATTTACATACAGCTCTTTCAATCTTTCATCACCTCTGCTAAACTCACCATTTACCTTGACCTTATCTAATTGGTCAATAAACAGTATATCAATTTTATTTAGTTTTGTAAACTGATCTATTTCCGTTATATCAGAACCCACAGAATCCATAATGTAAAGGTTATCCTCAATGTCTTTCTTGTACACTTCTTTTATGTTGTCTATCTCTTTCATGTAAGTTTCTTTGTGTACATTAAAGTAGGCAGTTAATACTCTGGACTTCATCCTTTTAGCTGTCTCTTCATTCATAATGTAGCCTACTCTACTACCCTTACGTATGGCTTCTGCAGCTAAGAAAGCACAGAAAGATGACTTACCACTTTCAGGTCTAGCAAAAATAATACCTAGGTTGCCCCTGTATGTTCCTGCAATTTCGTTTGCTAATGTTGTTATTGGGAAAGGGAAGTCTGGGTCTGCTTCAAAATCTTTAAACAAATCCTCTACATCTGTCTCTTCCCTTTGCATGGACAGAATACCAGTAGTTGAGTCTTTATCTATAATTTGGTCGATCATCATTCTCAGATCGCCAAAGTTGGCTGAATCGCCATTCCATATATCAATGGCTGTTTCGCCTACTTTCCTAGCCATCTCTCTACGCCAGAACTCAGTCAAGGTATCCATTACAAAATTAGGATCGCCTTCTACATTCTCTGGTATTTCTTGAATAGCTTCTTCGACTAACTCTCTAGTAGAATCAGGCATAGCAGGGTATAGGTTTTTATGAACTACAAAAAGATTACTTTTTGATAGATCACCTTCATACTTAGTATGGTAGTGCATTACTGCGTCAAAGATAGTTTTATATTTCTTATCAAACATATCTTTTGCGACAAGGGATTTCGCCTTATCAAAGTTTTCTCTACTTAAAAGTAGGGATATTATTTGTGACTCCATTTTATTCTCCTAAAAAGGTTTAGAGTATTATAGTATATTAATTTTAGTTATGCAAGGTCAAACTTGCTTGCTACATGTCCTTCTTTTGAACCTTCTACTTTTACAGGTTTACCATCTTTGTCCATCTTTTCTTGATGTACTTCTATGTTCATGCTAAACGATCTTCTTTCACCTTCACTTTTAAATGGGTAAACCATGTGTATAAGGTCAGCAGGAAATATAAAAAAATCTCCTACAGAAGGTTTAACCATTAACGTATGTTGGTGCATCTTGCCTGCTGATCCATGTAAAAATTCTATATGCCCATTAGCAGGGTAGTGGTCTTTATAGTCTTCCTCCCATTCTTCTTCTATCTTTTCTGGAAGTTTTAAATACCCTACGCAAGACATGCTACATTCCGTATGTATATGTGCAGGATTATATTCGCCTGCAAACTGCCTGACAATCCAAGCTGACTTATACTCTATACCATAGCCTGTTCCCTGTGCTAAACTTTTAAATGACCTACTTAAATCTGTATCAAGATATTTGCTTACGACATTATTAAAAAAAGGTAGATGTTTGTTTAACTCATCCGACACAATTAGAAACTCTTGTTTAAGTTTCCCTACAAGATTATTTGAATGATCTAAACTTTTAACTTTCTTCTCATCCTTCACTGTCTTGTTAGCATACTTATTCATTCTTCTTACTAAATCCATAGGCATCTTTGCATACATTATCATAGGTGCAAAAGGAAATAGAGGAGCTATGTGACCTTCAGGTGACTTTGAGAAATCTGTAGGCATTATTTCTTCCACTTACTAATTGCACGATTACCAAACCAAAACGCCATGACAGCCGCAAATAATGCCATTGTCTCGTCATCCCAAGCGTTTAGTATCGCAGGTAATAAATCTTCACCGCCTTGTACAGCTATAACTACGTATGCTCCTTTAACAAAAGCAAATAAAGAAAAGAAAGCGTAGGTAATTACAGGTCTAACAGAAGCTTGTAAAGCACCTATAAATTTAGATTGGTTAGACTTAGCTAACTGTTCCGCATGTTTGTATATACCTTTTGCCTCTTCTATATCTGCCTGAGCATCTATTTCTTGTAATTTTAGTTTACTTAACTCAGAGGCGTACTTAGCTTTAGCCTCCAACATAAGCAACTCTTGTTTGTTTGCTTGTTTCTTCTCAAAGAAACCTAGTACGTTTGGCATAAAACTACTACCAAACCCCAGTAAAGAACCTAATAAACTTATCATGTTATATCTACAATCTCACAAGCACCTGCACTACATGCCAACTCTTGTGTACCAGTGGTATTGTCCTCTTGTTCATAATTGGATAACAATGTCCAATCAACATTTCTTGGCATTTGCTTACTTAAGGTTAAGTATTCTTCCTTAGTTATATCTTGGTAGGGTGCTTGCTTGTATGTGTGGTCAGAGTGTGGTAAAAAAGAAACACCTGCTACATCTTTAAAGTTTTTGTACACCCAAGAACCTACTTCAAACCATTCATCTTCTTTTACAGAAATGGTAACTGATGGTTTATGTTCACACCAGTTCTCTTGATAGTTCTTCCAGTTTTCTAATTGAGTTATAGCACTCAGGTCTTCCCTGAGAACTGCTTTTGCAGGAGATTTCATAGGAAAAGAAAACACAACAGTGTTGTCAGGCTGTGTTAAATCATCTTCACAAGGAACTCCTTGCTCTATAAGGAATTTAGACAGAGGGTCTTTCTTGTCTCCTCTTACTGTTCTTATATAATAAGCGGAATGTCTTGCGTGTATACCAGAAGCAGAGTCTACAAGTTGTGAGACTGTGCCTGATGGCTTAACGCAAGTAATTGCAGTTGATTGAGGTATACCTAATTGTGATGATAACCCTAAATTAGTATCTACAGCTATTTCTCGTAACCTCTTAAGGTCGTCTGCCTTTCCTAATTTAGGGTTATCTAGTATACCAGTAAGCGAAACACCTAGTAGTCTTTCTTCTTCTGTGTTGTTTTGCCAAACTTTTCGTAGGTACTTAAAGTCTGTAAGTGTAGATTGTATTGTACCTAAGATTGTAGCATCCTCTACTTTATGCCCTAGCCTTTCTAATGTATCATCTGCTCTTACTACTACTTCTGTTAGGTTACAAAACTGATAAGGTCTTAATATTATCTCAGAACAAGGGTTAGTTCCAAACTCCTGCTCAGAATCTCTTCTTCCATTCTTATCTGCTTGGCGAATAGACGCATCTCTACTGAATATTCCTCTTTCACCAGATTTAGAATTGTAAAGGTTCAACCATTCTCTCATAAAAATTCCTATGGGAGGTGTTTCTTGATAGCACACAGAATTGTTTGCCAATGCTCTTTGCCCTTCATCATTCCACCAATCTCCAGATTTAGCTAACGCCATTTCTTGATCTTCTAGGTCTGATAAACTTATTAAGGCTGACCTTCTTACTCCTCCCACTACTACTACTGAGCCTATCTTACACATGATGTCGTGACATTCTATAGATTTTAACCGTCTTCCTGCAGATTTTTTAAAAAGGTCTACTGTAAATCTAAACAAATCATCTAAGGGGTCTGGTCCACTTGACCTACCACCAAAAGTTTTAAGCCTAGCACCTGCAGGTCGTAGACGAGACAAATCCCATTTAGGTATCTGACCAGAGTAAAGCAATGATATAAGTTCTTTATACCCTTTAGCCCAACCTTCTTTAGAATCAGATACAACTACAGAAGTGTCGGAATTATGCAACGACTCACTAACTACAGGTAGCTGACTAGTATATTTGCTTTCGACAGAAAAACCTACACCAGTACCACACATAAGTATGTACAAGCACTCGTCAAATGACCTTGCATTGTCAACTGGTAAGTAAGAACAGTTATAACCTGCAACATTACATCTTTCCAAAGCATTACCTGCAGTCATTAAAGCTCTCATAGAGGGCATAATATCAAGGTTAAGAACTCTGTTTTCTAAACGTTCTTTTATCTCAGGGGGTAAGATGTAGTCAAAGTTATCTTCAAGATGGTCTGACATAAAATCAAAATAACGTGAGACAGTCTCTTCCCAAGTCTCTCTTCGTTTTTCAGTTTCCCTCCACCTAGCATAGCGTGACTGATGGATAAACTTTTGGTAATCTGTTGGTAATTCTACTTGTTGCATTGTTATCTCCTAAACCCAGATTACTTCCTCAACAGGAACAGAAAGATAGTCTTCCTTTAATCTAGATAATCTATTAAATTTATTAACTACTGTTGCTCTAGATACACTGTCCTTCGTCATTATTCCTGCCTGAGTTCTGTTTGTATTAAACACAACAAAAAACACTTCACCTTCAATTTCAAGGTATTTACCTTTTCGTCTTGGTATGTGCAAGTCTCCCCATTGAAACTTTCCGTCACCCCAACCATGTTTGGTTTCTACTTCAACACTTAGGTTGTGCTCAGGACAGAGTAGGTCTATACCATATCTCTTTTCGTTGTCTACTAGAACAGGCTCTTCCTTTAACTTAAGCAACTTCTTAAGTGCAGGGGGTAGCAGTTTCTTGGCGGCAACTCTTGTCTGAGGATCGTTTGCGTTAAACAAATCTTGGGAAAAAGGTTTTCTTGGTGCTGTATGTGGTTTCATATTAACTCCTGTATTTCTGTTAAATTCATATTCTTAATATCTTTTTCTAGAAAAACAAGAGTAGTGGGTACAGACACCCTAAGTTGTTTCGTCAGTTCGATAGCTTTTTTGGAGGCATCTCTATCTAATGCTACTACTATTTTACTGTAAGAATTAAGAGTTGTCAAGTATTCATTTGGTAGATTTGTACCCATCAGTGCAACCCCATGATGTACTTGGGATACAGCACAAGCAGAGAAACAATCCTCCACTAAAAATGCAGTATCGCTTTTAGTTTTTGTCTTACAAACAAAGGGATGTTTGCTTCTTGCATAACGAAACCACTTAGGTCGTTTGTCATGGTCGTCTAATTTCCTACCTACAGCATCCACAAATTTCTTATCTTTTGTCACCATAAATACTACTCTGTCTTGTCTTAAATCATACCTGATATCTGCTCTGGCATGTTGGTACGCCTCGTAACTATTTCGCTTGATAACCATGTCGAGAGCCTTTTGGTTTCTACCTAGGGGCACAAAACTGCGTAAATCAAGGGGAATAGTCTTCCGAGGAGGAAGTTCATGTTTCGTGAACTTTAGTTCTTTTCTGTCAGTTACCCTACCCTTCAAATTACATGAAGCCGAGAAGCAATGATAAAATATTGTTCCGTTAGTGTTGGTAATTGATAGTGTGTTTTTGTGATTACAATAAGGGCAGTCCATACGCAATGCTACGTCAGAGGGTGGTGGTGCTAATTGTAAAATTAAGTCCTGCATCATAATATTTATTTCTTTAAACTTTCCCAACTCTTGTGTGCCTCATAACTTTTGTCAGCAAGATATTCTTCTATGTCCATTTGCTTTTCAATTTCTTCATAGCCTACTTCTTCTCTCTTTCTGTCTTGTTGCTCTTGCCACATTTCGTCAGAGGACAGTCTACCATTTTTGTCAGTCATCATTAAACCCCTAATACTAAATCAATTTCATTTTGCCTACTATCAGGCTGTTCGTCTGCTGTTGAGTTACACGTGCTACATTGTAACTTCTTTTTACTGTGGATAAAGTTTGAATAACATTCGCAATCCCAGTAGTTTTCATTAAGTAGTATGTTCATTAATTTATCTCCTTCTCATCAACTGTTTTATCATTAAAAACTGATTCGGTCTTCTTGTCAACAATAAACTTTTCTGTCTCGTCAAGACTCCGAACAAGTATGGGTGTCATGTCTCCAACCCAACAGCCTGCTATGTTATACTCTACGTAATCAATAGCATCTCTTTCTGTCATCTCATCTTCTGTCATCAAGATTGTCAGCATTTTGTCATAGCTGTAGATGAACACTTCATCCATACCACAGCGACCACCAACACCTATAATGGCTTCATTAAATCTATCCCAAACTATCATGTTCTATCTCCGAAGTTATCTGCAACTTAACTCTTCCTCTTTTACTCATCTGAGAGTGCATCAACTGTATGTCAATGCCTACTGTCAGACAGTACAAAGCAAAAATTAAGTTTGTCAGTATAACCTTTCAGTTTCTACTGTCAATCATTTTGTCAGCCCCTAATAAAAGCAACTATCAGAACTATGGATAATTGTAATATATAATTTACTATCATAAAATTAAATAAATTTATTTTCATACTTTCCTCCTTGACATTAAAACGAACACCCTTAAAATAGACTTTAGTCTTTATAAAAATTATAACAATATTAAGGGAGTATTTAATAGTTTAATAGTAATCTACTTATAGTCAATATATATAAAAGAAAATATAACTTGACTTTAATAAATGGTAGTTTTATAAGGGTTATAGTTAATAATTATAATTAGGAGAAAGTGATGGCACAATTTAATATAAACTTTAGTTTAACAAGAGACAATGATTTAAAAAGTGATGATGAATTGTGGTTTGATAAAGAACATATATCTAATGAAATTAAATCATGGTTAGAGGATTTGGATTTTGAGGTTAAGGCAATAGAAATAAAAGAAAAAAATAATGTACGTTTGTACTATTAGAAAATTTAGACTATAAAGGAGAAAAATGATGAGTAAAGAAAAATTAACAATGGAAGAACTACTAGACAGGCTAGACGCAGAGTTTTATGACGTAGATTTAACAACGCATGACAGTCCTACAAAAGGAACAGTAGC
>Ga0115000_10002300_pt1 | contig 16594 bp, 8 predicted proteins | sample ArcticOcean_MG_C_6_FD_89690 | JGI IMG/M metagenome (GOLD analysis project Ga0115000, IMG submission 89690) | Marine microbial communities from western Arctic Ocean - ArcticOcean_MG_CB8_128 | ecosystem: Environmental > Aquatic > Marine > Oceanic | place: Arctic Ocean: Canada Basin | collected...
CTCCTTCTCCGAATCCTTCTAAAGTCTTCCCTAACAAAGCGCCTCGTTTTGTCGTCACCGTCCTCGACGACGTCAAAACTTCTTGACTGGCGCATTTTGAAAACCGAACGACGCCTAACGCTTTCGCTAACTGGTCCACTCGGCCGATCCAAATGTCGTTATTCTTCTTGCGCGCATCATCCTCCGGCGGATGGCTTTTCGCGTTCGGACGAAGCAGACGATGATGGTTTTGATGACGAAGAAAAAACGACGGAGGTAACGCGACGACGGAGCTTTCGTGGCACGAGTTCAAACACGTGGCGACGTCCGAGGCGGTCAAAAGCGTTTGTTCGTGTTCGTCCTTTCCTTCTTCTTCTGCTTCTTCTTCCGTCCTCCGAGACATATTCTTCTTTGTCTTAAGTATCTGAGTTGTGGGGAAATCGAAGCAAAATCACTTCACTTCTCTGCTGCTTTCTGGCGCGAGTTGAATGGAAGAAGCAGCGGCAGAAGAAGAAGACAAAGAACGCAAAAATGACGACGTTAAAGAAACATATTAACAACAAACGTCAGAAGCGGAGACGTCGATGTCTCGTGCTCCTCTCACTCCTCCTCCTCCTCCTCGTCTTCTTTTTTCTCCAGGGGACGGAGACTTTTTCTTACTTGCAAAGATTCCTCATCCGAGACCCGGGTGAGGACCCGTACGAGCACAACTCTATGTCGCGAGGGGACGTGTGCGAAGACCGAGGATTCCACTACGACGGATTAAGCTTTTTAGACCCACACAAAAGTCGTCTGAGCGGAATCGATTTCGAAAAGTACGAGAAAGAGAAAAATCTGTTCCAAAGTGCATTGTGTCACCACCAGTTTAAGACGAAGTTTGACGATATGCGAGCGACGAACATGAAACCGCTGGTGTACGCGGACGACGATCCAACCGCAGGGTTTGGGAGCCGAGTGTTGAGAGTGTGTTCGGCGTTTTTTGCGTCGGTGCATTTTGGACGACCGTTCGCGTACGCGAAAGTTGGACGGTGGACGTATAGTAAGTGCGCGAGTCGCGGGAACGATTGTTACTTTCAGAAAATCACGAGCGCGCGGACGGAGTACGAGACGCCGGAAGGGGTGTACCGAGGCGAAGGGGCGCTGGTGAAGGAAGAGGAGAAAGATGAGGAGTTGATTTGGACACGAGGGAGTTTGGATGGGTTTCAGAAGGAGCACAACGCTGGAATTGGGTGGATGAAAGATTTGAAAAAGGCTTTCAACGGGTTCGAGATGCCGAGCGGGAGAGGCGGATGTTGGGTCGTGTCGCAGTTTTTGTATTACATTTTACACCCGAACGAGAAATTAGATCGAGTGTTGCGATTGGAGAAGAAGCGGATGGGGTGGGAAAGCGAGGAGAGAAGAGAACCGGTGGCGGCGATTCACGTGCGACACGGCGATCGTGCGCAGAGAGGCCACCAAGGGTCCAACTTGCAAATCGAACAGTTTTTAGCGCGCTTGCGAAAACTCGATCCGAAGTGTAAGAAGGTTCTGTTGATGACGGAAGATGGGGAAGTCATCGACGACGCCATCAAGAACTTTGGGAAAGAGTTTCACTTTTATTACACCACGATTCAACCGAGACATAACGATGACATCAATCGATTGTTGAAAGAAGGCAAGTTAGATCCGGAGAATGAGATTCACAACGCGCTTGTGAATTTGTATTTAGCCGCCGACGCGGATTACTTTTTAGGCCATTTATCGAGCACGTGGGGGAGAGTTGTTTTACTCTTATCGTACGGCAAGTACGGGTGCTTCCAAAAGATGGACCTGATGGAATCCACGTGGAAAAGTCGATGGGGCTTTAGTTCGTGTTCCACCGAGGAGTGGGAAAAAGAAGCGAAGAAGTTTGAGTGTAGAAACTAGTTTTGATGATGAGCGTTTTGCGTGCTACGTAGCGTATAATAGTTTTCACCCCCGGTCTGTCTTCGTCTAAATCTATCTATCTGTGTATTTAATCTCTCTCGCGTCCGAAAATGTCTGTTCTTTTCTTCGTAGGCGGAGGTGGTTGCTCCTTTTTCTTGCCGCCGCCGAACAAGCTTTTAAACACGTTCTCGTTCTCTTCCTCTTCTTCTTCCTCTTCTTCTTCCTTTTCGTTTCTCCTCCCGAACGAGGAAAACGGCACTTTGTCGCTCTTGAACACGCCTTCATTTTTCTTCCACGTCGGCGTGATCCCGTTCGATTTCTTCTCGACGGTTTTCTTCATCTGTTTCTTCTGCCTCCGCTCGTCCCCCATGTTCTTCGCCCCAAGCGCGACTTTAAACGCGAGTTTCCCGCCTTCCTTGATCCCGGTCGCCGCGGCTTTGGCGACAATCGGCGTGGCCACTTTCACCGTCTCCACGCTCACTTTCTGAACAATCTTCGCCCCTTTTTGAACGCTCGGGTTCTTTGCGATTCGTTCGCCTCTCTTGAACGTCTCCCAGGTGCCTTTCACGAGAAAGTTCTGTCGCGTTTCCTTCTCGACGCCGTCCAGAATGCCATCCACGCCTTTGACCACTTTGCGCATCAAATCTTGGTCTTCTAAATCTTCTCCTTCCCAAAGCTCCTCTTTCTCCTCCTCGTTCATTCGTTCCTCCTCTGAATATTCGTACATCTCTTCCGCTAAAATCGCCGCTTTCGATTTCATCACCGATGGTACTTCCACCCCTAAACTCCTCGTTGACGACGACGACATCATCATCGTCTCGCTCTCATCGTTCTTCGTTTTCTTTTGCAAAACCGACGCTTTCTTTGTGATGTCAAACAACGTCTTCCTGTTCGACGGTCGATCGTCGTCGAAGAGTTCGTCTAAATTATAACAGTCCTCATCGTTTTTCCTCGCATCATCATTGAATGAGCTCTTCGTTATTCTTCTTGGTCTTCTTCTTCGAGAGGAAGAGATGAACGAAGTAAACGCAGGAGTGGAAAAGGCCGTCGAAATCTTCATTTTTAGTGAAGATTTTCATATAACAGAGTAACTTTGTTGCGGTTTATAACAGAGTCTGTTTGCTCTTTCCTCTCTCTCTCTCTCTGTGTCTGTGTGTGTTTGTGCGCTAAGAAAGAATGGAAGCGGGGAAAGAAACGACTGTTGGGAAAGAAACAACTGTGTACGTGGGGAAAATCCCATCGGAAATCACAAACCAACAGATTACATCGATACTGAAAACGTGCGGGAACCTCTCGGAATGGAAACGGACGCGAGATATCGAACCACCTCTGTATAAGTTTAAACCGTTCGGGTTCGCGACGTTTGAAACGCTCGAGGGTGTTTTAGCGGCGATGCGAGTTTTGGACGGGATGCAATTGTACGAGAACGTGGACGAGCAGTTGAAAGCGAGGACGGAGACGTTGTTGCTGAACGTGAATCAAGCGACGAAGATAGCGGCGGAGAAGTTTAACGAAGAAAGGCGAGAGAAAGAATTAGGCGAGAAGGACGGGGAGGAGGATTACGAGAGGAAGAGGAAGATTGAGAAGATTATGAAAGGCGAGATGTTGGACCCGGCGGAGGACGAAGACGTCGACGCGGGTGAATTCTCGGAGGAAAAAGAGTTAGAAGATAAGGACGAGGAGGTTAGTAAAAGTGGCGCGAAAAGAGCGACGACGACGACGACGACGACGACGACGACGAAGTCTTCGCAAGAGAAACTGCGAACGGCGTCTATGCTCACGAACCAAATTTCTACGAATAAGAGCACGAGCGCTGGAGGGACGAAAACGGAAACCACCGGCCCGAAAACAACCGGAGCGATGCAACACGAAGACGGAGAAGTCGGTCGAGCGAGTGGTGGACAATATTCGAATCAAGCGGATAATAATATCCCGGCGAAACCTCTGACCAAACGCCAACGCGAAGAGAAACGAAGAGAGGATGAAAAACGAAGAAACGAACAGAGAGAATTCGGAAGGAGAGAGCGAGAGTGGTTGGACGAAGAGAGGTTTATTTTAAACGAAAGGAACAAGAGAATGCGACGACAACGAGAAGAAAAGAGTAACTTAGACCGCACGCGAGCGTCTCGACGCAAACGCGACGACGACGATCGACAGTTGAACGTTTGGGAAAGAGACGAGAGAGATTTGGATCGCCGAAAGCGATTCCGAGAACGCGAATTAGAAGCCGAAGAGAAAGATAGACAGAACGAAAAAGACGAGATCGAAGAGGCAAAACGAGACGAGGAGAAACGATTGGAAGAAGAGAGAAAGAAGAAGCTCAATTTAGAAAAGGCGAAGAAGGAGAAAACGGTGAAGGAAACCAACATCGCGGGATTCTCCAAGCGAAAGAAAACAAAATCCAGCGAAGACGGCGCAGGTGCGGAGGCGGACGGAAACGACGACGACGACGACGACGACGACGATGACGATGAAACAACCAAACTCAACAAAAAAAGACGTCGACAATTCGTACCAATTGAATACACCGAAGCTGAAAAACGCATCGTCGCCGCCGGTCTCACGGTCGATCACAAAGACTCCGACGACCAAGACCAAAAACGTCTCCTCGAAGAAGAAAAGAAACGCAAAGCCGCGCTCGAAGCGTCGCTCATCGACAAAATCCCAACCAAAAAAGCCGACGTCTTCAACTACGACATCGATTGGTCCGCGTTCAAAACCTCCGGCGCCGAATCGCTGTGCCGAAAATGGGTCACCAAAAAAACCGTCGAACTTCTCGGAGAAGAAGAAGATGCCGTCGTCGATTTTGTCCTCGAAAAACTTCGCGGACGCGTCGACGCGTCCGTTTTGCTCGAAGAACTCTCGGTCTTTCTCGATGAAGAAGCCGAGAGCTTCGTCTTAAAGCTGTGGAGGATGATCATTTACGAAACGTTAAAGTTCAAGCGCGGCGAAAAAAGACGGTGACCTTTTACTCGCGCGAGAGAGAAAAAACGACAACTGTAATTTTAAAACAAACAATGCTTTATTATGATTAGGTAAAACCACTTTAATTAAAAGAGCTCGATGTATCATTCGTAGCGCGCAAAGCCTTTTTAATCTCTCGCGTTCGTAAGCTACTTTCCTCCCGCGACGCAATTTTTCACTCTTTTGCATTTTTCAAGCATTTTTGCATTTTTGATTCCTCCTTAGGGTCCAAACCGTCACAAAAAGCAAGGGACTGTGAAGACCGCTGAAGATGTCCTCCTCCTCGGTCGTTTTTCGAAGAGTCTCCTCCTCCTCCTCCACTTATGTCCGATCTTCGTCTCTGTTGTGTCAGTTGACCACTTGGTCTTCGAACGACAACACCTTAACGACGTCGAAGCGACACCACCAACCGAAGGATCCGTTTTCCCCGATGACGACGACATTTCGGGCAAAATCCATCTCGACCACGTCCACGGCACGAAACACCGACTCACCGCATCTCCCGCGATCTCACGGCGGGTTGACCGATCAAGATCGCATTTTTACGAACTTGTACGGCAAACACGATCCGTTCATTAAGGGCGCGATGAAGCGCGGGGATTGGTATAACACGAAAGAACTCGTGTTGATGGGTGCGGATTGGATCATCAACGAAATCAAAGCCTCTGGGTTGCGCGGTCGCGGCGGCGCCGGGTTCCCGTCCGGGTTGAAGTGGTCGTTCATGCCGAAAGTGAGCGCGGATGGGAGACCGAATTATTTAGTGGTGAACGCGGACGAGAGTGAACCTGGGACGTGTAAAGATCGAGAGATTATGCGCCACGACCCGCACAAGTTGTTGGAGGGGTGTTTGTTGGCCGGGGTCGGGATGCGAGCGAGAGCGTGTTACATTTATATCAGAGGAGAGTACGTGAACGAGAGATTGGCGTTAGAACGTGCAAGAGATGAAGCGTACGCGGCTGGGTATTTGGGAAAGAACGCTTGCGGGACCGGGATTGATTTTGACGTGAACATTCACTACGGCGCCGGCGCGTATATTTGCGGCGAAGAGACGGCGTTGATTGAAAGTTTGGAAGGGAAGCAAGGGAAGCCGAGGTTAAAGCCTCCTTTTCCGGCGAACATCGGGTTGTACGGGTGCCCAACGACGGTGACAAACGTAGAAACTGTCGCGGTCGCGCCGACAATTTTGAGAAGAGGAAGCGATTGGTTCGCCGGTTTTGGGAGGAAGAACAACACGGGAACGAAACTTTTTTGCATCAGTGGCCACGTGAACAACCCGTGCACGGTCGAAGAAGAGATGAGTATCCCGTTGCAAGAGTTAATAGAGAAACACTGCGGAGGCGTGAGAGGTGGATGGGATAACTTGTTGGCGATTATTCCGGGCGGCTCGTCCGTGCCGTTGATTCCGAAGAAAGTCTGCGAGGAGGTGTTGATGGATTTCGATTCCTTGAAAGCGGCGCAAAGTGGATTAGGAACCGCAGCGGTCATTGTCATGGATAAGAGCACGGATGTTGTGGACGCGATTGCGAGATTATCGTACTTTTACAAGCACGAATCGTGCGGTCAGTGCACGCCGTGCAGAGAAGGTACCGGATGGTTGTATAACGTCATGGAACGCATGAAGAAAGGAGACGCAAAGTTGGAAGAGATTGACATGTTGCAAGAATTGACGAAACAAATCGAAGGACATACGATTTGTGCGTTGGGTGATGCGGCGGCGTGGCCGGTGCAAGGTTTGATTAGACATTTTAGACCGGAGTTGGAGGCTAGAATTGGCGCGCAAACGACACCCGACCGAATCGCGGCGTGAACAAACTTTTGCTCTGCGAAAAGTATATCAAATTTAGTTTAACATCAGACACGTGTACAGTATTTCTTTTACTACTACTGAAAATCAGTATTATTGCTTTTACATTTCTGTATTATCATTCCCATTGTCTCTCTTCCTCTCATTTCTTTTTCTTCTTTCCCGAATCCCAATCGTACTCGCAAACGAAATCGTTGACCTTTAAGCACTTCACCGAAAAGTTTACTTCTTTCAGCATATTAATGCAAGCTTTTTGATTATTTTGGATCTGATCGTTCGTGGACTTGACCTCAACACACATCGTTTCCGACTTTTCCGGATTCCATAAGAACAAATCTGGCATCCCTCCTTGAGCTATCGTACCGACTGGGTCTAGAATCCACCTCGCACAAATTTTGTACAACTGCTCGTTGTCGAAACATCGCACGACTTCACAGAGTTCCGTGAGACTCAGCAATCGTCTTTTTTGCTCTGTAACTGCCACAGTACCGGTATAACCCTCCTTCACGGTCGTCCAACGCACGGTATGGCTTTCAGTGCCGTACCATTTCGCCCAATTTTCAACTAATAAACGCGTGCCGTGGCCTTTCCTAATTTTCTCCAACGTGACTTGCGTTACGCGTTCGCGTCGTAAGATCCATTCCGGTTCGGAATAATCGAGCGGTAAAGACTGAAACTCCAACGGCCAAGGATTGAATCCTATATTGCTGAACTCGTTGTGAAAGAAGACGTCGAGATTTAGTAAAGGCAGTAACGTGTACCAAAGCGAAAGTTCAGTATGGATGCCTTTCCAGCCAAATTTTTTCTCATAGAAGACCAACGAATACGCTTCCACGGACCAGATCTCCGCTGGAACAACCAGTTCTTCCGTCAAATCTATCGCATCTGTATGTTTGCCATTTGTATCTACTGCGCTCAAATCTCTTATATCGTAAAATTTACGTGTTCCTTTCCATTCTGCGTTACGTTGCTCTCTTTTCTTCCTGTCGACGAACTCTTGCGGCAACGGCACGCCGTGAAGTTGATCTTCCACCATCGAGAACTTTGCTGGCAATTGATAATGTGAAGGCACCTTAACTCCTTTGTTTTTCGACGATGCTATGCTGCAAATTTTATCGCGCATGTTGGCGAGATCGTCCCAGACAACCCAGCTATCCTCTAAAGCCGCTTTGCACACGTCAAATTGTTTCTGATATTCCTTTAAATGTCCGAGGTCGACGTATAATCTATCGTACCATTTACCTCGACGACGCGCATCAAACGGTTGCGCTAACAAAGCACGAAGTAAATTTATAGGGCGTGTAAGATATCCTACAGCGCATCTACGATGCGCGCGCCCTTGAATCTCGTTTGGTTCGTTATTCACCAATTTTATACTCGCCATTGCCAACTTTTCCATCGCAATGACCAAGATGTAGCAAATTCTGCACTCGACGGCGTGATGACTGAACCGTTCCATATCTTTCTTTGGATCGAGCAAATCTGCATCGTAACTCATCCCAGATCCTCTTCGCCACGCTTCGAGCATGCTCGTTTCGACGCATTTTCCTCTTTCTATGAGTTTCGGTGCATTTTCGGCACTCAATGTAAATCCGTACACATTTGCCTCGTTGAAACGTTCCAAATCCCTCAAAACTTCTATAGCCTCAAAATATGCGAGCATATCTACTCTCGATTTCCATGGTGACTCGAGTACCTCGGAGCTTCTGTTTGAAGAAACCATTGGATACCGTCGCACACCCGATATGGCGTCGTAAATGCAGGAGACGCTAAGTTTTTTGCGGTACGCCACGCATATCGCGATTCGTACGAGCGTGATAAACGTCGGCGAAAGTACGATCCAATTCGGATGCGTCGACGCCTTTGATTCCTTCCATTTTTGCATCCAGACTTCTTTGTTCTCATCAATAGAATAGAGCGCACGCAGTGGGATCATCAATCTATCCTTCGTTTTATATTCCTGTCGCCAACTCCTCAAATGTTCATTTAGGAGACTTCCTTCATTTTGAAACGACGACATCATGTGCTTCATCTCTTCTACCGTGATATTATTGAGACAAAAATCGCGGTCGAAAACATACGCGAGCCCTTTGTCGGTTCCGTGACTCTCATTACTCGATAAATCGTAAGCAAAAGAGTGCTGTACAAGTTTCCTCATCGCATCGTTCGTTTTAGCCACGTATTCTTTTTTCTCACAATCCGAAATCCAAGCGTGTCCCCTCGCTAAAAGCCTCGTTGCTAGCAAAGCCGCATCATTGCCACCGCTTTCCTCCGCCACAACATCGATAAACTTTTGCCGGATTTCCTTTTCTTTTTCAGAAAGCAAAAATTCGGCGTTCGTCAATCCCGCTATCGCCTCTACGATTTTGTCTTTCGTTCGCAGCCAAGCCCAGGACTCGCTCTCGAACTCTTCCGCGTTTGCTCGAGTTGCGCTTTCAAATCGTTCGTTTAATATACTCGGCGTATCTATTTGAATACCGAAAACGTTCGTTATATTTGTCAAAACTTTGATCTCGATTTCCACGCACGCCGACGATTCGTTTTCGTCCGTTCCTTCCTCTCTCGCGTATCTCAGCGTCCCCGAAACCTCCACGACTCCCAAATCTACGAGACCGGCGAATTCTCCTGCAACTCTCCTCGGCACGTATCCTAACACGTGTTTCTCGTCGTCTAAAATTTGCATAGCCCCAGTCGCGTCAAACGTGTTCTCCATATCTCTCTCTATGTAAACTTTCGCGCCGTCCTTCGGCAACTTTGTCTTCATTTCGCTCGCCTGGTATTCCCGCCCGCGGATACGAACGCAGAGTTTATATGCAGCTCTACTACATTCCTCGCTCAAATTTTTCGCTTTATTTTCATACTCCTCCGCCTCCCTCAGAATATCTTCCCGCGTCGCATCTTTCGTCGACAACGCGTCGATAAACGCCGGTCTCTGTCTCAGCGCTTTCGGCAACTGCAAAAAAGCGTCGTCGCACGACGACGAGGAGGCAATTTCCCCTCTATTTTCACTCACAATCTTCACCTCATCGCCGTCGTCGTCGTCGTCCTCCTCTAAATCACACTCCGATAATTCAATCGTCTCAACTCTCGTCGCCTTATTAATACTCTCGAAGTGTTCTTTCCGATCGATCCGCGCGAACGAAATGTTCGTTTGCTTCTTTTCTGCATTGTGTGCACTCTTCTTCAATTTTTTCCCCAACACATCTTCAAAGTGACGATGATGATTTGGATGCCCTTCTTCAACAGTAATCTTCAGGCCTCTCTTCTTTTCCTTCTTCTTTTTTCCTTCGCCAACGAACGCGCGGGTGGGGGGGTCGTCTTTCTTCCTCTCTTCTCGTCTCCCGAGCGACGCCCACGTTGCGCCGCTGGACATAGCTCGTTGCTCTTTTATGACGATTTTGTACATCCGTTTTTTTCTTTCTTTCTTTTTCGTTCGACTTTTTTTGCGTCAAAAGACTTGTCTCTTCTCTCTTGGAAAGAAAGGTGAGTTTGCTTTTCTCTCTCTCATTCTCTCTCTCTTTTCTCGTCGATTTCTTATTACGCATCAAAATCCGCGAACCAAGTCAGCGAGGACGACCGAAGGAAACGTTTCACGTTTCATTCACTTCCCACTCGTCCTCGCGTTACGTTCTGCGGTACAGTAAACTACACCTTCGACCGGTTCGCACTCTCATCAATTTTTTGATGAGGGGATTCGATTTTTCTCGTCCGGAACGTGCAGTGTTTGCATTATTTCCCGTCGCGATGAGGTCGAGTTTTACGACGGTCTGATACCGTAAAGGCGTTTTGTTCGGGTCTCCCTTTCACCTTTGTTTGGGTGACGTGTATTCGTACGCGTCGCTTTTAAAGTGCGATGGTGAAAGACGCGATGAACGCGACATTTTTTCCTTTTCTTTCTCCAATTCTTGATGATGATGATGAGTAAAGAAAGGACTTTACGTTTTTCATCCTCAACTTACACTGTTTTCTCTCTTTCTCTCTATCGTCATCGGCAGCATGTGTCACACAAACGATCAACACGACGCGAATTCTGAAGAAGAGAGATAACAACTACGAAAGGTAACGAACGATGCCGAATACTTCTACTCGCGTGTTCGTGGTGTGCGGTCGCGGCGCGGAATCGGGGAAATTGGAACGGTATTTCTCGAACGCGTTTGGACCGGTGACGAAGGTGAAAAGTGACGCACAGAAAGGTATCGCTTGGGTGACGTTCATGAACGAATCGGATGCGCAGAAAGCGGTGCTGGCGTTTCCAGAAGAGAAGCAGTTTGGGGCGGTGGCGACGAAGAATACTGCTCTTGCTACTGGCGATGGCGATGAACGCGAAAAGCAACAGGATTTGGCGTCGTCCTCGTCCTCGCTGGTTGATTTGAACGACGGGATGCCGAAGAGACATTTTACGGTGGTGTTTTCAGAAGAGACGAGAAAACGGGAACAGCAGCAACAACCATCGGCAACGACCGTGACGACGACGTCGTTGACGACGACAACCACGACGACGACGACATCGTCGTTGCAGTTTACCAATAATAATCAAATGAACGAGTTACCGGAAGGTTCGCGGTTGTTTATAGTCACGCCGAAGGACTGCACGGATGATGTGTTGAATAAAGCCGTGATGAGAGTGTTGGAAAACGAAGAGTTCAAGTTAGAACCGGAAGATTTGGTGAAAGTGACGGTTCCAGGTATGGTCTCGGGAGGAAACCAAGACGACGAGGAAGAAGAACAAGGCGAAGAAGTACAAAATGAAAGAAAAGATGGGAAGAATATCGCCGCACTGGAATACGCTCGCGTTGGTAAAGGCAATAAAGGCGTCGCGTTCGTTAAGTTCACGACGAAATCTGCGGCCGAAAAGTTTGCAAAGTTTGTTCACTTCAAGTTACAAAACGTGCTCGGTGATATGAAGGTGAAAATTATGACCGCTGAGAAGAAAAAGTACACCAAGAATAGCAGTCAATATCACCATCAAAACAACAACAACAACACAAGCTCGAAGAATTCGTTGAACACGTTCAGTGGGGCGCTCTCCTCTGGCGTGTTTTCCGAAAACGGAAACAACGAACAAGGAGAGATATCCTCACAGCACCGGAGAGGGTTTTTGCAAAGGAGTAATAACAACGCGCCGGGAGAAGGAGGAAATGTCGTCGTCATTGGCGAAGCAACGGTTGGTGAAGTCAAAGGCACATTAGTGTTTCATCCTAAAGTTGGCGTTTCGGATGCAATTCATCGCAGATTTCCAACACCACCGCCTCTCCCGAAAGGGTTACCGCCTCCGCAACAGCGCATGCAACAGATGAATATAGACAGTAGTAATACGGCGGGTATGGCGACGCGAAGACCACGGGAGTACGGTGATGAAGAGACCAAAGGTAGAAGCAAAGGCACAAAGGTTTCGAAAGTTGAATCAGCGACTTCATACGATCAGAATCAACTCATCGATGAGGGCGACTTAGTAAATGATACGAAAGAAGAGCACATCAACGAGACTGATAACATCGCCGCGGAAGCGGTTACCGCCATGGGCTTAGTGACAATCAAGGATGGTGAAAATACGACCACTATCATGGCAACAGACAGCGCGAGCGAAATGTTTGCAGCCGATGGCACGATAACATCTGTTCCTTCCAATGTCAAGGCGGCAAAAAGGACAAGCTCAGTCCTACTCTTTGAGACGAAGTTACCTTTACCGGTGTACGTGCTATCGCACGCGTTTAAAGCTCGATTGTCCAACAACGAAGCTTCATCGCAAACGGTGCCACAATTCGAGGTCAAAGCAACGTCTGCATTGACTGGCGTCGTTGAAGAGGTACTACTAGCATCTCCTCTCGGTGCTAGGCCGTTCTTCGAGAAGCTCAAAGGCACCTTTGATATCTGCGGCGTCGATTGTCGCGTGTATTCCAAAGAGGCGTCGAAAGTACAAAAGGTCGAGGAAGAGAAACCATCATCCGACGTCGTTCAGCCACAAGCATCAACAGCGGATGAGTCCATCACTGAGCACGAACGCAAGCGCTCTCGCGTAGAAACTAGATAGATAAAAGTAGATAGAAAGCACAGAACCAAATTGTAAAAACGCAGAAATGATTTAGTTTCCTAGTAGTACGAGTTTCACATATATGAATTTTAAAAGCTAAACAGTTCAACGCATAATAATTCCAACCAATCACATATAACATTAAGACGATAAGATGATATTGTTAATCGGAATGCTGTTGTTTAAAGAAGAAGAAACGAGAGGAAGAGCATTCGTCAGTACTTTATACCACTTCTTCGCAAAGCGAAAGGCCGAAGAAATCAGCCGCTGCACTGCTCTGCTGATTTTTCACTCCTTTTGGGGGGAGGAGTCTCGATTGTCCAATTCAACCGAAAACGACTTGATGAATCCCACCGGGAACGCGAAGAGAGAATAAGAGAGAGAGAGACTAAGTACTCACAAGACGAGCTTCACGAAGAACCCGACGAACCCAAACATGATAAACCCTGTGAAAGAGAGAGAATAAGAGAGAGAGAAACAACAGTCAGCGCAAAAAGAGAGTGATGAAAATGCTCTCCGATCGGAAAGAAAAATGTATATAAAAATGTAGTAAATGAGAAGTATTAAAACGCATACCAAAAGCCGTCTTGCTCGCGATGAGCGTGAACTCTCGTCGGTCTGGTTTCGTGCACTTTTTCACTAATCTCACGGAGTCTTTCATGAACTCTTTCAGTGGGGCGATGGCGATGTCCGCGACTTCCATTTTTTATTGAGATGTGTTTGCCTCTCTTTCTTTTCCCTAAAAGTCTAACCCCGTTTTTCTTTTGATGGGAAAAATTCGATTAAAATTCTTCACCACAATTCACAAAAACCAAACGCACTTAAGAAGAAGAAGAAGATGATGATCACGCACAGAACGCGGACGACGACGACTTGTCTGCTGCTGTCTTTGCTGCTTTTCGAAGAAGTCGCGCTTCTTTCCGACGCGAAGATTTACTTTTCGGAGACCTTTGATGGTGCGTTTTTTGTTTAAGTTTCGGGAAGAAGAAAATCGAAACAAGTTTCGATTGAGACACGAAGACGAAGAAGAGAGGGTAACAGAGAGCCGCCTCTCTCTCGCGCTCAATCTGATTTCAATCTCTTTTGGAGACGTTGTATTGTTGCCTTTTTTTGTACTGACGACGGTTTTAATGCTTTTCGTTTTGATATCGTTTAAACACAGACGAAGATGCGTCGTCGAGATGGCACAAATCCACCTTCAAAGAAGACGAAAATATGGCTGGCGAATTCGTGGTGACGACGGCGATACACGAAGGGAAAAAAACGGACTCGAAAGCGAACAAAGGGTTCAAAACGCAAACGAATGGACGCTTTTTCGCCTATTACTCGTCCGCGGACGAAGTGTTCGATAACGACGGGAAAGACCTCGTGGTGCAGTACTCGGTGAAGCACGAACAAAACATCGACTGCGGAGGAGCGTATGTGAAAATTTTACCGGAATCGAGCGAGATGGAAAATTTTGGCGGATCGACGCCGTATAACATCATGTTTGGACCGGATATTTGCGGGAAAGGGATCAAGAAAGTACATTTTATCTTGGCCAAGCACGACGAACACGGGAACGAGAAGCAATACCAGATGAAGACGACGGTGAAAGCGAAAACGGACGAGTTGACGCACGTGTACACTTTGGTGATTCATCCGAACGATGATTTTGAGATTTTGATCGATGGTAAATCAGAAATAAAAAAGAACATCGAGGACGAGTTTGATATTTTGGAACCGAAAGAAATTCCTGACCCATCGGCGACGAAACCAGACGATTGGGACGATCGCAGAATGATTCTCGACGAAGACGCTGAGAAACCGGAAGGCTACGACGACATTCCTGAAAACATTGCCGACCCGGAACATCCAAAACCGGACGATTGGGACGACGACATCGATGGCGACTGGGAACCACCGATGGTTCCAAACCCGGAATTCAAAGGTCCGTGGACGCAACCGATGATTGAAAATCCAAAGTATTCCGGAGGACCGTGGGAAGCGCCGATGATTAAAAATCCAAACTACGTTCCGAAGTCCGAGCCGTTAGCGTTGATGCACAACTTAAAGCACGTCGGATTCGATTTGTGGCAAGTCAAAGCGGGTTCGTTTTTCGACAACATCGTCATCACGGACTCGTTAGAAGAGGCGAAATCGTTCGGCAAGAAATTGTTTGGCAAGAAATCTCGCAAGAAGGAGAAGCGCATGCAGGAAGACTTCGAGGAAGCTGATCGAAAGAAGAAAGACGACGAGGCGGACGAGTGGGCGAGAGAAACGAGGAAAAACGTGGAAGATCCGGACGCGCTCTTCCCGCCAGGAATGGAACCGCCCGAAGATTACGACCCGGACGATCCCGCACACGATGAACTTTAAAACAAGCATAACGAATAGAAGCGCGAATAGAACGTAGCCTTATGCCGTAGCGCAAAGAAGCTCTCTCGTCGTCTACTCTTCGTTATTACTTACGCGATGACGCGTTTTGGAGATTCATTTCCAAACCACATCATGCCTTTGTAAATAAAGCAAATAACGCGACTACTGAATTTCATATCTAAATCATTTTGAGTATCTTCGCTTGTAATACGCCTCCCATCGATTCGGAGTTCCTTCGCTCGACAGCCTTCGCTTTCGCTTTTGAGCGTTTTTACTACCACCACTCGTGGTGGTGTTGTTGCTAGGTGATTTCTCGCTCTTCTCACTGCTCCTCTGTTTTCGCGCAAACGAACGCCTCTTCGCTCCCATTTTTGGCGTCGTCGTCGTCGTCCTCTCCTCGCTTTCCTCCCCGCAACTTTTCGTCGTCGTCGCGATCGTCGACCGAGCGATCCGCATCTCCCTCGCCACTCTCTCTTCCCTCGTTCGTTTCAATCGTTCCAAATGTTCCAATTTCTTCTCGCGTTTCTTTTGCACTTCCTTTCGAGTCTCGCTCAGTCTCTTCTCGATCATCGCCTTATTATCATCATCATCATCGTTCTTCGTTTTCGTTTTGCTTTTCAGTCGCACTTTCATACTCTATCTCTCGCGTGGTTTGTCAACAAGGATGAGCGGATTCCAACTTTTGTCGCTTTCCGTTTTGTTATTTTTCCCCAAACTCCTTTTTACCTCATAAAGATATAATATAGATATAATAAGAGCACTCTTCTCTGATGACGAAACATCAGCACCGCGCCTAAAATGGGCCGCAACGATGATTCTCGTAACAGACGACGAATAGCGCGTTTGTGTGGTGGTGAAAAAAGGCGCAAGTTGGTCGCAGAAAGAGAAGGAGGATTTAGGGGAATGGTGTTGCAAACGGCTTCGAATGAGGTGTATTTGCGAGAGGATATTTCGTGCGGGTTTCCCGGGTGTGTAAGTTGCGACGAGAGACAAGATGGGGCACCACCGGCACTGAACGGGGGATGCGATTTTTTAATCGTGCCGTCGTCGGCGAGCGTCATCGGAGTGTTGGGAGCACAGTTTTGGGAAGATTGCGCCAGAGATTGTATCTTGTGTAAAAGCGTTGTGACGCGAGCGAGGGAGAAGTATAATTCAAACCCGAGGTTGATGCGAGCGATGAGAAGCGTATACGAAGATTCGCGGAAAGATAGTTTTTTGTTTGATGATTTGCACAGTCGAAAGATCAGAGAGCTTTCGAAGAGAAGTGGATGTGGATTGGTTGAGGCTACCGCGGCGTTTTACGCCGAGAAGGTGCAGACGATGGGGGGAGCGACGAGAAGACCGAAGATTATTGTACTCACGACAAAGCCTATGAAAAGCGCAGTGAAAGATAACGCCGTGACTGAAATGCACGTAATCGAGTACATTCAAAAATATCATCCCGAGAACGAAGCTTTGATGTCGAAAGTACAAGCGGCGCTCGAAGAGAAAGAAGAGGAGAACGAAAAAGAGGAAGATGCCGAAGGAGGCGGTACCTTTTCTGAGTACATTAC
>Ga0115000_10002301_pt1 | contig 16586 bp, 13 predicted proteins | sample ArcticOcean_MG_C_6_FD_89690 | JGI IMG/M metagenome (GOLD analysis project Ga0115000, IMG submission 89690) | Marine microbial communities from western Arctic Ocean - ArcticOcean_MG_CB8_128 | ecosystem: Environmental > Aquatic > Marine > Oceanic | place: Arctic Ocean: Canada Basin | collected...
AGATATCATGAATAAAACCACACTTTATTCTTTTAAAGAGAGGTTAGAAGGAATACGTCTAACCATAATTGAGGAGGTAAAGGAACAATATAAATCCTCCAAAAATAATCTAAATGAGCAGGCGGCTGATATAACTGACGATGCGACTCAATCCTATGATCAGCAATTCAAGGTGAATTTTGGAGAAAAAGATGGAGATAAATTATGGTTAGTGGAAGAAGCTATTAAAAAAATAAAAAATGGAAGTTATGGGGTTTGTTCAGAATGTGAAGGTCTCATTCCAGAAGGAAGGTTAGATCTTGTGCCCCTTACAGAGCATTGTGTCAATTGCCTTGAAACATTAGAAAATAATAAAAAGCGCTTAACCTAAATTTTGTAATCATTTTATTTGTCAATAAGCTGTTTTAAGTTTTTATTTAGTTGTATTGGCTTGTTTAGAAAATATCAACTACGGAATCAAAGTGTCACTTAAATCAATTGTTGCCTTTATTTTTTTTACATTACTTTCAGTTTATTTTTCTTTTTTAAACCCACATGAAGTCGAAATACACTTTGCTCAGAATCATTCGCTGAGTATTCCGATGGTTGTCTTGTTTCTTGGTTCGGTTTTATTGGGTATTTTAATAGCTGGTCTTTTACATGGAGCAAAATCCATAAAACTTTTTTTTAGTAATTTAAAGGTAACGGGGCTTAGTAAACGTCAAAATAAAACTGATCTAAAAATTGAAGTACTATTTAATAAAGCCGAAAATATTTTAGCAGCGGGACATGTTTTAAAGGCTATCCCAGTTTACGAAAAAACATTAGATCTCTCTCCTAATCATGTAGGAGCACTTATTAGACTTGGAAATATATTGCGAAAAGAAAGTAACCCTTCACGTGCTTTGGACCTTCATTTAAGAGCGGAAGAAGTGGCCCCTAATAATTTAGATGTTCTGTATAGTTTGGCAGATGACTATTGTACGAAGGGGATACAAAAAAATGAGATAGAGATTCTAGAAAAAATTTCGAAGTTAGATAGCAGTTCTTCCCGCGTTTTATCCCGTATGAGAGACGTTTATTTAAAATCAAAGGAGTGGGAGTTGGCTGTTAGAGTTCAAAAAAAACTAATTTCTAAAATTAAGGTAAAAGAGGAAAAAGAATCAGAAAAAAAAATACTTTGTTGGTGTGTTTATAATATTGCGATTGGATATTTTAATAGTGGTGATTTTAATGCTTCAATAACTAAGTTTGAACAAGCATTACGAGAAGATAGGCATTGCTTGGCTGGATATATTATGCAGGGCGAGGCTTGTTTGAAAATTGAAAACATTAAAGCTGCATTAAAATCCTGGAAGAAAGGTTACATAAGTACGAAGTCTCCAGTTTGTTTGATTCGAATGGAAAAATATTACAGAGAATCAGGTCAATTGGGTGTAATGGTCAAGGAGTATAAAGAAGCGTTGAAAATTTCTGAAGGCTCGAGATTGGAAACTTTAAGCCTGTTATTAGGAAGTCTTTTTTTGGAGGAAAATGCTCCTCAGGAAACGATAAAGGTAATCGAAGAAAATATAGATTACGAAAAAAACATTGTTTCTTTAATCCTCTTAGCTGATGCATATAAAAAACAAAATAAAAGTGCCGCATCTGAAAAATTTTTAGAAAAAATTTCTCAGCAGATAAAGAGTAATATTCTTAGTTTTAAATGTGGAGCATGCGGAAGGCAAGTGGATGAATGGGAGGATGTTTGTTCGGTTTGTAATACCTTTGATGAGATCGAATGTCTTCCAGCGATAAGGTCTTGATAGAGATTTTAAGATCACTAATGGCTCTTCAAACGTTTAAAAGTTTTTAACAGCGGTATTTTATTTTTAAATTATTTAGCGGCTATTCAGATGTTTCGGCGTTATTTTTCAAATTTTTTCTGCGGTTTTTTTTATTTCTAGACTTATCTTTTTCGAATTTTCTCCAATTAACTGCATCAGATTTTTCTGGAATATTTGACTCTTTGGTGTCTTCATCTTCCCATGAAAGCATTGGCCTTGGAGTTGGCCGAGTAAACTTCTTCGGTTTTTGGAAGTATTTTTTGCCTGTCTCGAATTCTTTAGAGGTTAAACCTAGTTCCATCTCATAAATATCTTTGGCCTCCTTCGGGAAAGAACGAGAAAATAAGCCCTCTCCACGTATTCGGATTTCTTTACCATTTACAAGACCAGAGCGCCAAGTTTCCGGGATCTCATTCCATCCATAAATTGCGCCAGCCCATGTTCCAACCAAAACCCCAGTCTTATCAGCCTCTTTCCCCATGTTAAGTACATTGGTTAAAGCTGAATCGAATCCACAATATTTGCGTAGAACAATAATTAGGCACAGTGGCAATAAAGTTAAAACATAACCTTGGGCAGGGCTTGTGATTTTTGTTTGATATTGGTCAGATGCATTTTCACAAACCCAACTTAATAATTCATCAAAATCAATGTTCCACTGTTCTCGAAGGTTTTTAATAGTTTTTTCAAGCATGCCATGTTCAGATTCAGGAGTAGTTTTCCAGAGGTTTGGAGCAGTTTTTTTAAGCTGGTTCTCAATTTTCTGACAAAACATTTCCACGTCTCTTAAAATAAGTTCAGTTTGTTCGAAAGAATCGTTATTTTTTTCTGGCTCAAATTTTAAAAGTCTAGAGGCAATATAGCCGGTGAGTGCAAGCCCCGTGATCTCGCATAGATTTCGACTCATCATTAAACCGATAGCAATATTTAAATGAATGCCTACTTCTGGTCTTTCTCTGTGAAGAAGACCAGTTGGGATTCCCATAGATAAAAATGTTGCATCTGCCATGTTGTGTTCAGGAGTTCGAGGGGGATCTTCAATTAGGTCGGTGACTGATTGAAAAAAACTTTTTCCTGGCTGTCGAAAAGTACCAAAATAATGCTCAGGACCATTCGCACTCATTTTAAGAAGAAGGTGAGATATTATTTTTGGGTCTACTTTTTTATTTTTTAGAAGACTATCGCTAATGACTAAAGCACTTTGGGTTTGACTTCCATATAGGCCTTTCATTTTAAATTGTTTAACGCCTTTGCCAATATATGGAATTACATCTTTAAAGCCATCCATCGAACCAAAGAGTTGTTGTATAGTTTCTGGTTTTAAGCTTTTTGCAGAGCGGCCCATGGCGTCACCTAAAGCCATGCCGTAATAACTCCCAACTACTTTGTCTTTAAGAGTAATCATAGAAAATTATAGTTTTGATAAATTAATTAAAAGAGAGAAGTGCACCTGGTGAAACGTAGTTACTATTTCAGGATTAAACTTCTATTAGTTCCGTTGGTTGGGCCTGATCCGCCAAACTTAAAATAGGAGTATGACTTCCCAATGCTTGAAGTGCTGTAATATGGGCGATATCCGGATGATTATTTGTTTGGCTTAAATGCATTAATATTACTCTTTGCAGGTTCTCATGTTTAATTGCTGTCAATAATTCTCCACATGCCTCATTCGATAAATGGCCAAGATTGCTTTTAATCCTTTGTTTCAAAGCCCACGGATAAGGACCGACATCTAACATTTCAACATCGTGATTAGATTCTAGTAGCAATACATGAGAATTTTTTAAGATTTCGCGAACCTCATTAGTGACTAATCCCATATCGGTTGCGTGACCTAATTTTCTGTTTTGGCAACGTATTACGTAAGCGACCGATTCTTGTGCATCGTGAGAGGTAGTATAGGGGTCAATATCTAGACCATTTAATTGGACCGTTTCACCTGCGCGGATGGGATTGAATACTGGGACACTGCCCAATTTTTTTCCCGCTTGAATGGTCCCATTGGTGGCATATAAAGGTATCGAGTATTTGCGCACTAAAGGTCCTACTCCACCTATATGGTCAGAGTGCTCGTGTGTTAAAAAAACAGCATCTAACTCTTCAGGCGTTCGATCTATGAATTTCAAGCGTCTCACGAGCTCCTTAACGCTTAATCCCGAATCAATAATTATTTTAGTCGCATCTGACTCGATGTAAATGCAGTTTCCTTTACTACCACTAGATAATACAGAAAATTTAAAAATGAGATGGCCTTTCTGAGAAGTTTAAAAAATCTACTGGGTTATTGCTTTTTATTTAACACAGCTTTAATTGGTATTTCCGATACATTGTCTACAATTTCAACTGAACCTATAGCTTTTACTAGTATTAGCCGGAGTTTATTGTGAGTAGTTTTTTTATCATGGTACATAGACCGGATGATATCTTCTGTTTTTAAATCGGGTGGATGGATGGGCAAGCCAAATTTTTTCAGCAAGTTTGTTATCCGTATCAATACATCTTTATTGCATAGTCCAGTTTCCACAGAAAGAGAGGCTGCTTGAACCATGCCGATGGACAAAGCTTCTCCATGAAGATATTCAGTATAATTGGTAAGAGTTTCAATCGAATGACCAAAGGTATGTCCAAAGTTAAGGATCATGCGATGTCTGTTCTCATGCTCATCTTTTTCTACTACTCGGGCCTTGATGGCGCAAGAAGTTTCAATAATATATTCCAGACAAGCACTCTTTAGAGAAAGAATGTCCTCTGCTTTATTTTCTAAAAAAGTAAATAGCTCTGCATCGGCGATGACTCCATATTTAACAACTTCGGCAAGTCCGGCTCGAAATTCTTTTTTAGGAAGAGTCTGTAGGGTATCAAGATCGATTACAACCAACTTAGGCTGGTAGAAAGCGCCAATCATGTTTTTTCCGCGAGGGAGGTTTACTGCAGTTTTACCACCCACACTACTATCCACTTGTGAGAGTAGTGTAGTTGGTATTTGAATGAAAGGGATTCCACGTTGATAAGTTGCTGCAATAAAACCGGTGAGGTCACCTATTACTCCACCACCCAGGGCAATTAAGAACGACTTGCGATCACACTTCATCTCGAGCATACGATCGTATATTAACTCAGCTTGTTGTAGTGACTTAGATGATTCGCCTTCGGGTACCTCTATGACCTCAGAAGAATTAATGATATTAGTTAACCCGGATTCAATTTTATCTCCAAATAAATTTCGTATAGAAGGATGTGTGATTATGGTGGTTTTACTTGGCTTAAATCGTTTAGAAATAAAATCTCCAACTTTAGATAAAATATTTCGACCGATTAGAATATCGTAACTTCTTTCTTCTAGGTCAATATTCAATCTCTTCATAAGGATGAATCAATTATCGTTAGAGTAATAAGAAAATCTATATTAGCACTTTGGAAACTATGTTTGAATCATTTATATTAGTGAGTGCAAAAGTGTTTTTATTTATTACTTTATGGATGTTTTTATCAAAAAAATAAAGTTAGTTATTCTATTGAATAACGTCGTGTATTTAGATTAAGTATCGAAAAAAAATTCTCTGTTGAAAGCCAAATATTTTTAGACTACAGTCTTTTCTTATGAAACAGGTTTATTTAGATACATATGGCTGCCAGATGAATGTTGCAGATACAGATCGCATGGAACTATTACTGTTTCATTCCGGTTATATTAGGACTGGAGAAGTGAAAGATGCAGATCTAGTTCTAATCAACACATGTTCTATTCGAGAAAAGGCAGAGCAAAAAATATACTCTCTTGCCAGAAACTTAAAACCGCTTAAAGAGGCTAACCCCGATCTAATCCTTGGTTTTACTGGCTGTTTAGCTCAGCAAGAGGGGGAAAGGTTTTTGGAAAAACTTCCGTTTGTTGACCTTGTTATAGGGCCTGATGGAGTGGAGCATATTGTTCGCGTAGTTGACGAGGTTAAGAATAAGAAAGTATCCGTAGTCCGGACTCAATTTGACACAGATATAAGCTACAAAATTCCAGAGCTTTCGGGCGAAACTCCGCTAAACCCAGGTTCTACAACGTTTGTTAATATAATAAAGGGCTGTGATAAGTTTTGTACTTTCTGCGTTGTTCCTTTTACTCGAGGTCGAGAAAAAAGCCGAGAAGCCGAAGAAATTGAAGAAGAAGTTAGACTTCTAGTATCAAGAGGTGCACGTGAGGTTGTTTTACTAGGGCAAAATGTCAACGCTTATGGAAAACGTGGACTTAAACGGTCGGTTCCTTTTCATGAATTATTATATCGAATTGCGTCGATTCCGGGTTTGAAGCGTTTGAGATTTACGACGAGTCATCCAAAAGATTTTACTCGCGAATGTATTCTGGCTTATCGTGATATTGATATTTTGGTAAACCATTTACATCTTCCTGTGCAAAGTGGGAATAATCGAATTCTTAACGAAATGCGTAGAATGCATACGATAGAAGAATATATTTCTATAATAGAAGAACTGAAAACAGTTGTCCCAGATATGGGGTTGTCCACCGACATCATCGTAGGTTATCCAGGTGAGTCAGAGTCAGAATTTGAAGACACTCTTGCTTTAATGAGTAAAATAAAATTCAACAATAGTTATATGTTTAGTTATAGCCCACGCCCCAATACACCGGCGCAGGATTTTCCTGACTCAGTTCCACCATCAGTTAAATCGGCTCGTTTACAAAGAACAATTGAATTGCAAAAAAAATTAACTCTTGAACAAGGAAAATTATTTTTAGGTCAGGTGGTTGATGTTTTGGTCGAAAGAGAAAGCTATAAACCTGGTGCCGACTTTAGAGGTAGAAATGCCCAATACTGGTCAGTTAATTTTACTGGGGATAGAAAGAAAATTTCTATAGGGGATATGGTGAAAGTTGTCGTGGAAGATGCTACTGGCCATGCGCTAAGAGGCAGGGCTATTTAGTTAAAAAGAAAAAGAGGGGCTGATAACTTTATGGAAGGGAAAGTATTCCTCCGATAAAATATTAGATATTTTTTGAATTAATAAAAACCAAGTTGACTATAAACCTCTTCTTCTAGAGAAGCTGCATGAGGAAGAATAATTTTAATAGCAAGTCTCGCATCATGAATAAACTTCAAGTCTGCAATAACAGATCGATCAGCTAGGTGGGTCAACGTTTCTCGACAAAAATGATCTAGGTCGTGTATTTTTTCCAAAAGATCGGAAGGTAAGTCTTTTAAGCCGACATCATTTTCTTCTAGAAATCTTAAAATTCCTATTAAACTAAGTTTTATACCAACTGTTTGATTACGTAAAGTAGTAGTTACGATTGATTCAGGTTGTTCTAGATCGGCTGTTACTTTTTTTAATAGTCGTCTAAGGTAACTATAAAATACTTCATTTTGGTTTTGATCATGAAACAACTTTCCTTCGCCACCAAAAAGTATATTAAAAACTGATTCTAGTTTGTACACTTTGGAGGCCATAACTGTATAAAGAATAGAAATAAACTCAGCTTTGTTAAATGCCAGCTTTAGATCGTGAAATATTTTATCGAGAGAACCAGTTTCACCTTTTGAGATTCTTGGTTTTTCTTTATAAATTGACTGACTAGAGTAGTTTCTTGATCCAGGCACTAACTTTCCGCCTCCTTCTTCACAAGCTGCAACTTCAAGTTCTGTTAATGAATCAAGAAAATCTGTTAAAGAAAGTGCGGTTACATCCAATAAGCTTTTATCCATATTGTAAAGTGTATAGAGGATTTGCTTTTCAAGTCCAATGGTACAAAACGAATCAGCTTCGCAAAATTTGCTCAAAGTTGCTTCCATTGCAACAAAAAGAGCCCTGATTTTGAGTCGCCCAATGCTCATATCATTTTTATGACAAGGTTGAATACTAAAAACACCTTTTTCATAATTCACCAGCTTAATTAATAAAAAATCGCCTTCTTGGAGTTGGTTTTGATAAATAATTTGAGATAAGTCCCAAGTAGTGATAAGAAGAGCGCTTTTTTCAAGAGCCCAATTATTTAATCTAATTTCATCAGGGAAATATGCCGGACTCGAATATTGGTAGTAGCCAACAATATCTTCAATCCTTAATGGTACTTTTTCTTTTTTAATTTCATTCCCTTCTGTGTCAAGAAAAGTAAGGTCTGATTCTTTTTTATGGTTGGCAATGAAAGGAATGAGCCTATGTCCTGGGAAAAAGCCTTTTTTTTCAACTTCAAACTTTCCTAGTGGAATAGATAAAGAGAGGTTGTGAATTTTTTGCAATATTATAGAAATTGGTAAAAATTCCCTTGAATCAGTTCCAATAAGATTGTTGTGGAGGGAAAGTTTTTTCTTTAACCGCTTTAGAGTGGAAACGGGAATTTTTTGTTCCCATTTTTCTTGAATTATTTTTTCAAAATCGTCAGAAGAAAACGGGACCTTAGATTCTAGTATTAAATTTTCAGCTAATTTGTTAAGTGTCAATTTAGCAGGCATAGTTTTAAAAATATAATTTATAGAATTTTAGGTGATAAACTTAGATTATTAGAGGTTGGTTTACTCCGAAAAATTCTGAACCTGACGGATATTTCGGAGGGAGTTTGTTGCCGTAAAAAATATTTTTATAACGCTTGTTTATAGCCGTTAATTCAAAAGAAAAATAACATATAATATAATAACTTGGAAGCTTTTAATGTAAAAAAAGGTAGTTCTTAACATTATTGATTTATATTTTTTGTAGCGCTATGATAGTCTATACTAAAAAATATAGGTTATTCAGGGGAGTACCCTGGTTAAGACATCATGTGGGTGTTAAATTATTTTCAATAAATAACGTATGGAGCTTTATTATGGCACTCAACTTAGAGCCTGTTTATAAAGAAATCTTTGAGAAGTTTAAGACACGTAAAAAATTTGCTATACGGTCACTAGAAAAAAACATGCTCACTGTCGAGCAAGATGAAGAAATTTGTGGTCAGAAAGAACCTAGAACTTTTGAGTTTAAAAGCCCGCGCGAATTTGAAGAATTTGTTCGTGTTGAAAACCAATTCGAAGTCGATATCGTAAATCAATTGCAGGGCAATAAAATGCCTTACCGCTAAATTTTCTCTGATAGAATGCTTTATCAAGAAGTGGATAGTTTTTAAGTAATTAATTTAGATGTTTTTTACTTCGGGTAACTCCCTAGTACCAGTGCTGAGTTTTTACTGCCAAAGGATATGCAGTTACTTATAGCAATATCCAGTTTTTTCTCTCTTCCTTCATTCGGAATATAATCTAAGTTGCAGTCTGGATCAGATTTCTCCTGATTGATAGTTGGTGTTAAAAAATTATTATAAAGAGAAAGTAGTGAAACTGAGACACCTAATGCACCAGAGGCACCTTGAGGGTGCCCAACCATAGATTTGGTAGAACTGACTGGAATTTTATCTGCTAGATGATTAAATAAATTTTTGACTGCTAGCGTTTCTACTTTGTCATTTACGAGTGTGGAAGTCCCATGAAAGTTAATGTAATCGACTTGTTCTTTATTAATTTTGGCATCTTTAAGCGCTAGTCGCATTGCTCGGGTTGATTGTTTACCGTCTGGCATGATAGCTACTCTGTGATATGCGTCGCAAGTTGAACCATAACCGAGAACCTCTCCATAGATTAGGGCACCTCGGCTATTTGCGTGTTCTAACTCTTCAAGTATCATCATCCAGCTTCCCTCTGCTAGAACAAATCCCTCACGATCACTATTAAAAGGGCGAGATCCACGGGTAGGGTCATTGTTGAAGTGTGTTGGATTAACCCGCATTCGTTCAAATCCACTCATCATCGCTGGAGTTACACAAGCTTCGACACCACCAGTTAGCACCCAATCTTCCTGCCCAGATCGAATAGTATTAAAGGTGTAGCCAATTGCATCGGTAGAACTGGTACAACCGTTAGATATTATATGGCTACGTCCCTGAAGGCCAAAATACATAGAGACTTCGCTTGAAAGCATCCCAACTAGAGAATTTGAAATAGCATATGGACTAATTTTATTTTTTTTTCCAGAAAAATATATTTCAAACTGCTTTTCCGAAAAATCAAATCCAGCGCCACCGGTACCTACGATAACACCTAGACTTTCAAAATTTTCTTCATTAAATTCTGCTAGATCTATACCAGCATCACTCAGCGCTTCTTTTGATGCGGCAATCGCTAGAGGGACAGCTCTAGAAAGTTTTTTGAGGTCTGCCTTGCTGTAATAGTTTAATGGATTAAACCCTTGAACTTCGCCGGCTATTTGGCAGGATAAACTTGCAGGGTCGAAGCTCGAGATACGTCGAATTCCACTGATACCATTGCAGGTATTTTCCCAAAAATTATTTTTACCTATTCCGTTTGGGCTCACTGCACCCAAACCGGTAACCACTACTCTACGGGGCATTATTATTTTTAGGAATTATTATAAGATTAGAAAACTATGTTAGCATATGAAATCGAGGAAGGGCAATGCTACTTCTATGACAAGATACTTTTTTTATCGGTGTTTTAGGTGAACTAGTTGGTGTAATAAAAAAATCCAATTTCAATTTATTTAACTTCAATCCTCTCCTAAAATGGTTTTGACCAATAGCAAATTCAGGGTCATGAAATTTTGAAATCAAATCCATCCCTAAAAGAATTAACCGGACAAATGCTCATAGCCGGGTTTGATGGAACATGCCTCAATTCGAAATTAGAAAAATTGATTGTGAATTCAGGTATTGGTGGGCTAATTTTATTTGAGCGTAATTTTAAAGACCCAGACCAATTAATAGAGCTTATCAGTGAACTTCAATCTTTAGCAATGTCATCGGCGTCGGTCCCGTTATTTATTTCTGTGGATCAGGAGGGAGGAAGAGTAGCTCGATTAAAAAGCCCTTTTAGTGCTTTTCCACAACCAAGTTGCCTGGGTAGGGCTCAATCAGAATCCCTTGCTAAAAGATTTGGGTTAGCACTTGGTCGGGAAATGCAGGCAGTAGGAATAAATATGGTGTATGCACCTGTCCTGGATGTGAATACCAATCCAGCCAACCCCATTATTGGGACTCGGGCCTTGAGTGATAGCCCGGAATGGGCAGCTCGACTAGGTAAATCCGTAATAGATGGTATTCAAGAGGCTGGTGTTTATCCTGTTGGAAAACATTTTCCTGGTCATGGTGATACGGATAGAGACTCTCACCTGGAATTACCTTATGTAAATCGTGATATTAAATCGCTGGAAAATATTGAGCTGAAACCATTTGCCCAGGCTATTGAGCATGGGCTGAAGGTTATAATGACGGCACATGTTATATATTCCCAGTGGGACAATGAATTACCAGCTACTTTTTCCTCTATTATTTTAAAAAATATTCTTCGAGAAAAATTAGGGTTTGAGGGTCTTATTATTACAGATGACCTGGAAATGAAGGCAGTAGAAAAACACATACCTTTTGATTCGATTCCTAGACTTGGGGCAGCCGCAGGGGTAGATCTTTATCTTATTTGTCATGACCACGATAAAATTATTTCACTGCAAGACCAGATGATTCGAGATATTGAAGAAGGGTATATTGATAAAAAATTAATTGAGTGTTCTGTCGAAAAAATTTTAGATTTTAAAAAAAAAATACCTGAAAGTTCCTGCGATAAAAAAAATCTCATCAAATTGGCAAGGGAACATCTTGAACTGATTCGAGAAATGGAATTACATCTTCCATAATGGAAACTCCTCTCCAAAAAATTAAAAAAACTTCTGTTATTTTTACCGCAGATCCTTCCTTATCTAAGGTACTTTGGCTGACTATTATTTATCTGGTGCTAGTTGCTTATTTATATTCGTTTTCTGAATACGGTCTAAATATATGGGATGAAGGAGGATACGCAAATGGAACTTTACGGACCTTAAATGGTGAAAACGCGATGGAAGATTTTAATCCCAGCGGTTATCTTTCAGGTCGTTATATATATGGAGTATTGTTCTTTAAACTATTTGGAGTCAGCATCCAGAGCCTTCGTATTGGAGTAATTCTAATAACTCCAATCATGATATTCATGGTCTATTCTATTTCTCGTCGCATCATGCCATCAGGCTTTGCTTTTCTTGCTGCAGTGTTTATGCTTTCGGCACCAGCGATGTATTACAATCGGTTTTTTACTTTCTTTTGTATTCTTAATTTGTATTTCTTAGTGCGTTGTTTAGAGAAAGTTAAACCTCAACAATACTTGTATTTAGCTAGTACGATTTTGCTGAGTGGATTTTTTAAATTTGAGGTTGCGCTATTTTCGTTTTTATCTAGCGGGGTAGTTTTTTTTGTTCAGTATCTTCTTAAAATAAAAAAAAAGAATTTAGTAAGAGAAGATAATCAAACATCAGAGATAGACCGAATTAAGCTTTGGGTGATTGTTGGTGTTCTTATTTTGGTTCTAGTTTTTGTCATATCTTTTCTATTAAAAAAATATTTTTTTAATTTGGCCATTGATATGGTTTTAGGGTCCTATCAGGTATGGGGAAACCCATTCCCTGACCTTTTCCCATTTTTTGCATTATGGAGTGAATTAGGGACACACGAAATATTTCAGCGGTTACTTTTTTATATTCCAGTGTGGATTTATTCGGGTGTGGCACTTTTTATTATCATAAAAATGATTAAGGGGAAAAGTATTAAAGCTATCAATATGTACGTGTTATCTATTTTATTAATTGGGGTTTGTGCGTATGGGCTAGTTTTATGGCGGGCCGGATTTGATAATCTCTTACGAACACTTCCTCCAGCTTATATTTTATTTTGTTATATTCTTTTTCTAGCGCGGAGTCGTTTGTTTGCTTTAGTCGATATACGGAAACAAGAGTCAAGGGTTTTAGTCCTTACCCGCAAGACGGCAATCAATGTGGTTACGGTGTTCCTTCCATTTTTGTTTTTCTATGAAATGAACACAAACCATGGTTTTTACGCGGGGACAATTGGGGCCGTAAAGCAGGAGACAACTTTGTTAGATATGCCTAGGGTAAAAGCTTATACAAATCCTGCTGAAGCTGAGTGGATTAGAAAAGTAGTAAATCGCATTGAAAACTATTCAGAGGTTGGTGACCCTATTCTAGCTTTACCCTTGAATCCTATTTTTTATTTTTTGACAGGTCGTATAAATCCAACAGACTATGACTGGATTTTACCAGGGATGCTTAATGAAGTAGATGAGAAAAAAGTAATAGGGCAACTTCAAGCAAGCCCACCAAAAGTAATAGTTTTTGTGGATATTCCGATCGACGGCAAGGAAGATAGGCGATTAGCTAATTATGCTCCGCTTATTTATAATTATCTTGTTAAAAACTATATATTTAAAGAAATGATAGGAATGTTTCAAATTCTTTTGCCAAAGTCATGAGTATTAACAAAGCCTAGGCACATAGAATTAATAAGAAGAGGGCTTACGTTATTGTATTGATAAATGTTCCCCTTTCTTTATTTAGAAGCTCGATACCAGTTTCTTTCAGAAAAGAGTCAACAGCATGTTTAACCTAATTGAAAGATGCTCCGGATTTTTTTAATCCCGCAACTTTTTCAAGAATGGATGATAATTGGCCCTTCTGTTAATTGAGAAACGGCACTTTCATTGCTGAGTGGTCCACCACAAGGTCCCCTTTGGCCCGGAGGAGTAATACCATTCTCTTCGAGAAAGCTATCAACAATACCCCTTAATCTTTTCGAAGGATGCTCCAGACTCTTGTAGCTCAAAAATTTTTGCAAGAATTGATGTCCGTTGTTCTTCTGTTAGGCTTTCACCAAACTTACTAATAACATTTTTATGACTGGGTGGGCCACCTAGTCCTTTTGATGGTTCAGGGTAAGGTCTTAATGATGCCCCGATAGATTGGATAGATGAGTCCATTCTCCCCCTTTTTGAGATAGCGGAATGTTTATATGTTTAATTGGTCTATAAACATCGGTGTAAACCATAAATAGTTTAGGGAAATCTTTATAAATAAAGACTTCTAGTTTTCTGCAATGATTATTATTATGAGTTCAGATTGTTAGGGTTAAGCTGATATTGCTAATAGACAGGAAGTACAGTGGGACAACTTGTACTAGCTAACAAAGATTCCTTTAAACAGGAGCTTCAGCTTCGATAAGCCGCATGGTATAAAGGTGATGGTATAAACTTTCGTTTGCCATCAACTCCTTATGAGTGCCTGACTCGACAATTTTCCCCTTGTCTAGGACAATAATTTTATCTGCATTATGGACGGTGCTTAGTCTATGAGCTATTATGAAGGTAGTGCGATCTGTCATCAATTTTTCAAGAGCATCTTGAATTAGCATTTCAGATTGATTATCCAGAGACGAGGTTGCCTCATCAAGAACGAGAACCGTTGGGTTTTTGAGTAAAGCGCGCGCAATGGCTATTCTCTGACGCTCTCCCCCAGAAAGCTTGACTCCTTTTTCCCCAACTAAGGTGTCGTAACTATTAGCAAACCTAGTTATAAAATCGTGTGCATGAGCCGACTTTGAGGCTTCTATCATTTCCGCTTCGGTAGCATCAAGCTTCCCATAAAGAATATTTTCACGAATAGTTCCACCAAATAATAGAGTTTCTTGAGGTACTAGGGCGACTTGACTCAGATAACTTTGTAGATCAAGAGATTTTAAATTGTTCCCATCTATTTGAATTTTTCCAGACTGTGGGTCGAAAAAGCGGAGTAGTAATTGGACAGTTGTAGATTTTCCTGAACCACTGGGACCAATTAAAGCAACTGTTGTTCCAGGGTGGATATCAAAGCTAATATTGTTTAAAACTGGGATGCCATCTTCATAACTGAACACAACCTCATTAAAACAGATATGACCCATAAGAGGCCTGAGCTTGACCGCATTTAACGGGCTATGGATTAAAGGCTTGGTATCTAAAATTTCATTAATTCTACGCATGGCACCCAAAGTTTCTTGTAGCTGGGTATAGATTTTAACAAAGGTTCCTATCGGGCCTGCCATTATTAATGCGTAAAGGAAAAAGGCGGCTAACTCACCAGGTGTTGTAGCTCCTTGCATGACCTGCTGACCTCCGTACCAAATCAATATAGTCGAAACAAGAAAAGTAAGGCCTAAAATCAATGGACCAAACGAAGATGAGATGCGTACCTTCCCAATAGATTTTTCAAACGCACTCTCAATTTCATTTTCAAAACGTTTTTTTTCATGAGGTTCTCGGGTATAAGATTTTACAATCTTAATGGAAGAAGCAACTTCCTCAAGTACAACCAGTGCTTGTGCGATTCTATCTTGTACTGTTTCTGATAGCCTACGCAGGCGTTTTCCAAAAATACGTGCGAATAGCATTAGTGGAGGTAAAACAAGAAGGATTAAACCTGTAAGTTTCCAATTGAGATAAAAAATAATAGCTAATGCACCTAATAAGGTGATTGTTTGTCGTAAAACAGCTACAGGAATTGATACTAAGGCACTTTGAATTACAGTGATATCATTACTCATTCTAGATAAAATTTCCCCAACACGTCTGCCTTGGAAAAACCGTAAAGAAAGAGACTGAATATGAGAAAATAGTTCGATCCTAAAATCGGCCGTAACTCGGTGTCCGATAAAACTCAAAATATAATTATGTGCAACTGCAAAAGCTGCTTGGAACAAAATGATAATTACTAGGTCCTTGGTAAGGCTATTTAAGAGGTCGGAATTTTTTAGGACCACAACCGCGTTGATCATATTTCTTACAATCAGAGGCAAAGCCAAGCTAATCATCGATGTCAAAATTAGGCACGCAAAGGCAAAAATAATACTCTTGGCGTAGGGGCGAGCATATTTAAGAATATTTGCAAACTCTTTCATTAGTTTATAGAACTCTGATTGGAACGTTTTTTTTAAATTAACGGTGCATCATAACCTCAAGGTAAATAGATTTCAATGATTTGTGAGGCAATTAGTAGCTAGCGCGGCTTGATTGAAACACCATTATAGGAATTAAAAAATAATATATATAAGCGAAGTAAACATTATTTTTTTAATTACCCAAAATAAATTAAAGTTTTAAGAAAAGTATCCGTTACAAAGAATACGGGAAGTTTTAGTCTTACTAAAAAGTAAGTGAAAAATAAAATTTCCAATTAATTCTCATTAGTTGTTTGAAAGGTCTTAAATAACTTTAAAGATAAAAAGGATTGACGTTATGGATGCTAATGCAATAGGTCCGGTGGAAAAAAATCAAATTCAGGTAGACAGTAAACTTTCTTCTTTAGGAAGCAAGGTTCCATCTGGTGGGACAATCTCGGGGCAACAGACGGATACAGTCGAATTATCTCAGCGTGGGCAAGCTGCGGTTAGCCAACAAGTTCCAAAAAATGCGGGTTCTGAATTAAGAAAAATAGATATAACAGATGATAATCAAGTGGTTGTTAAAATCGTAGATGGTCAAACCCAAAAGGTAGTACGCCAGATTCCTAGAGAAGAAGAAGTGCGCCTAAAACAAGCAATGAAAGAAAACTTGGACGACTTGGGTGGAGGTTCTGTTAGTAGTATGCATGTTGATGATATAGTATAAAAAAATATGTAACTGCATTACTTTGGGACAACCTTCCTACCTATCGCACCAATTTATAAAGCCTAATATTGTTTTATGAGAATCAGGAGTGGTATTTAACTCTTGGTTTTTTTAATACTTTTCATAAAGCGAAAGGTGATTTCTTCTGGAGTGTGGTGCACTCTTCTTGTCGATTTGTCAAAAGAGGGCTCAACTTTTATTAATAGAAAAGATGTCCCATCTTTACCCATTAGTACTTTAAATGCACCTTAAATTTGACTTTTATTTGTTA
>Ga0115000_10002305_pt1 | contig 16572 bp, 14 predicted proteins | sample ArcticOcean_MG_C_6_FD_89690 | JGI IMG/M metagenome (GOLD analysis project Ga0115000, IMG submission 89690) | Marine microbial communities from western Arctic Ocean - ArcticOcean_MG_CB8_128 | ecosystem: Environmental > Aquatic > Marine > Oceanic | place: Arctic Ocean: Canada Basin | collected...
AGCTCGTGGTGGAGCGAGAACAGAGAGCTGAACAGATTGACCCCCCTGTAAATCAACGACTGTTGAGTTCACAACAAAACCTGAGTCAGCATCCTTAATCAAGTAAGGTACAAAAACAGAAAGAGGTTTTTCAGCGGTAATTGTAACGCCTTGAAAAACACCAGCAGTCCATGTTTTTGGAGTGATATCGACGTCATTTCCAGTGACTTCAGAAGACTCATTTTCTCCAAAACAACCCGACAAAGGAGCCAAAGCCATCAACAGAACAAGCGTGAATGCTTGCATCCCCTTTGCGCCGCCCATGAATACCCCTCCCGCCCCGCCTTTCTCAAACCTACGCTTGAATGTGAATTACAATGAAGGTGTAAGAGGGACAGATTCTAACCCTAAATTTTATTTGAAAGTAAAAAAACCCCCTATTATAGATATTTTTTACACTAAAGCGGAAAAAAACACAACAAAACCATTCGAGAATGGCAATTGTTTGATATAGGTCATATGACAATAACCAAGTGATAACATGACTGGAAATGAAGATTACTCCTTTGATATCCTCTTTATCACACGGAAATTAGGAGAAAAAACCATGAAAAAACCAATCCGAACAAAGTACCTTTGGGCAAACGCGGTTATCATTGACGATGTTAATGATCGCTGCCCAGTTATCGAAGGCTAACTTATTCTGATTCTTGGGCCACTTCGATAGATTCGAGATAGTCCTTGTTTATCCGTTCGTTTCGAATGCTAAGGATGAGCATGAAAATCCCCAGTAAGGCAAATACCATAACAACATACAGGGCGTTTTCAGTTGAAGTACGCGATTGCTCTACTTGCTGCTCCACACTTTTTTCTTCATCACATCCAGCTCCGAAACAATCACCAATAGTTGGCTGCCCAGGTTCTTCGTGGACGTCTGGGTGAACGATAATCGAATGATTCCAGACATGAGTTGTTGAGTTATTGACAACCCGTTCGACTTGATAGGCATACGTTCCAGCAGAGGAGTTTCCAAAAACAAGTGCATGCGATACAGCACACGACTCATCGACCAATGTGCCGTTTTCATCAAGTGTGCATGAACTGGTTAGCCATACAGACACATTATCACCATCACCTCCAAACCCCCCATCTTGGTCGAGGTCGATTCGAATTTGCATCGAGGCGTTTTGTGCAGAGTCCCGCATACGGAATACAATTCCATTCCCTTCAACAAAAGCAGTATCGGTAACGTTCCCTGGCCGGACTTCATCTTCAACAAGAATCACATTGAGTGTTTCTTGTTCGTGCGCAGATACTGACGGTGCAAGGAGAATCACAGTGAAAAAAACGACGAGTGCCTTGAACTCGAGACTCCGCCCCATACTTTCCCCTTCACAACCTTACATAAAGACAAAACGGAAGAGTCTACCGTCGGTGACTATGGGAGTGAAGGAAGTAGGCCTCGGCATTTTCATTGTCGCACTTCTTGGTTCAGCCAGCATCCTCACATTTGGCCTTCCATCTTCCGCTGATGAAGAAGTGATTACAATTCAAAATCTGGAAGATCCTTTGTTCCAAGGGGAGGACCATGATCATTCGAACGCATCGCAACATATTGCGGGCACCGATAACATGGAATTACTCGATTACAACTCTTTAACCACTACAGGAAATGCAGAAATCCAAGTCGCTACAACTCCCGATGGTATGGAGACATATGCCTATCTTGCCGGGTGGAACGACATGCACATCGTGGATGTTACCGATCCAAACAATACATCAGTAGTTGGTGTCTATAACGATCCGAACACTCAAGTGCTTGATGTCAAATACATCGAATACAACGGTAGAGAATATATTGTTCAGCAAAACCAACTCATCGACCCAGGAAACTCCGATCCAAATGTTGGTGAATGGAGCGACCCCGTACAAGTTTCCGTGACGTTAATCGACGTAACTGACAAAACAACTCCAGTATTTATCGACTCATGGTATGATGTTGACCATCCAAGTGGCCCACATAATATCTATACCCACATGATTGATGGCGAGTGGTACATCTTTGTCGCTAATCCTGAGTATGAGGAATGCAATGATGCCATCGGTGAGGCTTGTGGTGGCGTAACGATTGCCCATATGAATCTCGATGGTTCAGCAGCAAACAATATTTTAGGGGTGCCTGGCATTGGTGAAGGCCAAGTAATAATCAAAGTAGGAGAATATGAGGTGGCTTGGGAAGCCACCAACGGCGGCTGGATTTACATTCACGACATGACGGTTCAACTCTGGCCTGGTGAAGATCCGAACGACCCACGTTACGGCCACACCTTCATTTATGGAAGTTATTGGGAAGCAGGTTTGAGAATCGCCGATGTGACCGATGTCCCCCACCCAGTGAACTCTCCAGAAGAATACACCCTTCATGCAACACTGTGTAAAACTGGTTTCGGTAATCCCCTTCAATGCCGATGGCGAGCCGAAGAAGTTGGTCTGTGGATGGATTTCCTTGACCTCGATGAAGACGGCAGCCCTGACAGTGGGACAAACGGCAATGTAAACGGAGGCCGTGTATCCTACATCCATTATGCAGAACCCTTCCCTACAATGGTTGATTTGTCTCACGTCGGTTATTCCGATGAACCGGTACATCTTGTTACAGCTGCGGTCGAAGTTCTCTCTACGAATGTAGGGACGGGAATCATCTACCTCATCGATACAACCGATTATACCATGATTGATGGCCAATTAAAATTTCAACCCAAACTGATCCGAGATTGGGAGATTCCGTGGGCAAGTGATCACTGTTATGGAGCAGATTGCGAAACCTATCCAGATGCTGATGAATGGCTGCTGTTTTCACCGCATAACCTGGACAGTGCTTACTTTGAAACAAATGAATCAACCGACCAAAGCCATGGCGGGGGCTGGGATGGACGACTCTACATTTCTCACTATCACGCAGGTTTGTGGGTCATTGACGTTGAAACCTTGGTTGCACCAACCAATCCAGACGACCGAATCGCTACCCACTTCGAGGCAACAGTAGGGTGGTATTTACCCCATGGGGAAGATGGAACTCCACTTGATTCAAGCTTCTATGATTTCGGCTGGGTGCCTTTCCTTTGGGCCGTCGAACATCATAACGGCATCACTTATGCTTCTTGTATTTCGACGGGATTGTACATTGTCCAACTTGAAACCGACATCGCTTATCTTGGACAATTGATTTGAGGTATTACAATGAGCGCAAAAGTTGCTATGGCTGCACTTCTTTCATTCACCCTCCTCTCAGCAGGATGTACTGGAGTGGAAAGTACCCCTCCTTTTTTCCATGGCGAAGACATCAATCCATCAATAGCGGTTGAAGATTTTACACTCATCGATAGCACGGGTCAAGATTGGAACTATCATAACCAAACTGACGGCAAGGTCGTCGTCATTGCCTTTTTATTCACGAATTGCATTGATATTTGTCCTATTGTCACCGAAAACCTCCGATGGGTTCACAGTCAATTAAGTGGGGAAGAACATAACCAAACTCAATTTTTGACGATCACGGTCGACCCGTGGAGAGACGATACAACCGCCCTCTCGGAATGGACGCAATACAGAAACGCTTCATGGCCACATGTTACGGCCAATTCTACTGACGAAAACTCACCAATGTTCCAAACCATCCAGTCGGTTTGGGAGAACTTTGCCGTAGGGCTCTCGATTGAAGAAATAACAGAGAATGAATCCAACACCTCGGCAAGACATCACCCAGATGCTTACAGTGTTAATCATTCAACTGGCACAGTTCTGGTTGACTCAAATGGAATGCAGCGGGTTTGGTGGGGCGATAACGACTGGCTGACCGATTTGGTCTTAGCAGATATCCAAACGCTTCTCAAAGAGTGAACTTCAAATTAGAAATTCCTTCTTTTTGATAATTCAGACCACTAAAATATTATCGACCACTACATTGAATAAATATCACAATATGTCACAAATATGGGTGATATGAAAAGTTACGAGATTGACGAACTCAATCGCCATCGAAATGACTTTCTCAACGAACTTACAGATACAGAAAACCCGCGGCTCAGAAACTCAACAAGCCTCGTTGGAATCATCATACTTTCTACCATCATATTAATTTCGGCAATTACAGGGCTAATTATGAATGCCAGTGGAGTGCCTACGCTTTCAACCGCTAGTTATTACGATTCAACTTCAGGCGAATATGAAAGTTATGAGGCTCAAGATTGGGATGAATGTTGTAAATCGGGCTATGATGAAATGAAAAATCAAGAAAACACTCATTCAATTAAACTAATATCACCTCTGACTTCTTATTTTATACTCATTCTCATATTTTCTTTGCTGTGTTTAACAGCAACACTCGCCCCTATTCCTGGTTTTGCAAAAGCCCCACTCGTTGTTTTAATGAGTTTGGCCACTACCATTACAGGGATATTTTTGATGAGAAAATACGTACTCTCCGTTGGCATTTATATTCAGATGTTGTCGAATTTAGCCCCCAGTGACTCACCACCCTTCCATTTACATGTGATGGTTTATTTTGGTGGCATCTTGGCGGCTTTGTGCCTTTCTTTAGGCTTTATCATGTTCAAGGTTTTGAAAAGAACCCTCGAGACCGATCAATCGAAAAGAATTCTTTCAGGTGCAATTTCCTTCCTTAATATTTCATTGTTCGTCTTCTTGATATCACCATTGCTTCCATTAACCTACATCGCCGCAGATAAGAACTACCCTTCTTACGATGAAGTCGAAGATTCAGAGGGAATATACCAGTTCGGCACCACTTTCTTGACATCTGGCGAATCTTCTCCCGACGCCTTTTTCACAACAGAGGCGCAAAGAGATATTTTAGACGCCACCTATGGTAATTATAATTTGGTTGACAACTTATTTCTGGCCATGATTTGGATTAATATGAGCGTGATAATGTTAGTAGCACTCTCTGGGATTCCGAAGGCTGGGTTTTTGTTTGAAGGTATTGCTCAAATAAATATTCTATCACTCATCTTAATCATTTTGGCGCTGGTATTTACCATCATCATGTATGCTAATATTTCCAATCTTTTGAGCCTAGACGGGCCATTCAGCGAGGACCGTTACGCATCTATCTCTTTCCATATGAACTGGGTTTTATTGCTTGCTTGCATACTTGCCATAGCAAATTGGATTGTTATTTTAGTCAGATCTCACATACCTTGGTGGGTTTCGATGGGCGAGACCCTACAAGCACTCGACTCTCAACTTACGAGGGTATAGTGACCTTGTATCTAAAAGCCCGATGAGGCTGACATTAAACAGGTTTGAATCTACTTCACGGAATTCACAATTCGTTTGGAACTGGTGATTGGTCCATGTGTAAGAACGCATAGACTGCCCACCATGTCACGATGTCCCACGAATGAACGAGGTTTGCTTCACCGGTTGCATTGTCGGTTACCATATATTCTTCCATGGTGGTTAATTTATCACAGGTTTTGTGATAGCATGGATAACCATCGACAACACCGTTCCACCCCAATGTAGCCACACCAATTTGCTGAAATGAATCATGGTCACTGCGCGCAGTTGGGCTTTCATAAATAGCCACGGTGTCTTGGTAATTATTCTGCCACAACGGACTCTCTCCACCAGCAGCCCATTCTTCTCGACCGCGCTCAATTTGGTACGAGAGGTCAAACGCATCTGCGCCAATCCATTCTGCTAAGTGATACATTCCAGGTTGGTCGATAACATCGCCAGTTCCATCAGGGCCAAGATAGACTGAAAGTGCAAAATCACCAGGATAATTTATCCCTGCCATATCGAGATTCAGGTAATTGCTTACAGTGACTCCCGCAGGAATATCTCCAGCAAATGCACCAGAGCCCCACAACCCTTCTTCTTCAGAAGACCACAAGCAGAATACCATGGTTCGGCGTGCATCAAAATCAGCGAGAACACTTGCAGTAGTGAGTACCATAGAGGTTCCAGCTGTATTGTCGTAAGCACCTGTTCGAGTTCCGTATCCCTGCTCTTCTGTGCCAGGAATGAGTCCAATGGGACTTGCATACGGCGCGATGTCAAAGTGTGCGCCGAACACCAGCCATTCATCAGGATAAACAGTTCCCGTTTTGTAACCACAAATATTCACAGCCCACAAAGTTCCACTTTGGAAACGGTGAACATCAACGTCGAGGCCATATCCAATCATGACGCCTTCGAAATATGTAATTGCATCTTCATACGCAGGGTTTCCATTACCTATCCATCTGTCAAGGTAGCCAACAGCACCGTCTGCAAGGTCGGTAGGGTCTGGTGTCTCATCACTGATGAAATCAACCCATTCATAGACATCTCGTCCGTTGAGCCATCCACCACTTGCGCCAACTCCGTTTTCTTCAGAGAGGTCGGAACGCTGGTCTCGAACGGTCGTTAGATGTTTGACAACCACATCGCGCCCTGTCTCATCCCCTGGTATAATCCACGGAAGAATTCCACCTTCGTCTTCATTCACTGAAGCTGAGACTGCAGAACCGGTCTTCATTTCTTCATGCCACATCATCCATGATTCGTCAGCAGCCCGAATTGGCCAATTTTTACGACCAAATTCACCCATGAGCAAAACGACATCATCGTTTCGAGGGGGGAAAAGAACCTTGATCGTTATCTCTTCCCCACTGCGAAGGTCAAGAACGGTTCCATTTTGTGCTCGAAGAGAGCCAGGATCTTGAATAAAATAAGGAATGAAGACACTCATGTCTTCAGCCGCTTGAAAACTTGCAGAAATCCATTCACCTCCTGGAATTGCCATCGAGTCATTTGACGAACCTCCGGTGACTTTGAAAGTAAGGCTCTCGGAATCGGGAAGTTCCCCGCCATCATCTTCTCCGAAACAACCAGCAAATGTTGCCGAAAACATGAGAAAAACGAGCATTCCAGCACGAGTATAACTTGAGCGCATGTTCGCCCCACTTCCACAGTATTGTTGAACCCCACGGTTCAAAGTGTGAATCACACCTCGTACGGGGGCATGCTTCTTTCCAGTCACCGGAAACTCGGTTCCAATAAAAGGCGAAGCGTTAAGGGGGGTTGAGAATCCGGTTTACACATGGCAACGGTTCGATTGGACCAGAAGAACCGGGCGCTCACACGCGCCATTCCGGATACCTTCGACCGTGCGCTGGCTAAATTTTTTGGCACTGGCCCCTTTGATATTGCACTTGCAAAGAAACAACACCGAGCCTATCGCCAAGCTTTACTTGCAGCAGGAATCGAAGTCAGTGTTCTTCCGAGCGATGACAAGCACCCAGATTGTACATTCGTTGAAGACCAAGCGGTCGTTATCGATGGACACGTCCTACTCCCTGTCCCGGGCCACCCCTCAAGAGTGAATGAACAACCACCCATTTCAGAATTCATTACTCGCCAACTTTCCGGCACCAAAATTTGCAGCATGCACGGCGATGCTCGCATGGATGGAGGCGACATCCTTCGTTTAGGGGACCTCTTTTTCGTCGGGCGCTCATCACGTACGAACGATGCTGGAATCGAAGAGTTACGAGACCTTTTGACACACTTGGGCCATGAACTACGAGTCATCGAAATTCCAGACCACGCTCTCCACTTGACAAGCATCAGTTCTACACCAACCGATTCAGTTATTCTTGTGCCAGAGGGGTTCTTGCCAACGGATGCTTTTGGTGAACTCCCTGAAGGCTGTGAAGTAAAATGGATGCCAGCTGAAGAAGTCTACGGATGCAATACGATTGGTTTGCCAAACGGGCAAGTGTTACTCGCTGAAGGGTACCCAACGGTTTTGAAGACCGTTGTAGAAATGGGTCTTGAACCAGTTGTACTTGATATGAGCCAAATCCGAGAAGCCGATGGCTCCCTCACCTGTTGCTCCCTCTTTTTCTGATCACTCAAAGCGTGATTCTGGAGAATGAACAAGTGAATACCACAAATTCAAGCATTGCGCAGCGTCTTGCTCATCAGCACACTGATGTAGATTTCCATCCAAAGCACCTGTCGAAGCATTATCGGCAAGCAATATTTCTTTTTTAGAAGGAACAAGTTCGAGAGTTTTTGCGTGATCTACATACAATCCAATTTCAAACCCAAGCCAAACATCACCTTGTTGTGCTAATTCTACAAACATTGGAGAATAAAGGAAACTCGCCAAATCTTCAGCAGTATGAAACGAGCAGAGCATCGACAACGTATCAAGCAAGCCTCGAGACTTTTCTGAAAGCGAATCTGGGACCTCACCTAGCGTTTGTGACTTCACCATTGTGAACATTGGTGTGACCTCATCCATGTTTCATGGAGCGGGTGGATGGCAATAACCCTAACCGAGGTTTACTTACCAAGGTAATAATTCGCCATCAAACTGTACAAACTCTCCGGAATTTTCCAAACTACGTGAATCAAGAACCTTTCTCATCCCCGTAATACTGTGGGGGATTTCGACCGGAGCCCGGTCCCCGCCCATGTCAGTTTTCACCCAACCGGGGTGAAGGATGACAAATGAAATATTATCTTCGATTGCTTCATTCTTCATCGCCACAGTAAACATATTGAGTGCGGTTTTACTGGCTCTATAGGCATATGAACGGCCCATCTGGCAGTCGTCGATAGAAGCCATAAGACTACTGATCATGGCAACTTTTGTCAAGGTTGCATGATTCATTTTTTCATACAATGCTTTCACCACCCTAACCGGGCCAAGCGCATTGATATCAATGACTTCAAGCGCCCATTCATCATCAATTTCTGAAAGATTACGCCAACGCCCATCTGCTACGCCAGCATTGTTGACCAGAAGGTCGATGTGCTCCGGTGCGTTATCCGCAAATGCTTCAACCGATTCATTGGATTGAACATTGAGTTGATGTGTGGTTAGGTTTGAATTATCAAAGGTAGCAAGTCGCCCAAGTTCGGACCGGTATCCCGCATATACCTTCCAACCATCTTCAAGCAGTTGATGCACCCATTCCGCCCCTAATCCTCTGTTTGCTCCGGTGATCACTGCTACGCTCATATCGGTTCCATTCAAGGATGGACCAAGAACCTTTCAAAACACCCCTCGTGCTTGTCATGGCTGTCATGATGGCTATTGGAGCGGTTATCAAGCACTGAATAAAAACCATGGATTTAGCGCTCAAATTGTGGGTGGAGTTCTTGAGGGGTCAGCCAGTGGGTGAATCGATACCATGTCCAAATCACCAGAAAGCAGCTCGTTTTTCAGAAAGTGGGCAATGCGCCAATATTGGCGTATGCAGCAATCTCAAGCAGTTGTGGGACTCCTGCTATGGGGTACAACAATCACACTTTTGGTGTGGCCGTATATTTCTTGGAGATTTACCCAGAGCTGTGACTCCGGGTTATGCTTTTCAGACAGCATTCTCGGAATACCAAGCACCTATGCTGGACTTTCAGCAATCTTTTTCTCCGTTATGTTTGCAGTACTGGCAATAGGCTTCCTTTACGACCAAGTGTTCTCATTGTGGACAGAATGGCGAAGCGTAGACATGGAGCGCAACCCGTTTGTGACGTATGCGCTTTCCCCAAACTGGGCCATGATGATTGCTTTACAGGCTGAAACACTTAAGCAATCAAGCCCCGATAATGAAGCACTTGTGAAGCAAGCAGATTGGTATCTCAACTGGTGTGAACACTACACGGAAGGTGAAATGTTTGCCCGAGCAGTTCAACGCTGGGACAAAGATATGGGCGAGACCCCTACGTTCTGGTTTACCACAGATGAGGCAATGCAGAGGGCACGTGAAACTTCATTTGAAGATGAAGCTTGAAGTCAAAACTCCCACGACCGCTACTTGAAAACCTCAAAACGAAACTAACCGTTTTTTGGTATGCCTACAACACCATTTTTTGAGAGTGCAGAGGGCAGGATTCGAACCTGCGAACTCATAGAGACTGGGACCTCATCCCAGCGCCGTTGACCAAGCTTGGCAACCCCTGCTTCAACCGACCCTTAGAACGCGCGTATATCAATTCCGCGACATGCCTCCAAGCCATGAGTACACAATTCGGAATGACAGTAATGTTGAGAAAGCGGACGGTTTAAGGATGAATGCAGGTGGTAGCAAAGCATCAACAGGTGATTTCATGCGCTGGCTCCTCCTCACTCTTATCATGCTTCTCGCCCCACTCGGCGGTTGTTTTGGAGAAAACCCAGTGGAAATTGAGGAACAATTGACTGTAGGCGATGTAACGAATGCAACCCGTGGCCAATACATGACACTCGAGGTTGATTCAAGTGTCGATTGGACATTTAACCGGTCGGATGGACTTTTCTATGTAGATGAATTTGGCGTTCTTAGAGATTCAATGATGGCAACGTTTTCTTCGGAAAAGAAATCTTTACAACTTCTCATACTCGACACCGAAAGAGATTCAGTCGACATTTCCATTACTGCGGGGAATGAACTTTGGAATACGACCCTTACCCTTCAAGACAGTGACGAATATATGCTGGTTGACGGCAGGCGCGCCTACGAAACAATCGACATGCTCACATCCTCCTACAACAATCGATGGTGCGGAAGTGCTTCGGTTCACGAAGGCGGCTCTTCCTACGAGGCTGCAGCTGAAGCAATGGCCGATGAGATGTGGGAGATGGGATTCGATTTTGTCGAAGTCACACGGTATGATGATGACCCAGACCAACTCAATGTCGTAGGATATAACTGGGGTAGAGTCAATCCCGATGAATACATCGTGATTGGTGGACATTTCGACGTCGCCTATGTCTTCACTCCACCCGGTGGCGGTACATCAGAAGGGGCGAATGACGACACCTCCGGCTCGACCGTTTCACTCGAAATGGCCCAAGCACTTGCATCGACTGAATTTGATCATACGGTTGTTGCAGCACTTTGGTCGTGTGAAGAAGAAGGCCTCCTTGGGTCTCAAGCATACGTCGATCACTTGCCTGAAAACGTGACTGTTAAAGCATACATGAATTTCGATATGGTTTCTCTTAATTATCCAATAATCCCCCTCTCAGAGCCATTGATTGGCCCCGGTGGTGAAATATTTTCAGCATCAAAATATGAATGGCAAATCAGTATTGCAGGGGCCAGTGACAGCAACATGGAATTGATGCATGATTGGGTTGGAACAATCATAGAGGACGACCTTTTCTATCAGCCAACCGAAGGGAATCCAATTAACTGGCAGATTGCAGAGTCTTGTGCTTCTGACCATTGTTCTTTCTTTTCTGCCGACTATCCGACCTTTAATTTCTTCAGTCCAGGCGGGGAAATTTCTTTCTGGCAAGAGTGGCATTCACCATCAGACACGCTTGCTTTCATGACAGCAAAAGCAGGAGGGCAGGCAGGTATGTCGAGCGGCTTTAACAGCCTTGTTTGGTCTTCACTCGACTTATTTGTCCGAATTGATAATTCCAATTCTTCTTTCCAAGGCCGTTGGTATGACGCTCCAGCCGCTTGAGTTCAAGACGGCATCCGGCCACGTAGACGCAACCACGTCTCACTCCCAAACATCAATGCATACAGTGAGGCAAGCCACAAGGTTGGCCGATTCCATTGCTTTAGGAATTCGATAGAATCACTCGACTCACCCCCACCGAGCATCAGCAGGATACAGAGCCAAGCCATGGTTGTACCATGAAGAATCCAACGTAAACTTGACATAATTTCTGTTGAATTTGAACGCATTTCAGTGATTTCCACTTCCGTTAGAACAGCAGTGACGCCAACTAATTTGTCCAGCGCTGAACCACCATTCCATCGAATCCGGCCAAGCCGGAACCGATTAAGAATTTCAATGCCCGTGAACAGGGTAATCCATACCACGACAACTTCGAGCAACGGTTCTGCACCGAGTAAATCCAGCGAGCCCCAAGTCGACCATACAAGTAAGCCCCACAACCAACCAACAAGAATCAATTGAAACGTCCGAGCAAACCGAGTTAATCGCTGTAATAATTCAGCATCATGAGAAAGCAAGTGTTCGAGAGTGATAACCAAGCCAGTAATGCCGGATAGGCCAACTGAAGTGAGGAGCCACCACCAGTCTAAATCACCATCGCGCCAAGCGAACATGAGTGCAATCAATGTCCAAGCCAAGGTAATAACCGAGGCTACATTCACCGTTGCTTGCATTGTGTAGAGCGGGTCTCGCCCATCTTTGAGAACGGCTAAGCCACCCATCAATCGAATTTCAAAGGCCGAATCATCAACGATGCCATGTGCAGCCGCAGTCATACCTCCAGCAGCCTTGAGCCGAGCATTACCGACGATACTTTCCGCATCACCAAGCGCCCATTCTTCATCAACACCCTTCGTGTTCCAGGATGAACCACGACTTGCAGCATGTGCGGCGCCCGTGCCCCTGTTTTTGGTGTTTCCAGAAGATCGAGTTTTCGCCCAAGCACGAATTTCCTCTGACATAATGTCCTCGACTTGGTCTTCATTGAGGGGCGCACCGTGATCAGTGTAGAGCCATCTGCATTGAATTGGCACCGGGGCAGGGTCGACATCAGGAGCGACCATTTGAAATTGACCAGCATCCAGTGTTGGGAGCTGAGCAACCAAATCTTGGTCCCCACCACTCTCCTTCAATAAGTGCCGGACCTTGTCGATATCTTGTGGTTGGGTGAATCTACCAATGAAGGTGGTGTTGGCTTGCGCCAAGATTTTATAATCAACATCGCTAACATTTTGCGTCGCCAAGACGCATGCTACACCGTATTTTCGTGCCTGTTTGAAAATCAGTTTAATCAAATCCTTTGCGGGAGGGTTTCGAGGATGAGGCGGTAAATAGGGCGCTACTTCATCCATAAAAAATAATAATTTTATTTCATCATCAGCAGGTTGCTGTGTCAACATCCAATCATATAATTCACGTGAGAGTTCTTGAACGAAATATTGCTTTTGTGCTTCATCTTGAATCGTGTTAAGATATACGATGTTAAGGGGGATTTTCCCTGGGATTGCCGGTTTAACAAAAGCATCGATGTCGATGGGGACGCCGTTCGAGAACAGCAATTGATTGACCCCAGAAGAATACGCCGAGAGCCGACGAGCAAGATCATTCCGAGTTGCTTTTGTGAGGCGTTCTTCAAAATCTGTTAGTCGGTGTTGAACCATCACCTCTTCCCATGGTGGTGGCTCGATTTTGTCTTCACCTTCCTCAGCTTCATAGAAACATTCAGGATAGAGTTTGCGAGTAAATTCGAGGTTCGGCTCTCGTACAACTCGAGCTAATGCTTGGAAATCACCAACGTCCAAACCGTGCTTTGTTCCCTGGACAAGAATTTCGTAGAGAAACGGTTTGACGACCTTGCCTTGAGCCTTTTCGACATCATACCCCGCAAGGCTGGTAAATCCGGCAGCAACCATATCCCATGCAGTAATTGCCTCCTCGGTATCAAGATCAGATGGTGGGGCGCGAAAGGGGTCGATACACAATGGCAATCCTTTGCTGCGCAAGGGAGTCCATATCCGAACTTCACACATATCCATCAGTTTCTTAGCCCGTGCAACATCACCACCCTGACTTTCAAGATCGACAGGATTGATACCAAGTGCCAGTCGCGCTAAATCTCCTTGTGGGTCAATGATGAGCGAAGGGATTTTTGCCAATGCAGCCTCTTCGATGAGGGCTTTTGCCATCACGGTTTTTCCCGAACCTGTTGAACCCAACATTGCAGCGTGACGTGCTAAGACCATTGGTTTGATGTCAATGGGCTCCCCAGTATCTCTTCTCGTGCCAAGATACATGCCCTTAGGTTTGAATTTTTTTTTCTTGGTTTTGACCGCCGAAACAGATTCATCTGTAACAGTTTGCTCGGGCAAAAGAATATCACCGACCAAATCAGCTAAACTCCTCTCGTCAGAGGCACCGGTGACTTCATCGAAACCATCGATTCCAGACACCATGTGTGGGGCAAACCAGTTGGAGGTCTTGAAGGGCGCGCTGAACGGAGCGATATAGAAGCAGACTCAAGGAGGTCCAGCGATTCGCCGAACCATGGAGCGAATCCCAATGGCCCGGCCTTCATGGGACGAAGAAATGCGTTCAGCGGCGATGGAAACACTTGATTCTAAACAATGGGTCAAAGGAGCGCAAGGGGCAGCTTTCGGCAAAGCCTTCGCCGAACATTGTGGGGCGTTGAGTGCAACCCCTTGCCAGAACGGTTCCTCAGCACTCTGGGCAGCGTTGAGAATTGCGAACATTGGGCCAGGCGACGAGGTCATCGTCCCTTCATTTACCTTTATTTCATCCACAACATGCATTCTTTTGGTTGGAGCTACACCCGTTTTTGTTGATATTGAGCCTGATTACTATTGCCTAGATGTCACTAAAGTCAAAGCGGTAATTACACCGAAGACCAAAGCGGTTATCGGCGTTCATTTATTTGGCCAACCCTATGACCAAGGGCTCGTTACGCTTTGTCAAAATCACAATTTAGTTTTGATCGAGGATGCAGCTCAAGCACACGGGGCGGAACAAAAATTCTCCAACGGAACGATTCGAAAGGCGGGTGCAATGGGCGATATCGGTTGTTTCTCTTTTTTCCCTTCCAAGAATATGGCAGTTGGCGGCGAAGGAGGAATGCTCACTACGACCCACTCCGACTATCAGGATAAAATTGTAGGAATTACCAACCACGGCCGCAGCCCTGACCTTGAAGCAATACAACTTGGAAGCAACCTCAGGATGTCTGAAGTTTCAGCCTCCATCGGACTTGTCCAACTTTCAAACCTCGATGCCTGGGTCGAACTTCGTCGCCAGAACGCAGCTTTATTCACTCAAGCATTAACCAATCACACGACCCTTCATGCGCCAACAGTACGGCCTAATTCGACCCATGCTTGGCACCAATACTGCGTTCGGACTGAAGACCCCGATGCATTTGTAACCCATCTTGACGAACAAGGTATTGATGCACGTCGTTATTACACAACGCCTTGCCACCAGCAATACATCTACAAGAACCATGTCCAATTCACTCAGCGACTTGAAAATACACACGCAGCATCGAATTCATTAGTTGCAATTCCCGTTATGCATGAACTTCTTGAGGTTGAAAAACAACGAATCGTTACAGCACTACGAAGTTACGATGATTCATTCAATGCCTTTGTGAGCGAGAGTTGAGTTCGACCATTGGTGAAGCCCAGTTATTTCCGTGCTGAGCCATTCAGGCAACATTACCTCAGAGCCAATATTTGGTAATTCAATTTCTGCAAGAACTAAGCCAGCAAGACTGCCTTCAAATTCATCCACTTCCCAAACCATGCCATCTTCACCCTTCCAATGATATCTTTTTTTAGCAATAGATGGGTGGTGCTTCGAACTGATAATTTCTTCTGCCTTTTGGCGAGAGATGTTCCATTCAAGTTCAGTCGCAGAGGCGTGGGTCCGCTTCCCCTTCAAGGTCAAAGTAACAGAATCTTGAGTAAACCGGATACGCGAAGTCCAATCTTCAGTTGCTTCAAAGAGTGTTTTTTCTTCATCATTCATTTGAATTAATTCCAATACACCCGCATATCCCAAATCGTTCCCATTCTTTTTGAAAAGTGAAGAATCGAGGTAATATTGAGTGATTTTAGAACAATGCTCACACACCCTCCATGGGTGAGAATCCCCCCCATCGACGAAAAACCGTCGTTCAATTTCCACATACCCACTCATTCTTTCAGCTCCATTTTCTTCACTTGAACGGTGATAACAAACGCCCCTTGTCGGTGAAGTATATTTCACCTACTACGGAGGAATCCTCTTTCTAATTTGTCAAATCATTGAACCAAGTTCTTGAAAACCTACCCGCCTATGTAATCACATGAACGGATGTTGGAGTATCCGATTTCTCCTTGTTGTATCTCTTGCCTCGGTGCTTTTTGGCTTTGCCACACTCGATGAGGGGCAGGCTGATGCTGTAACAGATGCACCTGTGGATGAAAATGATTTCCCAGGGGTGGAAAGTGCTGACGAATCTGACCAAGAGAGTGAAGAAACAGCCGAACTCGATAGCCCTCCAATGGAGGCCAAGAATCCTGAATCCACAGAAGGTGCACCTGAGGACGATTCATCAATTGGCTTCATCGGTTTTGGTACGGGCCTGATTACCCTTCTCTTTTTGAGTTCGGCTTTTTCAGAAGCCATTAAAATTGCAATTCTAATGGCAATTGTTACGCCACTTATCGCTAAGAAATCGAATCGAGACGGCCTTAACCGGGGGAGAATTTTGGGATTCATCGAAGCAAATGCAGGAATTCATTTCTCCGCACTAAGAGATGCACTTCAACTTGCCAATGGAGTCACGGCCCACCATTTACAAATGCTAGAAACACAAGGCTCCATCATTTCATGGAGAGCCGGTAAACTCAGAAGATATGCGGCTGCAAACATCCAACCTGATCAAATACATGCCCTCAGCCAACCGATTGTTGGTACACGCCTCGCCATTTTACAAACACTTGCAGACGCAGGTGCCCTTGGAATGTCAAACAAAGAAATAGGAACGAAATTACAACTCTCGCGACAATTACTTTCACATCATATGATTCAATTAAATACCAACCAACTTATTGAAAA
>Ga0115000_10002308_pt1 | contig 16539 bp, 10 predicted proteins | sample ArcticOcean_MG_C_6_FD_89690 | JGI IMG/M metagenome (GOLD analysis project Ga0115000, IMG submission 89690) | Marine microbial communities from western Arctic Ocean - ArcticOcean_MG_CB8_128 | ecosystem: Environmental > Aquatic > Marine > Oceanic | place: Arctic Ocean: Canada Basin | collected...
ATCCCTCATCACCCACCACATAGTTAGAAGATTGTTGCGGACCGGTAGTTCAGCTGGTTAGAATGCCGGCCTGTCACGCCGGAGGTCGCGAGTTCGAGTCTCGTCCGGTCCGCCATTTTTCTTGTCGCATAAGCTCTTCAGCCTTATTTTTCGCTATACATACCCAAATACATACCCATAAATTTTGGCTGGCGCGCGCCAGTAAGCTGCTTTTTGCTATATAGCTCTACATGGGTCTTCTCTGTCGAACCGGCTTGAGTCTTGAGCAGAACTGATAGCTCTTATATCGCCATTTAGCGTCTCCTAGATCAACCCAGTAACCGCTTAATTTGCATGCTAGGAGCCTCTCAGTGGGATAGTGCTCTCCGTATGTCAAGTACGCCTGAAGTAGGGGCCTTGTTTCCTAGTAACCGCCCAGCCAGCACTCCACCCTAGGGGCACACCCCGATAAGTCAGAATGGTTCCATTGCACACGTATACATACTATTGTGGACGAACGGTCAGGTATTCTTGAGAACAAGACTATGGCGCTCCCAGTTCAATGAAATCTAAATCCCTGCCCAATACTAGTAAAAGGATACAGTTATGATGAATCGCCGCCATTTTCTCCAATCCACCGTTGGCACCGCTTTGTTTGGCAGTTCCTTTCTGTCCAGTGCGCAGTCCTTCGATTTAATTGTCAGGGGCGGACGAGTGATCGATCCCTCATTACATCGTGACAGCATTGCTGATATAGGAATCATTAGTGGTCGCATTGCTGCTATTGCCGAAAATATTGCCGGTAGCTCTCCACAGGAGATCGACGCAATGGGAATGATTGTAATGCCAGGTCTCATCGATATTCATGCTCACTATGGACAAAACACTGAAGGGCCGCACATCTGTTTATCCGATGGAGTAACAGGTTGGATCGATGGGGGTTCAGGCGGAGCCGACAACATCGATGACATCATAGCCGTCGCGCGCTCGGCACCTCAGCCCGCACGAACGCTAATCAACATTGGTAGACAAGGTGTCCTCCCCGAAGGCGATACCGTAGACCTATCCCTGGCCAATGTGGAAGCCGCAAAAGCTGCAATTGCCCGTAACCGTGACTATGTGATCGGCGTTAAGGCACGCCTTAGCTCTGGTGTTACCGCTAATGATGTGGAAGTACTTCGCCGCGCGCAAGAAGCCGCCTCTTATTTCAATCTGCCGTTAATGATTCACATGGGTCAATCCGAAACCTCTATGAGCGAATTAGTGAAGTTGCTTAAACCCGGTGACATCGTCACTCACATGTATGCTCCACCGCCCAATGCCATCGTTGATAGCAACGGTCAAATATTCCCAGAAATTCTCGATGCTCGGCGACGGGGCATATGGTTCGACGTGGCTAACGGCCGCATCGATCATCTTAGGTGGAATACTTTCGACGCAATAATGGCAACAGGATTCTGGCCCGACACCATTTCCACTGATGGATTTTATAACAGTAGAAGCGCCCCTGGTGTAGTCGATTTTCCCAATATCATGTCGAAATTTTTAAACTTTGGCGGCATGAAATTAAAAGATGTCGTGGCCAGAAGCTCTCTGAATGCCTCACGAGTACATCCTTTTTTCGCAGACAAAGGGACATTAAATATCGGGGCCCCAGCAGACATAGCTATACTGGAGTTACGACAGGGCTCATTCAATTTCTTAGATAACTATGAAAACAATCGAACTGGAACACAACGTCTTTTCCCTTTCGAAACTGTGTTGGCGGGAAGGCGAGTACCGAGAGCATGATTGTGGAAGAAGCAGCAGGCTTAAGCGAATAATTGGCGCTTATGTCGTCCCCTATGTGCCTGGTATACACAAATAGTAATGGTGCCCAGAAGAGGACTTGAATTAATATTTAAAACAAAGGGTTATATAATAGTAATTATTCTGCCCCCCTAGCTAGCTACCCCTAAAAGGTAATTCTATCCCTGTTTTAACCCCAGCCCCTGTTTCCTAGTAACCGCCCAGCCAGCACCCCACCCTAGGGGGTACACCCCGATAAGTCAGGATGGTTCCATCTTACTCTTATTGAGGAATTCTTTCTTTGCTGCCTCGATTTGTGATCTGCGAAACAGGATTCTATATACTTTCGGTGTAATTTGGTGCTCATCTTTGAAAGCTTTATGAAAAGAAGATAAAGACGTGTAGCCGACATCAACCGCTATGCTAAAAATCGAAGAGTCTGTGTGCAATAATTTATTTTCAGCTTCTTTTATTCTATACATATTGAGAAACTGGCTAAAGTTATTGAAATTAAGTTGATTGTTAATAATTAATCGAAGTTTATATTCCTTAATTTTCATATAGCCTGACAGCTGTCCAATGCTCAATCCGGCATGAGTATAAATCTTCTCGACTGTCATTAACTTCAAAAGTTCTTCTTTTATTTTAAAATCATTTGGATCAGTATTTTCAGATAGATGCTTGGCTGAGTTATTGTTAGAAAAAATATCGATTTTAGTTTTAAAGTCTATTGCATTTAATCTAAAAAGAACTAAGTTAACTGCCATTAGAGCGGGAAATATAAGGCTATTTATTATTGGTTCTAGAGTGAATGATGGTTGGATAAAAGCTGCTATGCCCATTATCGTAGGTAACATTATAGCCCCATTAATAGCAACCATTAGCCAGAAGCTGCCGAGTATAGCCAGAAATATGACGCGAAAGTTTCTACGTAATTGATTCAAGTCACGGGTATATTCAAGAATGGCCAGAGCCAAAGTATGGACGCAGATTCCTATTGTCAATATTTGTGGAACTACATAAAGCAATATGAAAAAAAATCCGGTTGTCGATGTATCTGGATTAAAAGTGAAGTAGAGCGAGCCAGTAGCTCGAAGAGAAAAATATAATGCAATAATAACCCATGCAGCTAAGGGGGGTCGCTTCCCTTCATCGAAAAGGGCGTATGCAATTAGCCAGAGCACCCCTATCACAGCATGCCCTAGGCGACCAAATAGGAATGATTCTATAGATCCTGGTTCGAAATCCGAAATTTGAAAAATAAGATAACCAAGGGTGCAGATAGCAAAGACTATGAGCAATTTTCCCAGATAGGTATTTCTTTGCAGGAGAAAAGATCCTATCGCCAGGAATAGCACTTGGGATATGGAGAAATACAAAATTATAGTGTTCAAGTAATGTAGGCCGCAAGTTAATAGTTAAGGCAGTGCTTTTTTTCTAACTCGTTTGGCAACTATCCGCCATTATGTTGATGAGGTCTTATATGATTTTAATAACCAGTGATGTAATCATTCTCCGCAAACTTCGCTTCAATAAAAGAGTGTAGCCTGTTGAGGGTATACATTCAGTTTAAAGCTCCTGAAGAATGTTTCCAATGGTGCATTATCCCCGCAGTTGTCTCATTTTCTCTTGCTTCAAAGGCCATGTTTAAAGCTTTGCCTGTTAACTCGGTATCAGGCTAATGTGATATTCGCCCAGCCACCAAGGTTGCGAGAAAATAAATCTATCGCAACAGCCAGACTAGACCAGCTGTTTCTAGCCCAAATATAAGTAATATCACCACACTTGGTTTTGGGCAACAGTCACCTGAGCTGATTCTAGTTTAAATTCTACGCTAAAATTCACAGTATCACTGTTTTATTACAACTAGTATAAAACTACATTTAAATGGCAAAGTGGGGCGATCTCACCTAACGGACCTAACGTATGTTAGGATGAAAAATTGGTATCAGCCTAAGTCGTATAAGTTGCACCAGCTATTCTTGGATATGATTACCTTGTTTTTCCCGTTCTGAATAATCATTATAAATCAATCGATTAATTGGCTAATGAGATGCCGCATTTAGTCTTATACAAGCTGATTTCAGGACTACTCATTTCAAAAATAGTAATAAGTATTTGAATAATCAGTATCTAATGTAAGCAGAAAATTGATAGATTGCAATTAAAAAAGAGAAACAGATCATTTTACTTGAATTGGCCTTCGATTCATGCTGAGTGGAAGGAAAAACTGTTGTGTGATATCAAAGTATTAGAAATCAATAAAGTGGCGATTATGGGCCCTTGACTGGGGCTTGTAGGAACAATTCTCCAATTTTGCTATGCACATGACATACGGTAAATCACCCCGTCAATCCTATCCGGAACAGTGGTTGCTGTTCGGGAGAAGAGGAGCAGACGAGATGAGTCATGCTTGGATAGGTATGACTCATATGAATGAAGAGTAGTATGCTGAGAAAGTAAAACGCGGAACCACCTCTATTATAGTGAGATTAAACGTAGGGCGAGAGGATTGAATGTATGAATAAGTTCCACAAGTTGTGTTTGCCAATGGGAATGTATTTTATAGCGAATTTGCTCGTGTCAGAAGCAAATGCTCAACAAGTTAGCTTTACCGCTGAGCAAGTTAATCGAGGGCAAGATCAATACGCGAATGCGTGTGCTGTTTGTCATCTACCCTCATTACAGGGGGCTTTTGAAGCCCCGGCATTGAAGGGAGCTGATTTTCAGAATCAATGGCGAGGTAAGCAAGTCTCAGAGCTGTTAGCAATTATTAACGAAACTATGCCATTGCAGGCACCTGGCACTTTAACTGGTGCGCAGTTGGTTGAGATTGTCGCATACATGCTAGAACAGAACGGATTGAGCCCAAATGAATCTGCGCTCGTTGGCTCCTCTGCGGGGCTGCTTTTCTCTGGCACCAATGTGGCAGGAGCAGCAGTAAGTGAGGTGCGTCGTACGGCTGTACCCGGCGTTGCTGGGAATGTTCGATCTCCAGATGCGCTAGATAGAGTTCCTCCGTTTGGCGTCCTATATGAATCAGATAGCGCCCGTACAAAAGTTTATCAAGAGGCATCAAACTATCGAAATGTTACCACCGCTGAGCTGGCTAACCCGTCGGCTTCAGACTGGACTTATTGGCGTGGGAATCCTCAAAGTCACGGCTATTCTTCATTGGGCCAGATAGATCGGCAGAATGTTAAAAGTCTTTCTTTAGCTTGGGTTTGGGGAATGGAGCCAGGGCGTAGTCAACCCGCACCACTTGTAAGAAGTGGCATCATGTATATTCCGAATTTTGGAAATGTGGTGCAAGCATTAGACGCGGAAACTGGAACGCTACTTTGGGAGTATCAGCGATTGTTTCCAGAGGGCGAGCGGCAGGGAGCGCTCCTGCGAACATTGGCGTTGTGGGAAGATCTGATTTATGTTGCAACCACAGACGCTCATTTAGTAGCACTGGATGCTCGTACTGGACAAGTTCGATGGGATACCGAGATAGCTGATAGCAGTAAGGGGTTTAGTAACACAAGTGGCCCAATCGTTGCCGATGGGGTTGTAGTGAATGGCATTACCGGGTGTACAAGATTCTATGTGGAAAGTTGTTTCATAACGGGTCACGACGCTCTCACAGGGCGTGAGCTTTGGAGAACATTTACAATAGAGCAGGACGTTGCCGGAATAGAGGATACTTGGGGGGGGCTTCCAGTCGAGTTTAGAGGGGGCGGTGATGTTTGGATCCCAGGTAGTTGGGACCCTGAGACAGGTTTAGTCTACTTCGGTATAGCTCAGGCAAAGCCTTGGATGGCAGTAAGTCGTGGACTTACAACAGAAGATGCGGGTCTGTATGCGAATTCTACGGTCGCCCTTGACGTCAAGACAGGAGAGATTGTTTGGCATCGGCAAATTATACCCGGCGAAAGCCTAGATATGGATGAAGCGTACGAACGGGTGCTTATCGACCTGGACGGTGAAACCTACGTTTTCAGTATTGGTAAAACAGGCATTCTATGGAAAGTTGATAGGGAAAATGGAAAATTTCAAGGGATGGTAGAAACGGTATTCCAGAATATATTTGATCAGATTGATCGAGAAACTGGCGAGCTAACCTACAGACAGGATATTCAAGATATGAAGGTAGGTGAGTGGCTTTCCGTGTGTCCTTCGACCGCAGGTGGGCACAATTGGCAATCAACCGCCTACTTTCCTCCAGAGAGGTTGCTCGTGATTCCGCTTAGTCAAAGCTGCATGGAAATGTCTCCGCGGCAGGCTGTAACATTTGAAATAGGTTCAGGTGGAAGTCAAGGGGACCGTGCGTGGAAGGAAATGCCGGGAACAGATGGAAAGTTCGGAAAACTTTCTGCCTTTAATGTAGAGGACATGAGCGAAACTTGGAGCATAGAGCAACGCGCGCCGTTTCTTACTGCCGCTTTAACAACTGCAGGGGGGTTGGTGTTCATTGGTGATTATGATCGACAGGTACACGCATATGATGTCGAAACTGGAGAGGAGCTTTGGAAGACGCGTCTTGGATCATCTGTTATGGGATTCCCGGTATCCTTCGAAATTAATGGTACTCAATATATTGCAATTTCAACGGGGCGAGAAGGTGGAAGTCCATGGAGGATCCCAACTTTCCTAACGCCGGAACTTGTAAGTCCAGAAGGTCACAATGCAGTATACGTCTTCAAACTCAATGACCGTTGAGTATATGATGGGATTAGCGAGGGCAATATAAATTTTTTTTGGGGAGGGATCTACGATGCGTCTTTATAATCAAATGAACCGCGTGCTTACGCATAAAGTGCTCGGAACTGTTGCCGTCTTTTTTCTTGCGGTGTGCGTTTGGATCCCAGTTAACGTGGCTCAAGCGCAGTCGACTCCGGCGATTTATCCATACCAAGGCACATTTGACTGGGCGCAGCTGCCAAATGGACGGACCTGGGGGGCGCCGACTGGCGTCGAGATGGACCCAGATCAAAAAACCCTGTGGGTACTCGAACGGTGTGGCGATTACTCCGGTCCTGGGTGTGCTGAGTCTGACCTTCCGGCAGTACTCAAATTCGACAATTCAGGTAGGCTGTTGCAGAGCTTCGGTGCGGGGATGTTCATCTTTCCGCACGGTCTTGCCATCGACCACGAGGGGTATGTGTGGGTCGTCGACGGTCGAGGCCAAGGCGGAAAGGGTCATACCGTCACCAAGTTCAGCCCTGATGGGGAGCTCTTGATGACCTTAGGCCAGCCCGGCGTTGCCGGCGAAGGCCCCTATACTTTTAATCGACCCTCCGATGTCGCGATCGCGGCGAACGGAGACATTTTCGTGGCCGATGGACACAGCGGAATGGACACGAACATGAGGATCGTGAAGTACTCGAAGGATGGCGCGTTCATCAAGCAGTGGGGAAAAAAGGGAGCGGCACCCGGTGAGTTGGACGGAGCCCACGGACTTGCTTTCGATTCGCGAGGACGGCTATTCGTGGCCGACCGGGGAAACTCGCGAGTCCAGATCTTCGACCAGGATGGAGGCTTTATCGATTCGTGGACTCAGTTCGGGGAGCCGAGCGGGCTCTTCATCAGCCCGGACGATGTCCTCTACGTAGCGGACTTGGCAGAGGGCATCCGGATCGGAAGTGCACGGGATGGCTCGGTGGCCACTTATATCAAAGCTCCCGCGCCTGAATCCGGTGGGGCGGCGAGGGTCGCTGAGAGCGTAGCCGTGGACGCACAAGGCAACATCTATGGTGGAGAAAACGCGGGAATGAAGCTGATGAGGTTCTCTTCGACGCACTAATACCCAAGCCCACATTGGCATAAGGACTGGCGGTCTATGAGGCAGCGCTCAACTATCTGGAACCCTTGGTCGGTATTATGCCTTGTCTACTTACTTTGCTACTGCAGCACGATTAAAGCCAATCCGGTGTATAACACTTTCTATTCAGATATGTCATGGTAGCTTCGACCAAGTAGTGGGGGCAGGGTAAGAGTAGTCTGGCAACTTTGCAGAACATGGACTTTTTCCTCACAACTCTTTGGTTTTTTAACTGTTCGGATAAAGCGTCTGCGGTCGCGTGAGTGACTGGTTTAGTGGTCGGCTCTATATGTTATGTTGCGAGCTAAATGAGAATTAGACATGCTATCGACACTTATATTGTCAATATTAAGGTTGGTAATTGCGCTTCCATATACGGCTAAAATATTGATATTTATTAATATATTCAATATAAGCATGTTATATTTCAAATGGGCTACAACATATTTAGAATATTAGTCCATTTTATATGTAGTCTTGATGGTATGCGTTTTGCGACGTTTTTAGAACTATTGAGAAAGCTCACGTTGAGTCTGATTTTTTAGCATTCAAACATGTTTTTTAAGTTTTTGAATTGTATAACTAAAACTTATTTCTGGAATTAAAATATTATGAATTTTCCTCAGTTCGTTTTTAGAATAGGCTGTGTAGTTATTGGAAGTTTAATATTTTTTATGCCTGCGGCTTTTGCACAACAAATTAGTATTAAAAACCAAATTTGGTCGATGGATGTAATCCGGCCTAGTGGCCAGCCAATTATCCCAATGTTCGAAGGTTGGTTCCCTAATGAAGATGGAACCCGAACGCTTTGTTTCGGTTATAATAGCCTTAATACTGAGGAGGCAATAGATATCCCCTTGGGTGAAAATAATTATTTTATCGGCAGTCCATCAGAGGTTCTGTTGCCTACCCATTTCGATCCGATACCTCCAAGGACCGAATTACATCCATCGTATCGTCGTCAATTTTGTGTGTTCACGGTTGTACTTCCGACTGATGTCGGTTCATCACTTCTTGGTACCGTTGAGTGGCACCTCACCAGCGCTGGCGAGACACTTAGTTCCCCCGCGAATACCACTGATGCCTATAGGCTAGATGAACCATCCTCGCATGGTCGGCAAGAAATCGCTCCAGTAATAAGATTGACCGAAGGAGGCGAAAGAGTTCGTGGGCGGAATGGAATATCCAGTACTGCATCAACGATGGGGAAGGTTAATGAACCAGTGCAGTTAAGTGCGTGGATAGAGCATCCCGATGAGGAAATATGGATTGGTTGGAAAAAGCACACCGGCCCAGGTGAAGTCAAATTCGACGAGTGGGAATATCGATTCGAGCCAAATAAAGGTCCAACAACAGTTCAAACAACATTTTCTGAGGTGGGGAGGTATGTTATTCGACTACAAAGTCTTAATACCCCCGACGCCTTTGAGTTTTTTTGTTGCCACACTACCGGGTATATCACCGTTGATATCAGTAAGTAATCCCTATAAATGTTATTTAAGGAGAGTCCCTGAATGAGAAAATTCAAATTTTTACATCGAGCTGGCCTATGTGCAGTGGCGGCTATCATGACCAGTGTGATTCCTGCCTATGCGGCTGATTTGACTTACTCCAGAGATATTGCCCCTATCCTACAAGAGAAGTGTCAGACCTGTCATAACCCTGAAGGTATTGGGCCAATGCCTCTGATGAATTTCCAGCAGGTAAAGCCATTTGCTGGGCTAATCAAGGACAGAACAGTTAGCCGTGTTATGCCTCCTTGGCATACTGACTCGGGTATTGGTATCCAGAAATTCAAGAATGATGCCTCTCTTTCAGATGAACAGATTAGCACTATCGCTGCATGGGTAGATGCTGGTGCGCCGGAGGGAAATTCGGCCGATCTTCCAGCGGCCATTAAATTTCCATCTGGTGCAGAATGGCAGTTAAAAGCACAGATGGGAGAGCCGGACTTAATAGTGAGCTCAGCTCCTTTTGATGTGCCAGCGGGCGGCCAAGATCAATGGTGGGGTCCTACTGCCAAATTTGCTGGAATGCCTAAAGATCGATATCTGCGTGCAGCTGAGTTTAAAGCCGCATATCCGCTAGGTAAAAAAGTGGTTCATCACGGTCATGTAACTTTGTCCACGGAGAGTGGGCGTCGTGGTGGCGTACCTCTGGCAAGATATGGCGTAGGGAAATCATGGGAAATATTTTCGGAAGGAACCGGCCTGCTCATACCATCTGAAGGCACGCTTGAATGGAATCTGCATTATGCGCCTATTAGCACTGCAGTTCCTGCGGACGTGGTCGATGTTGGCTTGTGGTTTTATCCAGAGGGATACCAGCCTGATCTTATAACCGAGGGTGAAGTTCTCTTTAAAGTGGATGGAACGAATGGCAGAGCACGAGGCCAGGACATACTTGTTCCTCCAAATAGTATGCAGGTATTAGAAGGCATTCACTATCTAGATAAAGCAGCAACGATACACAGCTTTCGTCCCCATCTGCATATGCGGGGAAAAGTCATGAGTATGGAAGCGATTTATCCGGATGGCACAAGAGAAATGTTTAGCCAGGTTAATAAGTACGACCATAACTGGCAGATAGCCTATATCTATGAGGACGAAGTAAAGCCCTTACTACCTGCAGGTACGATACTAAAATTCACCTCTGTATTTGACAATACAGCTGAAAATCCAATAAACCCTGATCCCAATCAGTGGGTTTTATTTGGCCGCAGAGGAGTCGACGAAATGAGTCACGCCTGGGTGGGTATCACTTACATGAACGATGAACAATATGAGACTGCAGTCGCTGCTAGGAGAGCTGCTCAGGCAACCCTCACATTACTAGACGATTGATTTAATCAGGTGTCGCAAAGCACAGGGATGTGCAAGTGACACTGGGCAAAGGCTTTTCATCTCAGGTCTGGAGAGCCTGCCTTTATCGTAAGTACAGCTCCTTTTGATGTGCCGGCGGGCGGCCAGGCCAGGGTCAGTGGTGGCACGGTACTGCCAAATTTGCGGGAATGCCTAAAGATCGATATCTGCGTGCAGCTGAGTTTAAAACTGCATATCCGTTGGGCAAAAAAGTAGTTCATCATGGTCATGTTACCTTGGCCGGGGAGGATGGGGGTCGTACCGTACCTCTGGCGAGATATGGTGTAGGTAAAACGTGGGAAATATTTCCAGAAGGAACTGCACTGCTCATACCAGCCCAGGGGACGATCGAATGGAATCTGCATTATGCGCCTATCAGCCAAGCAGTCCCTGCGGACGTGGTTGATGTTGGCATGTGGTTTTATCCAGAAGGATATCAACCTGAACTAATAACCCAGGGTGAAGTTCTCTTCAGGGTGGATGGACTGCAGGGCAGGGCGCGAGGCCAGGACATAGTTGTTGCCTCAAATAGCATGCAGGTATTAGAAAGCACGCATTATCTGGAGCAAGCTGCAACGATTCATAGCTTTCGTCCGCATATGCATATACGAGATATAAGTACCTGGCCAAAAGCTTATAAAATATAAAAATGGAAAGTGATTAACTGATCAATACTCCATTTCATTAATACTCTTCTTTAGGATAAATTCTATATGCGCCATTCTGTCATTTTTGGAATAGTGAAACTTCTAGTTCTGACTATATTCGCCACAACTTACATTCACTCTTTCGCGCAACATGGCGCTCCAGAAGGAGAATGGCCAACTTATGGGGGTGATCTTGGGCACACCCGCTATTCCGCTCTCGATCAAATTGACTCGAGCAACTTTAACGAGCTCGAGATAGCGTGGAGGTTCAAAACAGATAATCTCGGACCTCTACCCGAGTATAGATTCCAGTCCACTCCACTTATGGTGGATGGTATTATTTACTCTACCGGAGGCTCGCGTCGTGCTGTAGTAGCACTGGATGCGGAGACTGGTGAAATTAACTGGGTATACAGTTTGAAAGAAGGTGAACGAAGCAGTTACGCACCTAGACGGTTATCTGGAAGAGGACTTTCCTATTGGAGCGATGGAGAGAATAAGAGGATCATTTATGTTACGCCCGGGTATCAGATGGTTTCACTTGATGCTACAACAGGAAGGCCAGACTCGGAGTTTGGAAATAATGGAATTGTCGATCTAAAACAGAATGCTGATCAGGTGATAGATCTAGTTACTGGCGAGATTGGGCTTCATTCAACTCCCATAATCGCTAAGGATGTTGTAATAATTGGGGCCGCGCATAGAACTGGAGGAAATCCTAGAAGTATAAGCAATGTTAAAGGTTATGTTCGTGGCTTCAACGTAAGAACGGGAGAGAGGTTGTGGATATTTCATACTGTCCCCATGAGGGGGGAGTACGGTATAGAGAGTTGGCTCAATGGGTCCGCTGAATACACAGGTAATACCGGCGTATGGGCGCAGATCTCTGTTGATCCCGAGTTAGATACCGTCTATCTGCCAGTTGAAGCGCCAACAGGCGATTACTACGGCGCAAATCGCCCCGGAAATACTCTGTTTAGCGAATCATTGGTCGCAGTAGATTTACATTCTGGTGAACGCAAGTGGCACTATCAGTTCGTTCACCACGGCATATGGGATATGGATATTTCTTCAGCTCCTATACTTCAAGACATTACAGTAGATGGGGTGTTGCGAAAGGCTGTTGCGGTACCAACTAAACAGGCATTTCTTTACGTTTTTGATCGTATTACAGGCGAACCAATCTGGCCAATAATAGAACGCGCAGTGGAAATTGGCGATGTTCCTGATGAATGGTACTCTCCAACACAACCTTTTCCTACAAAGCCTCCTGCTTACGGTAGGCATGGTGTTTCAATTGACGACCTGATTGATTTTACTCCAGCGCTACGAAAAGAGGCTCTAGAAATCGCATCTTGGTACAAACTTGGCCCTATTTTTACCCCTCCTGTTGTTAGTCAGATAGACGGCCCGCTTGGTACACTCATGGCGCCGACAGCGGGTGGCGGCACGAACTGGCCAGGCGGTTCTTATGACCCGGTGAATCAGATTCTCTATGTATCTTCAAGCGAATCAGTTGGCGCGATTGGATTAGTGCCGCCCTATCCCGGTCAGTCAGATATGGCTTATATTCAGGGAAACGCAGCGACTGGACCGCGGACTCGTGGTGGAGCCGGTTCCGCTGCTGGCGGAGGGTCGGTAGAGTTCATTCCCTCAGCGTCCTCAGCGTCCTCAGCGCCCACTGCGTCATCTCGCGGACGCCCGCCAATTGGATTGCGAGTTCGTGGACTCCCCTTGCTTAAGCCGCCTTACGGAACTATTAGCGCTATTGATATGCGAGTGGGGGAAATTTTGTGGCAAATACCACACGGTGAAACTCCCGATAACGTCAGAAACAGTGAAGCGTTGTCTAGCATAGTCATTCCGCGAACCGGACAATCAGCAACAGTAGGTACTTTGGTGACATCAGCTTTACTCATCGCGGGAGAGGCTCAAAGAACGACGACACAAACCGGGGAAAGTGGCGCAATGTTACGCGCTTACGACAAGCTAACGGGGAATGAAGTTGGTGCCGTATATCTTCCAGCTCCACAATCTGGATCTCCAATGACATACATTCTTAATGGATCACAATATCTCGTGATTGCAGTCAGTGATAATCGTTATTCTGGCGAGCTGATAGCTTTCAAGTTGCCACGTTGAATCCAGTCTGGAGATAAGATGAATTTTACGAATATTTTTTACATTGTCGCGTTAATTATTATTTCCCCTTCTGATCTTTCTGCTCAGGGAAATGATTTTCAAGCCGATCTCAGTTCGATAAAAATCACTCCATTTATTCACTCTAGTGTTCAAATTGAATATAACGGATTAGTGATACAAGTAGATCCGTGGAATGTGCTTGGTCTAGAGCAAGCGTTACCAGCAGATATTATCTTGATCTCAGACGATATAGGCCATCATTTAGATGAAATTGCTATTGAAAAACTTAGAAAATCAAATACAGACATTATTATCCCTCAAAGCGGATTGTCGCATATTCCTAATGGCAAGATTCTCAACAATGGTGAAGTATTCGTAACTCAAGGCATAAGAATAGAAAGCGTGCCTTCCTACGATATTATTCTTGGCGAACCATCTCATCCGAAAGGAGATGCTAATGGGTATCTATTAGAAGTTGGTGGGAGGCGGATATTTCTAGCCGGCGTGACGGAATGTGTCCCTGAGGTTTTCTCAATTAATAATGTAGATATTGCATTTATGCCAATGAACATTCCGTTAGGTCGTATGACGCCTATCGCAGCTGCAGAATGCGCTAGATTACTAGATCCAAAAGTTGTTTATCTTTATCACTATGATCAGGGATATACAGCACGGTTGAGAAGATCTAATGCTCCAGCACCGGAACTTCCTGATGGTCTTTCAGTTGATCAGACTTTAGAATTATTTGCGAAAGAACTGAAGGATACCAAAATCGAAGTCCGAATGGCAGAATGGTATCCCATATTGAATTAAGCGTTTATCACTCAATCCCTTTTTAGAGTTAACAATGCTGTCACTAAAAAAAAGTTGAGATAGTGGGAATTGCATTATGGGATCCTATTTCTAAATAGCTTATTTCGATGTAGCTCCTGACTTTTCCCCTAAGTTAGTACCACTCGCAGGATGAGAAATTCATTCTAAGCTGCCCTCTCAGCAAACACCACCGGGGGCAAATAATTCAGTGAACTGTGTGGTCGCACGTTATTGTAATGCTCTCTCCATTTATCAATTTCCCATCTCGCCTCATCAAGCGATCTGAACCAGTGTTGGTTTAAGCATTCATTTCTAAACTTACCATTGAGGCTTTCTACAAAGGCATTCTGAGTAGGTTTCCCTGGCTGAATAAAACTCAGCTTTACACCTGACTCCTTGCTCCAGAAGAACATCGCCTTACTCGTGTATTCGGTTCCATTGTCGCAAACTATGCTCTTTGGAAAGGGGCGAAACTCCTTTAATTCGTCTAAGAAACGGGCAACTTGATTGCCAGTGATCGAAACTGACACCAGTTGACCAACCATTTCTCTCGAATAGTCGTCAACAATATTAAGTACCCGAATACGTCTGCCATTGCTTAGCTGATCTGAAACGAAGTCCATGGACCATCTCTCGTTTATGTTAAGCGGCACCTCCATTGGTAGTCGTGGACGCTGTAGCTTCTTGCGCTTCTTTGTTCGAACTTGGAGGCTTTCCTCCGTATAAACCCTGTAAGTCCGCTTCTTATTGACGACTAGCCCTTCGCCCTTAAGAAGGCTATGAAGAATCAGATACCCATAGCGAGGATATTCAACCGCAAGTGCCTTCATCCGTGCGCGCAGCTCCAGATCACCTCCTGAGCGGGCCAGATAGCGATAGGCAGTTCGGCTAAGCCCTGCAAGACTACAAGCTAATCGTTCGCTGATTCGATGACACTCAATCAGGTGAGTAACGACTTGCTTCTTGTCTGCGGGCTTCACCACTTTTTTGCCAGCACATCCTTCATCGCTTCGACTTCAAGTAGCTTGTCAGCGAGGAGCCGCTTTAGTTTATTGTTTTCCGTTTCAAGCTCTCGAAGGCGCTTAGCCTCGTTCACCTCCATGCCCGCAAACTTGCTACGCCAGTTATAAAAAGTGCCATTCGAGATGCCCAGATCTCTGCAAATGTCTTCAACCTTGGCCCCAGCCTCATGTTTCTTGATTGCCTTAATGATTTGTTCGTCTGTGTACCGCTTCTTCATATCGAGATCTCCATCCTGTTAGATTAACTGGAAATCTCATCGTGGCCATGGTTCTAAAAATGGGGGATAGGTCACAGGGAATAGACATTTGGAGTAGGGGATTAAAGTTAGAATTTAAACGCTGTAACAGGGTGTTACGGTCCATAATGTAGTTAGTCTGCAAGAAGCTGATTACTTTTCTGTAATTTCAATGAGTGGGAAGGTAATTTTCTGCCCAACTCTTATACGATTAAAATTTAAATCCGGATTATACTGCCTTACAAGCCATAGCGGCGCAGAGTATGTGTTTTGGGCTAGCCGATCAATATTATCATTAAGTTTGATTTCATATTCTTCGCTACCTTTTATTTGGTGAGTATCAAAAAAATCACGCTGTAAATTCGCATGATAATCACGACGGCTAATTTCAAAGTCAGCGATAGATATTTGATTAAAGTCCAATAAGACTTTCTTTCCGATGAAAATTTGATCGCGGTAATTCATGTTATTTAAGCGCCTAATGTCCCAGGCTCTTATGTCTAACCAGTTCGCAAGACGACTTATGGTCTCTGATGCTTGTGCTTCTATATTTCCATTTATATCCACATAGTAATTTGCTGGATCTGTGTCAAGTATGCCTTCAGTTTCTATATTATTAGCAGCTGCTGTTACCTCAACCCCTAGACTTACTGGTGTACTGTTTAGAGAAAGTCTAGAAGCGGGTTGTTCTTCGACTAGCTGAGGCTGGGCATAAGCTGAAGAAATTGGAGTATTTTCTTGCATAGTACCAGAGCTTGTAAATAAATTTTCTACTGGATTCGTCTCAGGAAGGGTTGTCTCGTTGCTAACGATCACCTGATTAACTATTGTTGAACTTGAGATTATATCCTCAGATGAGGTCTTCTCTGAGGATTGATTGCTGGGTGTCCTTATGGGGTTAGAAGGAAGTGTGTCATTGCTTAGCGCAGGAATGCTAATAACTGCTATTGTATCAATGCTTTCGGTGGATGTATTCAGATTAGGAGATTCTTCTAGCGGTAACATTAAACGCTGTCCTATCTGTATGCTATTTCTCGTTTGAAGCTCATTCAAATTAGCGACCTCGCTAACTGTTGTATTAAACTTATTTGCGATAATATTTAAATCATCCCCTCTTTCCACTTCATAATAATTGTCTAATAATTGATCAGAATATTTATAATCATTATCTATTTTTGTCAATAAGTCCCTTCCATTTGGAAATTGTTCTGCGCGGAGCTTAAGCCTAAAACCTCTAGGAATACG
>Ga0115000_10002309_pt1 | contig 16539 bp, 13 predicted proteins | sample ArcticOcean_MG_C_6_FD_89690 | JGI IMG/M metagenome (GOLD analysis project Ga0115000, IMG submission 89690) | Marine microbial communities from western Arctic Ocean - ArcticOcean_MG_CB8_128 | ecosystem: Environmental > Aquatic > Marine > Oceanic | place: Arctic Ocean: Canada Basin | collected...
CATGCGCTTGGAGACGTTCAAGTCCCCGATCTTGACGCTGCCGTCGGCCGCCAGGAAGATGTTCGCGGCTTTGATGTCGCGATGCACGATCTTCTGCTCGTGCAAGCACTGCAGGCCCTCGCACATCTGGATGAAGTGGGACCAGACCACGCGCTCGTCCATGTACTTGCGCTTCTTCCGGTAGCGCTCCACCTTTGAGGCCAGGTCGCCGCAGCCGCACAGCTCCATGACGATCCAGAGCTCACGGTCCCTCCTCGCGAGAAAGGCGTCGTAGAAGCCGACGATGTAGGGGTGCTTGATGCTCGCCAGGATCCTAATCTCGTTCACGGCGTCGCTGAGCTCGGCCTTCTGCATCTTGCTTATGTCGATGCGTTTACAGGCGTAGTGGTTGCCCCGGTCGCCCCGGCGCTCCACCTTGTACACCTGGGCGAAGGCGCCCTTGCCCAGCTTCTCCACCGTGCGGTAGTCGGCTTCCGGCATCGTGCGTTGTCTATGCGTCTAGTGGTTGTAGCTGTTGGCAGCGTCGAGCTGTGCTGCTGCGTCGTGCGCGGCGGGAGCGGCGCGGCGGTGGCGTCGGAAGGGCAGCCTGTGTGCGGCGACCTGTTAATGCGTTGGGTTGCGGCGGGCTGCAAGCGTCGAGCGTCGTTCGTTGCGGGGCTGCCAAAAAAAAACGTGAAAAAAAGTGGCTCGCCCGCCCCGCTGCGGCTCCTAAAAAGCTGCTCGCCCGCGCTTGCGGTCGCAGAGGGAAGTGCGTTCAGGCGTGTCCGGACTTATAGAGCGCCGCGATGCCACTTAGAAACGTGGTATGATGTATACGGGGGCGGCACCGCCCGACGACTCCTGAGTCACGACGACGAGTTCCCGGAGTCCTGAGTTATTCCTCTAGACGACCCCGACTCAAAAGACACGATAAACACAAAGGACCTTTACCCGAGCGCGTCGACGCCCACGGCCCGGCCGCGCAGCCGCGGCGGCGCCCCGCCGCCAATGTGCGGCAGGTGGTGGTAGAAGAAGACCATGAACACGTACACGTGGTGCAGAACGATCCAGGCGAAGAACACGAGTCGGAAGATGGGCGACGAATTCAGCAACCGCAGCGCCGAGGCCATCCACTGGTCGACGGTGTCGACGGCGCCCCCGAGGCCCGCGTTCGGCGCCCGATGCAACTTCAGCCGCCGCCGGAGCCCGCGCGGGTCATCCGCGCGGCTCCGTCGGGCCTCGTCGAGCTCCACGCGGAGGCTTTCGTTCGCGCGCCGCTGCGCGGCCAGCGAGCTGCGCAATCCATCCCGGTCGCTCGTCGCCGCGTCCAACTGCGCCTGCTTCCGCATCAATTGCGCCGCGAGCGCGCCGTCGCGCGGCGCGGTTTGCGGGGGCAGCTGCACCTGCTGCGACCGCTGCTGCGCGGCATTTATGGTCGCGTCGGCCGCTCGCAGCTTCGCGTCCAGCGTGTCGCGCTCGCGCTGCAACGCCAGCACGCTCGTCTCGAGGTCCTGGCGTTCGGCCTCGACGGCCGCGATGTCCTTCTGGCGCCGCTCGCGCATAGTGACGTCAGTTATTCTAGCCACGTCGGCGCGCTCGCGCGCCGCGACTTGGGCCTCTTGGGCCTCGCGCTCCAGCTCGGCGACGCGCCGCAGCGCCTCGCCGTAGCGCTCGTCCGTGCGCCTCTTTTTGATCTCGGCGTCGGCGTCGATAGTAGGAGGCAGCGGTTCCGCGCGTGCGGACACCAGCGCTGCTGCCAATGACGCGACCTCGTCCCGCAGCGCGGCCTCGCGCCGCGCCGAACCCGCGTCGGCGTCGGCTCTAGAAGCTCGGTCCCGGGCTTCTATCAACGCGTCGCGCTCGTCGCCCAGCTGCTCCGAAAGCGTCTTGGTTTTTCGCCGCTCGTCGTCCAGCGACTGGCGCAGCGCCACCTCCGCGTCCCGCGCGGCCGTGGCGATGGCCGCGGCTTTTGTGGCGCCGGCCTCCGCGTCGGCGAGGTCTCGCCGCAACGCGGCCTCCGCGGCCTTGCTACCGTCGTCGTCGGCCGCCTGGTCGCGCCTCAGCGACGCGAGATTCTTCTTGGCGTCGCGGGCTTCGTCCCGATAGGTACTGCCATCGCGTTCGGCCGATTCGAGATCCGTCATTAAGGAACGGACCTCCCGCTTGAGGCGCGCGTTCTCCGCCTTGAGCGCGTCGGTCTCCAAGTCGTCGTCGTCGTCGTCCTCTTGCACGGCCCCGAGCAGCTCGTCCTTGATCGCGTCGGCGCTCGCGGTGGTCGGGAGTCGCCGTCTCGCGGCCGCGGCCGCCTCGTCCTCTTCGCGCTGCGCTGCGGCCTCGGCCTCCTCGTCGACAGCTAGCGACGTATCGGCTATCTTATCGTCGAGGAAGGACTGGAGATTGTCGAGGCGCGACGTGATGCCGGTTAGGGCCTGCATGCTGGTACTTACCTTTGCTTAAGAGCTAGGCCACCAGCCGTTTGTTGTCAGCAGTTTGTCAGCTGACTGCGTCGGCGTCAGCTGTTACGCTACAGCAGCAACTGATGCGAGCTCGAGCTCGAGCGCTGTGCCTGTAGACACTATTTAGACCGGAGCGACTGAGAGCTCGGCCCCGCGCTTTTCTTGCGCAGCAGCCAAAACCCGTTTTGATCGTGTATGGCCAAATCCCAGCAATCCAGTCATGGAAATCTCCGGGGGACTCCAGATAGGTGATACGTCGGGCTATACGGCTGTAGACACGCAGAGCTCCTGCCATCCCTCCCACCAAAACCAGAGCCCAGCGCCGAGTGCCGCTGGCGGGCAGCCTCCACGCCATCGACGCGACACCTCTCCAAGAGCAGTTGAATGGCCAAATCACTCCCCCTCCTTGCGCTGCTGGCCAGGGGCGCCGCCGTCGACTGCCCCACGGGTCCCGACGAGGCACCGCGGACAGCGCTCACGGTGGCGTTCCCGCGGCACCACTGCGAGATCGTACGCAACGAGTTCAAGGCACGGATGAGCATGGACTATAGCTACGCCGTGACCCATGAAACGAGCGACGCGCTGGGCATCTCACGGACCTCGGACACGACGCACGACGTCTTCACGTTCTCCTATGAAGCAACACTCCAGGCTCAGCGGCAGGGGTCGCCCCGGCGCGAACAGGGCTGCTTGATGAGCGCCTGCGGCGTGAAGCTGCGCGGGCCCGCCGCGACCTCCAGAGGCGACGACGACGGCGGCGAGCTCTACTGCTCGATGCGCGACCTCTACTGCGGCGCGCGCGAGGACTGCGGCGTGCTGCTAGACTTCGGTGCCTACGTGGAAGCAATCGCGGAACGCTCGCGCTCGCGCACCGACGCCACGCTGTGCCTGGGCGGCGCGCGGCCGTCCGACGGCGACTCGATCAACCGCCACAACGACCAGAGAGGTTTCGCCGGGAATTACGGGCGGATCATGTCGGACGGGCGAGTGTATCAAGGCGATATTCGGAGAGAGAAGCGGAACTCGCAGTGGAAGAACGACTTCTACGCGCCGAACACGGCGACGATCCCGAACGGCGCGGACCCGATCCGGAACCCCTACCCGTATCCGGGGGCGCACGGGTAAACACGGTTGTTTGTGCTACTTGCTCTGAGTAGTGCGGGTTTTCAAATCGCCTTCACCTCTCTGCGTCCGCCTGTGCGCGAGGTCAAGGGCATAAACCACACAATACATCAAGGCAAAGGTTTCCATTTGAACACATCTGACGTGTGCGCCTTTCTCTTGCAACCAAAAGCGTCTGCACATCACACACAGCTGCAGAAGCAGCATGATGGTGCTCCTCCTTGTCCAAACCCTCCTGCGGCCGGCGCGCCCGCTCCTCGCACCGCTCTGGCAACGCGCCGCCACGGCGCGCAAGGCGTCCTCGTACGACGCGGCGACGCAAGCGCGTATCCGGCAAGCCGGCGCAGCGAAGGCGAAGGAGCCCCTGCGCATGCCGAGCCGGCTCTCGCCCACGGCGGCGACGACGTTTTTGGAATGCGAGCAGTTGTTTTTGTTTAGGAATCTGTGGCGGTTGCCCGAGCCCCCGTCGCCGGCCTTAGTAAGGGGGTCGCTGGTGCACAACGTGCTGGAGCACATGTTCGACGGCCACAAGCGGTCCAAGGTGGAGCTCCAGGAGGCCTTCCGGGACGAGTGGCGCGCCGTCCGCGGCAAATATCTAGGCGCGTCGCCGCCGCTCTTCGCCGACATCGAGTCCGAAAAGACGTGGGGCGAAGAATCGATGAAGCTCATGGAGAACTACCTGAACTTCGAGACGCCCGACGACGAGACGTTGGTGGAACGGGAATCTTGGTTGGAAGCGATGGCGCAGGTGCCCGACTCATTACCTCCTCTAAAAGTCGTGGGGAAGCTCGACCGCTTGGATAGGGAGGACGACGGGAGCTTGAGGGTGATCGACTACAAGACGGGGCAGGCCGCCTGCGAGCGGCCCTACTACAAGGAGGAGTTGAGGAGGGAACTCAAGGAGCGGGCCCTCTTCCAGCTGCGCATCTACGCCTGGATGCTCGCGAAGCGGGACGGCGGCGCGGACGTCTCCTCAATTAGGCTGCTTTATTTAGGAGGAGACAAGGCCGCGGCCGTCGACGAGGTCTTCCCACAGGACCCGAAGTTGCGGCGGGACGTGCTGGCGGGCGTGGAGAAGGAGCTGGTTGAGGTCTGGGCGGGCATCCACGAGAAGGTGAACGCTGGTGTCACAGCCTTCGCGCCCTGCGACCGGTCCTTCTGCTTCTGCCACGTTGCGCGGCCGCTCTGCTTCCCCGAGCCCGGCGCGCCCGTGCTGGAGCCCATATCCGGGGACGCCCTCGCCGGGAAGTCGGTCAAGGAGCTCCGCGAGCTGTGCAAAGAGCGCGGCCTCGACGCCGTCGTGAAGCGGGGCCAGGATACCAAGGCCACGCTGACGGCCCGGCTGGCACCCTAATGTAGCTTTTGTTATCATGGCGTCGCTGGCGTTTGGGGCACTCCTCTTGCGCTGCCCGCGATTGCCCGAAGATGGGCTATACTTGCGACTAGGCGGATAAGGGGGGAAGGGAGGGGGTCCTACTCCGCCTACCTCGCGTGGCGGCGGCCTCCGCGATCACCGAAAGATGGGCTATACTTGCGGCCGGGTGGTCAGTGTAATTAGGTTGTATTGGTAGGATGTCTAACACCACATGTCCGCCAGAAATGAACATTGTTTTGAAATTCCCGCGGCTGCCCGAAGGCCGAAAAATGAACTTTGGTACCTTCCCGGGTAGGTAACTTAAAATAAACGAGCTCCCAAATTAAGTTAGCACCATAGTCGGTCAGCGAGACCAACCGTTTGCTCGAAATGGCCGGGGAACATACCCTCGCGGCTCCTGGAAATTATTGCGTCACGGGGACATTCGGGGATTAGTGTTACGGCTTGCCAAAGTACACCAGCGATCAACACCGCCATCCACCACCCAGTTAGTACAGTATAAGTACTCCGGCCGAGTTTTCATGCATATCCGACGGAACTGGAGCCGATAGCCCGCGCTCGGAGGGCGGGAAAAGAATTCTACTAGACACTTCCCTTCGTTAGGTGTGTTTACATCCCTTTGACAGTGGTAGAGTTCATACATCCCACCAGAACGATTACTGAGGTGGGTGAAGTGATCTGTAGACTCCGCGCGATTCCGCGACTCCGCGTCCCCACGTTTGTACAAAGACGGGCCCAGAATCTGGACCAGTGAGTATCAGCGACTCCACTACCCCGAGGGACCTTGCCGCCGTTGTACTATTCACGATCGACCGACTTGCGCGTTCCCCAGGATTGACGGTGCGTAGACGGAGCGTCGGAAAGGCCCCAGACCCGTGAGTTATGAAATAAATTTGCGTTTGAGGCGCTTCGGTACTTGGGTGGTCCATTCGAACCGCCCGAACAACTCGTACATAGGATTATCTGTTCCGTTTGCTCCGCGCGAATCGGAGACTCCGCGACCCCTCGATCTCGTTAATTCAGGCACAAGACCTAGACCTGGGACTACCAGGGCCGGAACCATCACCATGGACCTTGGTGCGATCGTTTGTATTACAATCGACCGACTTGCGCGAGGTCCAGATCAATAATATTCAGACCCGAGCGTGGGCAGTCCAAAGTACGCTTCTCGTGGTGTAGATGTCATCTATTTGGTTTCCACTATAGATGGGGTAGTATGGGGCCCGACGAGACCGCTATTACGATTCCTGGGGGCCCTCGAGTAATTGGCGTATTTGACGGTACGGGACGCCATCGAGCCCAAATAAAACACTTTTTTGGGACGCAGATCGGCTCTTGGACTCCCTATGGGTTGGGTCTGAAGTTGGTTAGTCGCCTACACCGCATGCGCATGCTCTTTGGGTAGTCCATAGCTCTCAAAGCTCTGGAACTCAGTCCCTGCCTAAACATGCCTAAGTGAGTTGGGCTGCTGAGAGAATTGGTAGATATGATCCAAGCGCCAGCGTATGCAGTGTAGTCGATTGCGCACGTCTATAACCGATCCTGAGCGACCCCGGAGAGACCTCTGGAATACGAATTGACCGGATTCCACCGGCGCGACTGACCACTTCAGCACCGCGAATCAAGAAATTAATTTTTTCGTCCCCTGATAAGTGTCCCATTGATCTCTTGGGACCAGTATCTAACCGGACGATACTCACACGGCTCATGTCGCGTATGTATAATCGTGCGGGTTTACCAGGTAGCTAAGTTTCAAGTTTTGTGTGCCACGCCGGCTTGCTTGCAATATTCCCAGCTGAAGCCGCGCTGCCGCAGAAGGAAAGGAATTACTCCTGAGTCCCACGGCGTATCATTCGTTGGGCAGCCGTTTCACGCGCTTCGAAGCAACCGACGGTGCAGCAAAAAACTATGGCTGCCCAGGTACCCAGGATAGTCTCCTTCTCGCCGGATACGCCCGTCAAAGAGGTCGAATCGAGTTACACCTTCTCCGTCGGCCAGTACATCCAGGACGCGGGCGACGCGCTGATCGCGGCACGATCGGACCCGCTGCGCCGGCCCGAGCTCGGCAAGGCGCAGGACTCCATCATCCTCGCGAAGAAGAAGCTGGGTGGCACGTCGAAGACGCCGCCGCGAACCCGGTGCCTGCACACGATTGACATCCACATGAGCCCCGACCGGCGGCACATCACCGCGGAGGATTTTGAGGAAACCGGTGATGACGACGACGACGAGGACCTGCTGCAGTGCACGGGCTGCGCCGGGTGGCCGGACGCGCCGTCGTGGGACAGCTACTCGCTGCCGCGCGCGCCGAGCTGGGCACGAGACAACTCCTGGTGGAAGGCGGACGTGGTGTCCGCGGACGCACAGTAGTAGTTTAAGCACATAGTTAGTCTGACCCCGGCTCGTCGAAGACGGCGGGCTGTAGGTCGAGGCGCGGGTCCGGCCGCGGGAACTTCTTTAGTTCCTTGCGAATTTGTTTCTCGACAACTTTGTAGTCCTCAGCGTCTTCGTCGAGCGCCTTCAGTCGTCGTTTTATCAGTTTCCGGTCCGCTGCGACGGCGGCGAGGTCCGGGATCCGTATCTCGCCATCGATTTGCGCCGCGGCCGCGTCGGTAAAGGCAGTGTCCGCGGCCAAGGCGCTATATATAGCGGCGCCGAGCCAGGCGTCGCGAGCAGCATAGGCCAACTGGTTATCCTTCAGGTGGTTCGCCCAATTGGAGGTCGCGATCTTCTTGGCTTTGGGTGCGATGGGCCCGCCGATCGCGCGGTAGGCGACCTCCCGCAAGGAGAGGCGCCGCGCCTTTCGCGGCCCGCCGATGTCTAAACGGCCGCGCAGCCCCAGGCGCGCGTCGAGGTTGAATAGCTCGACGGCGTCGTCGTCGAGCCCGACGCCCACCTTTGCGCACTGCGGATCGCCCAGGACCTCTGAGAGGGCGGATGACGAACAAACGTCGCCCGAGACCAAATGCGCTACCAGGACGTCGTCGCCCACCGCGATTTGGAGCACGTGCGGGCCCGGCGCATGCTTCTTGCGGCCGGCGAAGGAGGGCGCTGTTTCGGTGTCAAAGCCGAGCGCAGCGGCGCCGGCGGCGTATTTGTCGAGCCATTTGTCCACGGCGGCTGCGTCGTCTGTATAACAAACGTTCATGCATCGCTCGTCAGTCGACGGTTCGCCCTGCGGCGCAGGCAGCGCCTTGAAGGAGTGCGTGGTCGAGAACAACGTGTCCGCATAAGCGATGAGGAGGAGGAGCACACGCATTATAGGTCGCCGTGCATGATCTTGCGTCTTCGCCCAGTTTCGTCGACCTCGTAGTTGTCTTCTTCAGACGAACCTCCTCTGCGCCGGCAAAAGTAGACCGGTACCACCACTAATAGCACCGCGATCGCTGCGTATTGCGCGTTGAACGGGAGGGTGCCAATTGCTGCTGGCGTTTCAGGGGTGTCCATCAACCACTGCTGCGATAATTGGTCTTGACGGCGCTGCGTTTTTGGCAGGCTGTTGGACGCATTAACAGGAGATGAGGAGACGGAAGTCCACCGCTGAAACCCGTGTAACCAAGGTGTACGGGTTTTCGCCAGGGTTTTATTACGTCAGGGGGCAGCGTACACACGGTAGACCCACAGCAGGACATATTAGAGGTCCTTTACTGTTTCCTCTCGCGCCGTGACCACTTGTACGGGCCATAGCACACGCAAAAACCCTTGGCACCTGGAGCCACTCAGCGCAAATGCCGCGGCCCGCAGCCCACGCCCGAATACTCGCCCTGCTCTCACTCACTGCAGCCTTCATCGCGCCGCACCATCGCCCACGATGGACGAGCCTCCACGCGAAGCAAGGCAAATCCCCCCCCAAGAAGCGCGACGGCCGCCGGCTGAAGATCGCGTCCAACCGGAAGGCGCGCTTCTTCTACGAGATCATCCGGACGATGGAGGCCGGCATCGCGCTCCAGGGCACGGAGGTCAAGTCGTGTAGAGACGGCAACGCGAATATTGCGGACGGCTTCGGGCGCATCGAGAGCGGCTCCTGCATGCTTATTAATGTAGATATCGCGCCGCACAAGACGACGGCCGGGTACTTCCAGCACGAGCCTCGACGGCCGCGCCGCCTCCTCCTCCACAAGAGCGAGATCCGCAAGCTCAGTGGGGAGATGGTCGACCCGGGCTTCACCCTCATCCCGCTCTCGTTCTACTTCAACGACAAGAACTTGCTGAAGGTGGACCTCGCGCTCTGCCGGGGCAAGTCCCAGACGGACAAGCGGAAGACTATCCAGGAGCGGGACGACAAACGGATGATGGCGCGCGCGTCCAAGGGGGCGTACTAATACTGTGATGTTACAACACTGGATCACGCCGGGGGCGCCTCGGCCTCGAGGACGCCGCCGTCATCGGAGTCCTCTGGGTGGGGCCGGACGGAGCTCCTGCGCCCGAGCGCCGCCGCGACCCACGTCAGGGGGCCTCGACCGAGAGGCACTGGACCGGCGTCGACGCGTCGCCGTCGTCACCGCGGGCGAGTTGGCCGCTGTCGCCGAGCCCAAAGGCCCAAGCGCGGCCACGCGCGTCTGTGAGCACGGAGTGTGCGTACCCCGCCGACACCGCCGTGTACGCCACGCCGTCGGACGGACGGGGTACGCGCACCGGCGTCGCCGCGCCGTCGACGTCGTCTCCGAGCCCTAGCTCGCCGTGCTCGTTGGAACCCCAGGCGTACGCGTTCCCGTCGAGACCGAGCGCGAGCGAGTGGTTTGCGCCCGCAGCAACAGGGATGGCGCCCACCGGAATTTTGACCAGGCTCACGACCGTATTTCCTTCCGTAAGGCCGTCGCCGCGCTGGCCGTCGTCCCCAGCACCCAAACTGAGGACGCGTCCGTCAATGGTCCGGCAGAGCGTGTGGCAGTAGCCACCCGTGACCTCCGCGATGGACTCGCCGTCGAGCTCGGCGATGCGCGTCATCGTACGAATATTCTTCGGGCCGGCCCCCAGCTGCTGGTACTGGTTCTCGCCGGTTGCGTACACGCCGTCTCGACAGCGCGCGAACGTTGAGTAGAACGCCGCGCCGACGCCCAGGGCGGGCCCCGGGAGGCCCTCCACCGGTCGCGGTCGCGCGTCGACGGGCAGGCCCGCGCTATCCGTCGCCTTGGTCGTTCTGCGACCGAGTTGTCCCAGCTGCGCCGCGCCAAAAGTATACACGGCGCCGTCTTCGGTCAGAACGACGGAGTGGTACGCGCCCGCCGCCGCGGCCGCAGCGCGGTCCGGGAGCGCCACCTTGGCCGGCTCGAGGGTCTCCTCCAGTGAATTCGGCTGCCCCAGAGCTGGAATGACGCCGTCGTTGTTGCCGTCGGTAAAGGCCCCGCAGCCCCACGCGTACACGTCGCCGCTCGAGCCGATGGCTACCGAGTGGTAGTAGCCGCCGGTGACGCTCGCGGTACGCTCGCCCGTGTGCGCGCGCCGCCAGACGAATAGCTCCGGGGTTATGTCTTTGATACGCGACCATCCGAGTCCGCACGCGCCCGCGGAGAAGCACTGCCCCTTGCGCGACACCGCGAGCGAGTGCTCGCCGCCGCAGACGTATGATGCCGGATGGGACAGCAGCTGTGCAGGCTCGGCCGTGTCGTGAGCCGACCCATCGTCGCGGGCGTTGCATCCGGAGCGCTGTGATGCGGCTAGTGCGCTACCCGCTGTCGGTGCGGCGAGTTGTGCGGCAGCGCGTGCGGCGGTGCGTAGGGCCGCAGAGGCCATATGCTGCGTGGCTGCTGCTCACTTGTGAGGGCAGTGTGCACAGGAGGCAGCTTTTTGAGCAGTTATTGCTGCATCACCAGCAGGAAAGATGGCTTGTGTGCGATTTCGCGGGTCTGATCACCGCTGCGAACAGCTGCTGGCGCAGTATGCAGTGCGTGTTGTTGCATAATTAACACGCGGGTTTTCTTACGGGTTTTCACAGTATTTTAGCAAGCGTTTTTGACTTCTTGCACCGCTGCCTACCTCGCATCTGTAGTTCTAAGGCAACAGCTCTCGCACGTGTTACGCGCGACGCGCTGCTGCTGGTAGTGGCTGTGGGCGCTGCACGCTGACATTGGCTGTGCGTCGCCTGTTCTCTAAGCGCACTACGCAACCCCTGCGCCCTCGCGTTATAGGCGCGACCGAGCTATAGGCCGCTCTCGAGCTCTAAAATGGAAGCCGCAATCGCGACCGTCCTCGCGGCGGCAGGTGACGGCTGGAAGCCCAACAAGGTGCGCAAGAAGACCTTCGCGAAGCTCGGCGCCACTGACGCGACCTGGACCGACTTCAAGGATTGTTTGGAGAGGCTCGTAAAAGCCGGCACGGTCCTCGAGGTCGGCGACCGCGTGCGCCTCAGCGACGCGCCGACGCGCGCGCCGCCGCCGGCAGCCGCGGCGCCGGCGAAGCGCAAGGCACCCGCGATTGATGAAGACGCCGCGGAGAAGCGGCAGAAAAAGGACGCCGCCGTCGCCCGGAAGGCCGAGCGGGCCGGCGGCTGCACGGCGGAGCTGTCCATCCCCGCCGGCTTCGTGGCGGTCCTCCTGCGGCAGTCGTCGACGAAGCTGAAGAACATCGAGACGAACAGCAAGACGCACGTGCAGATCAGTCGGGACGGGGCCACTTTGACCATTTCCGGCGAGACGGAGGCGCGGCTCAAGACGGCCGAGGTGTTGCTGGGCGGCATGCTCAAGGCCTTCGACCGCCGCGCGCGGGACCAGGCCCCCGACAAGGCGGCCGTGGACGCGGGCGAGCGCCGGCGCCACCGCCGCGACCAACGCGACGGCGACGAGGGCGGTCGGGCCGCGGGCCGCGGCAGGGGGGGCAGGGGCGGTGGCCGGGGCCGCGGACGGGGGAAAGGGCGGGGAAGGGGGCGAGCCCCCCCACGGGGCGCCGCCCACTCGTCCTAGCACCGTAACAACATATTGTGACGCTGTTTGTACAAGTTTTTAGTGCCTCGGGACACACTGGTACGACTCTTCACTTGAATCTTAGATGTAGTTATGACCACACACACAAGGGGGGTTAGAATTCGGTCCGGAGTGGGCCTAGATCGTGGGACGTAAAGAGGTGGCCGATACTTGTGCTTGTCGTGTCGGTGGCGTGGAAACTCCATGCCACCGAGCAGACGCGTTTACGTGGACAACGTTGCGTCGATGGCGTGGAAGCGCTTGAGTTCAGAATTGCGGCGAGAGCAACGGACGCGTACGGCAGAGGAGCCCGGGCATCAACGGAGCTACCACCGCAGGCTCATTTCATCAACGCAGAACGACACAGAGGAACAGGCCGGAACGGCGCCCCGGCGCGTCGCAAACTCCAGGGCCTCGGTCAGACCGACGAGCGCCGTGACGTTGTGGACTTGGGACGCGGCGTCTAGTATGACCCGGAGGTCCTCGACGGACCAGTCCAGGGCCCGCCGGACGAGCGCCGAGGAATCCTTCGCGACTTGCTCCAGCGCACTCAGGTCGACGGCGGCGCACTGGTCGCCGAGCGCCCTCGACAAGGCGTGCGCGAGGCAGCCGGCGACGACGCAGGCCTCGATCGAGCCATAGGTGGCGCCGTCGAAGCGCAGCGCTTGGCCTTCGAGCGCGGGCCACAGCTCGAGCGAGGCGCGGGCGCTGACGGCGTCGGCCACGGGCTCGGAGTGTACCACGCGCCACTTCGCCAGGGGCCGGAGGACCGCCCGCCGTTCCAATACCGCGGCGGCGGACGCCGTAGCGCCCAGGCGGGCCCAGGCGAGCCGCGGGCAGGCTCCGGCCGCCAGCTCCAGGGCGAACGGGTCGTTGATGGCCTGGACCCTGCCGAGGGAGCCGGGCAGGGCGACCGCGCTCAAAAGCGCCACGCGCCGATTGAGATTCATTTAAAGGGCTTGAGAGCGAAGCGCGCGGCGGCGTGATCCATGAAGTCGGCCATGGCGATGTCCCGGTCCGACAGGCCGGCGGCGGCGTGCGTAGTTAACGTAACCTCGACGATGGAGTACAGATTGGTCCACTCGGGGTGGTGGTCCGCGGTCTCCGCCTGCAGCGCCACGCGCGACATCCAGCCGAAGGCTTCGTTAAATGACGCGAACTCGAAGCGTTTCTGGACTGCGTCTCGATCGGGAGACAGGTCCTTCCAGCCGCGTTGCGTCAAAGTCGTGATTAGCGCTTCGCGGTCCTGGACCTTGGCGTAGGTGGCGAGGTGACGCGCAGTGCTGGCGCGGCGGGCGAGGAGCGCAAGGGCCATGCGCTGGTTGTGTCGGTGTCGAATGCCGCTGGCAGTGCAGTGATTAGTCACGTGCCGGCTGGAAACCTTGTCCAATCACTTGAAACCTCAAGGATTGGGTCGTGGCCAACGACACGGCGGGTTCGGGTTCGGATTCGGGTTCGGGTTTTGTGTGCGGGTTTTACTCAGTGGGTGACACAAAGTAGCACAGCGACAGGCTGGTTGGTTTGATGCACCGGCCGCTGGTATATCTCGCACTCAGCATGGCTGCCGCCAGCGCCCTGGTGCCGGAGACCATCGGCGTGATCGGTGTGGGCACCATCAGCTCCGCAGCGGTGCGCGGCCTCTCCGAACGGTCCGGCACGTCCGCACCGGCATTCGTGCTGTCGCCGCGCAACGCCGCGAAGGCGCAGGCGTTGGATGACGCCTACGCGAAGGTGGAGGTCGCTAAGGACAACCAGGCCGTCGTGGACGCGTGCGACTGTGTTTTATTAGCGGTGCTGCCACGGCAGGCGGAAGCCGTGTGCAAACCGCTAAAATTCCGAGAGGGCCAGCTCGTCGTGTCATTGATGGCCGGCGTTCCTCTTGAGTCGGTCAGAGCCTGGTGCGGCCCGGCCGACTGCGCGTTAGCGTGTCCCTTGCCCGCCATCGCCGAGGGCGCCGGCACGACCATCGTCACGCCGTCGGAGCCAAGGACGATCGCCATCTTCGAACGACTGGGAAAGGCCGTGCCCGTGGCGACCGAGGACCAATTCAAGCGGTTGCAGGCCATGACGTGCCTCATGGGCGACTTGTACCAGCGCCAGCTTTCAGCGCAGGACTGGCTCACGTCACATGGCGTGGCCGCGGACGCCGCGGCCGCGTACGTCGGGGGCGTCTTCCACACGATGACGCACGACGCCCAGCACGCCGGGCCGGCCACGTTAGCAGAATTGGTCGCGGAACAGACCCCGGGCGGGATGAACGAGATGGTCATCTCGGAGCAGCGGACCGACGGCGCCTACGCGTCCCTCGGACACTCGCTCGACTCGGTCTACTCTCGTTTAAACGGCGCCCACGACCCGTCATTAGCACCAGTAAACTTTAGGAAATAGGGAGGGTCTACTTGAAGCTCATGACCTCCGGCCCGCCGTTTTTGCCCTCGGCCTCGAAGGACGGCTTCAACGGGACCAGGTCCTCCCCGCCGACCTTGGCCTCCGGGCCGTCCAGGTGTTTCAACTGCGGCCGCTTCTTCATGGGCTCGCTCGAAGCTAATATAGCCCCGGCGCTCAGCTCCTGCTTGGGCTCTTCGGCCATGCCGGCCCGTCGCTCGTGGTTCACCTCCTCTTGCGGATTGACTTTTTTGAAGTTCACGAGCTCCGCCAGCACAAAAGCCAGGGCGCGCATGGCCCCGGGCGGCGCCCCGTCGCCCGTCTTGTCCGCTAGTACTTTTGTAGCTCCCACGACGTCGCACGCTTCGCGGATGTAGTAGTCTAGGTCGTCGTCCGTCTCCTGCTGTCCTTGGAGACACTTGTTCGTGAGTTGGGCGAGGCGTTCCCGTTTAGAAGCGAAGTGTTCATCTAGGTCAAATTGATCTAGTGGAGGTGGCGGCGGTTCTCGTAGAGCCGGCGGGAACGTCGCTGGTAGTAGCGGTGGCAACGGACATTCAAAGGTCGGCGGGATTAACGATAAAGGTTCGTGCTTCACGTTCAACTGCTCATATAATGCCACCACCTCGGGAATGGCGTCCGTGTCGAAGCGGAAGAGGGCGTCATTAAACAACTTCGCGAAATTCCTGGGGAGCTCCTCGCCTTCTTGTAAGCAGGCCCGCAACCTCGACGCTAAGGCCTCGATGTCCGGCACCCGCGCGTACTCCTTATCCGCCTCGACGTGGTGGTGCTCGCCCTCCGCGAGTTCAAAAGTGGCGTCCGCCCCGGGGTCGAAGGAGTGCCCGCGGGTGATGCCCCGGTCTTTCGCGGGCTTGGAATCACTAGACGAGGCAGCAGCGACGAGCGAAGGCGCCTCGGCATCGCGACAGAGCCACTTGAATAACAGGTCCATCACAATGTTGTTCTCCTCCTTATCCAGCCAGTCGTCCGCGAACATTTCGGCCGCACCTAGACATACAACGCGCGGCCGCGGGGCGCGCGGCGGCGCGTCCGCTGGTGCTTTGCCCTCCCAGGCGGCGCAGACCGTGCGGTGGATGGGGTAGGAGATGGCTCCCGTACTAAGCACCGCTCTAGCGGGCCTTCGGACACCTAACGTACCACCACGGGGATACACAAACGAGATGCCGCCGCCGTTCGCCGTGGACGCCTTGAGCTCCTCTCCACTTAGTTTATCCCGCTTGGTCTTGCGCTTCCCCGAGATGACTAAATGCTTGTTGGCCACCAAGGCGGGTTGCAATACACCGTGCGACACAAAAACTTCTTTCGGGTGCAGGTACTTGTAGTACACCGTCCTCAGGACAGAATCGCTCTGGCAGGACATGCCGTAGGGTTTTAACAGGTCGTTCATGTTGCCCCCGGTCTTTTCTTCGCCGCCTTCCGCCGAGAGGCAGAACAGCGAACCGCCTCGCTTCACGAACGCTTGGATGCACTCCACCTCCTCGCTCGTGAACTTCTCCTGGGGGCAGGCCGTCACGAAGACGTCGGCCGTCTCCAGCAACTTCTCCGTAATATCATCTCTGTTGTTGACCGGCTTGTAATTCGAGGACCGGAGCCGCCGGAAGAGCCGCTTGAAGCCCGCCGCCGCGGAGAAGGCTTCTCGCTTGGAAGCATCGAGGAGAATCACTCGGGGACCGCGCCGCTTCGGCTCTTTGTCATCCTCCTTGGTTTCTACGGGCGTGCTGGCGGCCGTGCCGCGGCCCTCCCGGGGCATGGTGCACCGGTGCCTAGCGGCTGCCTGCCGCGCGCCTCCGCTGCGGTCGGTCTGTTTCTGTGGCCCCTCGGGCTCCACTCGGGGAGCCGGTCTCGCTCGGGCAGCCGGTCTCCCGCGCGTGCGGCGGCGACGTCGTGCAGCCGGCCAAGGTTCGAAATGCGGGTGCGGGACGGCCGCCACTAGGTGTTTTATGTGCAGTTCGTTGCTGAAGCGCTCCGCGGAGTGATGAGGGGGACTGATTGGCTGAAGATATAGCTGTCAGCTTTATGATGGCAATTCGGGTTTCTCAGCTTAGCCAAAGCTCGTCGTGCTAAGGGCATCGTACGAGTTAGTTTCAGCCCGGCTTTTACCAGTAGCTCTAAGATCGACGGGTTCCGCGCCAGCACTAGCAGCCGTGCCCGCGCCGGACCGAGCGGTGCGCACAGCACTGCTGCCCTGTCGGAGGACTGTTCCGCGCGCCGACGCCAACTAGAAGCAGGACATGGCCTCCGTCTCGGGCCTCCTGCAGGTCCGGGTACGCAAAGCCAAGGGCCTGGACGCGGCGCCGGCCGCCGC
>Ga0115000_10002312_pt1 | contig 16533 bp, 12 predicted proteins | sample ArcticOcean_MG_C_6_FD_89690 | JGI IMG/M metagenome (GOLD analysis project Ga0115000, IMG submission 89690) | Marine microbial communities from western Arctic Ocean - ArcticOcean_MG_CB8_128 | ecosystem: Environmental > Aquatic > Marine > Oceanic | place: Arctic Ocean: Canada Basin | collected...
TACACACAGGGCCAACAGGCTCTACTGCTACAAAGATTATGATCTAAGAACCTATGTTTTTTTAACCCGAGTGGTACACTTTTACTCCGCCACGCTGGTACATTTTTACTCTGCCCTTGACAAGACGGCCCACCGCTACTTGCACAAATAAAAAAAGCGGACCCTTTTTGTTTTATAATAATCTGAGGTATTAATTATAGTTTCAGCCAATCTTGCTAGTATATGAATATTGTTACGCTTGGGTTCTTTTTTTATAGGCGCACAAATTAAGCTGGATATTGTTTGGAATATATCTGATGCGATGAATGCACTGATGGCGGTTCCCAACTTGATTGGACTTATTTTTTTAAGTGGTCTTCTTGTTTGGGAAACCCGATTGTATGAGGAAGGCGTTCAACAAGGTTCTCTAAATAAATTTGATTGAATTTTTTAAGGATTTTTGATTTATGAATAATAATTGGCCATTGCCGGAAAATGACCCATGGTCTACTCCTTTTGCAGAGTCTTTATTACATCATCTTGAAATACGCAAGGGTGACCAAATTTTGGATATCGCATCTGGAGGTGGGATCCCGGCATTTTATCTAGCGGATCAGGTGGGTCCCGAAGGGACAGTGCTTGCCGTAGACATTCATCAAAGTCAGGCATTGAGATCTCGAACTATTCAGGGGGCTGAGTTGCCCTGGCTAAGGTTCGAGGTCGGGGACATGCGATTTTTACCTGCTGACCTGCCTAAGTTTGACCGTATTACAGGCAATTTGTCTTTCATGTTTTTTCGTCCTAATCGATTTGAGGCTTTGCAAAATCTCACCGGGTTTTTGAAACCAGGGGGGCAGATCGTTTTAACATTTCCTTCCCTGGGAACTTTTGATTCCTTATGGTACCAGGTGGATAAGGAAATGGCCGCACTAGGCTTAACGGCTGAAAGAAAAGCTTTGAGCGAGTATATTAATGAGAGGCCCTCTGCTTTGCAGGCAGAAAAATGGTTAAAGGAATTAGGCATGGAAAAAGTGGCAGTGATTGAGCAGCCTCTTGAGATTTCCACGGGTTCTGGAAGGAGTTTTCTAGAACATCCACTTTTGCGAGGAGGATTTTTGGATGATATTTATGAATGTTTTCAGGATCAGGATCAGGCAAATGAATTCATGAATAATCTTTCGCAAAAAACCTCAACCTTTACTCCGCTTTTTGCTCTCCGATGCGCAATATCGGGTTGGATGCCTGAACCCAGTTGAGATACTTAAGAATAAGGGCGGGATGACGTTATGAATAAACAGGAAAGAGCAGAGCTGAAACAAAAAATTATTGAGGAAATATCAACACAGAAGCATTTGATTGAAAGTTTTACTGAGACCTCTAAACCAGTTGCGCCAGATAATGCAATCGGTCGGCTGACCCGAATGGAAGCTATTAGCAGCCAGGCAATCAGCGAAGCTTCATTGAATTCCTCAAAAGTGAAACTGGAACAACTGCAAAAAGCATTGGAGAAAATTGACCTGCCCGAATTCGGAATTTGTATTCGGTGTGCTAATGCTATTCCACAGCGACGCATCATGTTAATGCCGGAAAGCGCTGTGTGCGTGACCTGCGCAGAAAAATAACAAACGGATTTTAAGTTGACGAGTTTAACTCAAGAAAAACTGCCAGAAAATCAGGAATTCCCTATCGCAAAAGCAAGGGAACTCGTTAAAGATTTATACCGGCCCAACCCTTGGATATACTGGGGTGATTTCCTAACCAGTGTGACATTGGGTTGGGGGTCATTTGTAGCGACTTTGATAATGCCTACATTTTCTTTGCAGCAAGGGTTTTGTTTTTTGATTGCGGTTCTAGCTCTTTATCGAGCAGTTTTGTTTATCCACGAAATTGCTCATTTTAAAAAAGGGGCTTTTTTGGTTTTTCAGAAAGTGTGGAATTTTTTATGCGGTTTCCCGTTAATGGTCCCGACTTTTTTGTATCAGAGTGTTCATTTTGATCACCATAAACAAAATTTTTATGGCACTGAAAAAGATGGGGAATATGTTCCTTTTGCCTCAAAAGGAAGAGGGCTTATTCTCTTACACATTGGGTTTTCATTTTTGATTCCGTTGATTTTTCTTTTTCGGTTTGCCGTACTAACTCCTATTTCTTATCTTAGCTCTAGATTGAGAAAGTTTGTGGATCAGAAAATATCTTCATTAAATATTGATTTAAATTACCAGCGCCCGCAGCCCTATTTGGGTCGGAGCGAAGGGTGGAAATTACAAGAACTTTTGGCAAGCATCTATGGAATAAGCTTTATTACCTTAGTAATTCTAAAAATTATGCCTGCAAAGGCCCTATTCATGTGGTATTGTTTAGGTGCTTCATTGTTTTTGATCAATTCGATTCGCACCTTGGCGGCCCATCATTATCGAAATGCCGGGGAAGGTGAGCTGAGTTTTACTGATCAAATGCGGGATTCCATCAATAATCCCGGGAGCCGATGGATCACACCGTTATGGGCCCCAGTAGGTCTCCGGTTTCATGCAACCCATCATCTTTTTCCCGATCTTCCTTATCATGTATTAGGAAAGGCGCATAACCGTTTGTTGGAAGATCATGGAATAAACTCTTTGTATGGACAAACTGTTCAGTCTGGATTGTGGCCCTCTCTGTCTCAATTGTGGAAGCAGGCGGGTTTTAATAATCTAAATAAAGGTGCCAAAATATGACAAAACCTTTTTCGCTGCTCAATGAATTAGAAAATCATGATACAGGTCCGGCTCATTTAAAAAAGAATAAGATCGTTTCCTTGTTAAAAGAGAAATTTGACTTTGAAAATACGCACCTGAAATCTCCGAGCAGTAAAGAAAAAGGCATCCTTGCCAAATGTTTTGGATATATGGCACCGGAGCAAGCTAAAGAATTGGGTATCTATCCCTATTTTAGGGAAATTGAAGAGATCGATGGTTGCAAGGTGGTCATTGATGGAAAAGAAGCGATATCAGTTTCCACGAATAATTACCTGGGGCTTACACAAGAGCCACGAGTTATTGCGGCTGCAAGAGCAGCTATGGAGAAATTTGGAATTGGCTGTACAGGAAGTCGCTTCTTGAATGGAACTTTCAATCTGCACAAAAAACTGGAACGAGAGATATCGTCTTTTTTAAATCGCGAAGACACGATTGTCATGTCCACGGGATTCCAGGCCAATCAGGGAACCATTGCATGTTTGCTTGGGAGGAGAGATGTTGCTTTCTCTGACCGCGAAAACCATGCCAGTATTTATGAGGGTTGTGCGGTAGCTCCTGGAAAAACCATCCGCTACCATCATAACGATATGGATCATCTGGAATATTGTTTGAAAAATCATTCGGATGTCGAAGGTAAAATGATTTTGACCGATACAGTTTTCAGTATGAGTGGCGATATCGCAAACCTGCCTGTAATTGTTAAGCTCGCTAAAGATTATGGTGCGACGGTGATGATTGATGAAGCGCACGGACTTGGTGTGATGGGGGAACAAGGAAAAGGAGTCGCCAATTATTTTAACCTGGAAAATGAAATCGATTTGTATATGGGAACTTTTTCGAAAAGTTTGGGTTCCATCGGTGGATTTATTTCTTCCAAATCCAAAATAACCGAATACATTCGACACAAAGCTTCAGCATTTATTTTTACTGCGGCTTTGCCTCCCGCTTCGGTTGCAGGAGTTACGGCAGGTTTGGATATTATGATTAGTGAGCCGGAAAGAATCAATCGCTTGCGCGAAAATACCGCATTTATTAAAAGAGGCTTTTTTGATATGGGATTTCAGGTGAACAATAATTCCATCCCGATTGTTCCTATTAAAATTGGCGAAGAAGCTCTGACCCTTTACCTGAACCGGCTCCTCTTTGACGAAGGTATTTTTGCCGGGGTGGCAGTTTCGCCGGTAGTCCCTCCCCTTAATGCCATGATACGCACCAGCTACACCTCTACGCATACGCAAGAAGACCTTGAAAAAGTTCTCGGGTCTTTCAAAAAGCTGGGGATAAAACTGGGTATTATCTCCAAGGAATAATGAGCTTCAAAATTTCCGAGGTAAAAAGCTCTGCCGAGTTGGATCGGTTTATACGCTTGCCATGGAAGATCTATAAAGAATATCCCAATTGGGTTCCCCCTCTGATTTCTGAGCGGAAGAAGTTCCTCAATCCTCAAATCAATCCCTTCTTCGACCGTGCCGAGGTAAAGCTTTTTCTTGTAGAAGATGAAAAAGAGACCCCCTTGGGACGGATAGCCCTAGTCCACGACCACATCTATCAGGAAAGCTATTCCAAAAATACGGGCATTATGGGAATGTTCGAAAGCGTTGATGATGAAAATGTATCGCGGTTGTTATTCGATGAAGCAAAGTCATGGTGTGAGGAGAAAGGATTTAATAAACTCATTGGCCCTATGAGTTTATCCATTAATCATGAATGTGGTCTCATGGTAGAAGGATTTGATCGTCCACCTATGCCGGGTATTCCATATAATCCGAAATATTACGAAAAGCATTTTCAGGAATGGGGATTTAATAAGTCAAAAGATTTGGTTTCTTTCAGGCTGGATTTTATAGAGATTCCTGGATATCTTCAAAATGCAGCCGATAAACTGGAAAAAAGAGGGCGTTTTAAATTGCGTAATTTGAATCTTTCAAAGTTTGAGGAAGAGTTGAAAATTATCTGGGATATTTATAACTCTGCTTGGGATTTGAATTGGGGTTCTGTTCCCATGACATATAAAGAATTTGCATATGTGGCGAGAGAAATGAAATCTTTTGTAAATCCAGAATATTGTTTGATTGCGGAAGTAAAAGGGGAACCCGTAGGTTTTTCGCTGGCCATCCCAGATGTCAACCGGGTATTGATTGAGCTGGATGGTAAGCTTTTCCCATTTGGTTGGGCAAAGTTTTTATGGAATAAGAATAAAATTGATTCTTATCGCGTGCTAACACTTGGGGTGAAGAAAAAGTTTCGAAAGCTCGGTATCGATGCTTATATGTATTATGATATATATAAAAAATCTATGAAAAATGGTATTAAGTGGTGTGAGATGTCATGGATGTTGGAAGATAATCTAGATATTACGGAGCCTATGTTTAAATTAGGAGGAACCATTTACAAGAGACACCGCATCTATGAACGATCTTTCTCACCTTAAATGCACAACGGTGCTTGTTACCGGGGCCAGTGGTTTTATTGGAAGCCATTTGGTTGATAGCTTGTTGTCTTTGGGTTGCAATGTCCACTGCCTGGTTCGTAAATCATCAAAATTAAGATGGCTTTCGTCACCTAAGATACAATTTCATTATGTTGATCTGGCGGACATCGATTTTAAAATTCCTAACCTTCCGGGTCTCGACTTTGTCTTTCATTGCGCGGGTCTCACCAAGGCAAAAAATCGGGAAGAATATTTTGATATCAACTCCAGAGTTTGCGCCACTTTATATGAACAATGTTTTGCTTATAAAGATAGTATCCAGGGGATTGTGCATTTGAGTAGCCTTGCCGCAGCGGGACCAGGAAAAGACGGGCAATTGGTGGATGAAACCACGGTTTTAAATCCTATAACTTTCTATGGGCAATCTAAAAAAGCAGGAGAAGAAGTTGCTCTGAAATATTCCACATCTTTACCCATCAAGGTTATTCGTCCACCGGTAGTCTACGGTCCTCGCGAGGAAAATTTATACACTTTTTTCAAACTGGTAAAAAAGGGTTGGGGATTGCAAATTGGTAGATCCTCAAAAATACTTTCATTGATTTATGTTGCTGATCTGGTTCAGGCAATGATTACGGTTTGCGACCCTCGTTCCTCACAGAAGAAAATATATTTTGTGACAGATGGGGAAACCTACTCATGGCAAGAAGTGGCGAAAGCTGCTGGGGATAAAATGAATGTTTCAATGAAAGCCCTGAAGATACCGGAAAATATTTTAGTCCCCATCGCAATCTTTTTTGAGGCTCTGGCAATGTTCAGTGCAAAGCCAGCTTTATTCGACCGGCAACGGATTATTGATATCCGGCAAAGCTGTTGGGCCGCTTCCTCTGAAAACTTTTTTCGCGATTTTGATTTTACTCCTCAATTTAATCTGACCACCGGTCTTGCACATACTCTTGATTGGTATGTGGAACAGAAATGGTTGTAGGCTATGAGTGAAGAAACGGAGCATTCATTAAAAGACCTTGCCGAGCCGGTTAACGTATACATCAACAACCCAATCGCTAAGAGATTTGTAGAGGTCTTAAAGAACACCTTTGTTACTCCGAACCAGGTGACCTATTTGTCAGTGGCGGTTGGTTTTGCATCCGGTTACTCGTTCAGCCAAGAAACCTGGATTGCCAGCGCGATCGGTGGACTGCTACTCGAGTTGACGCTGGTTCTGGATTGTGTTGACGGGGAGCTTGCCAGAGCAAAAAATATGGCGAGTGATTGGGGGCGACTCATCGATGGTATTGCCGGTTACTTTGCCTACTTGGCGGTGATTTTTGGGATAATTACTGGTTACCCTGGTTTTCGCACGGCATTAATCGTCATAGCCGTCTTTACCATTCTGCGTGCGATATCCTACGATTACTGCAAGCAAACCTTTGGTACGATGGTGCTCAAGGGGTTTGACGGTATGGAGCGGGAAATTCAAAGCACCGTAGAGAAAATCCAGAAAAAACCAGCAGGAGTTCTAATTGTTTATTTTTATTACTTGCAAGTGCAACAATTATTTTTTCGCGGTAAGTGGGAAAAACTTGGCGAATTTAGAAATAAAGAAAATACTGCTAACACAATTCTGGGCACCGATCAGCGACAACATTATTTTAAAAAAGTAAGTATTCTCCTTAAGCTTTGGCGATGGAATGGAATTGATTTCCCATTATTTCTTATTGCGGTATTGGGGATATTGTCCATGCCGGGCCAAAGCCTTAATTTTCTCGCGTGGGCAATCACCTTGCAATTCTTTTTCACTTATTTCGTCCATGTTTATTTGAGCCGTAATTTTTAGAAAGCTTCGTAGCTCTTGCAATTTAAATCGAAAACATAAGTAAAGTTCCGCAAAATATTAACTCTAAGGTTTTTTAATATTTTTGCTCAAGTTTTTATCCATAAATACTGAAATAAGGCGTGTAAAGATTTCTTTGTAAGAATTTCTTAGTTTGAAATAGTTAATGAATTAGGGTAAATTATTCTAAATCAAGAGAGATTACCACTAGAGCAAAAGATGCCAAGAATATCTATTTATGTTTGCACGATTTCACGTATAAATTTTTAGTATTTAAAAAATTTATACTTTTGAAGCAGTGGATTAATGTTATATTTTTCATTAGAAAAAATTTATTTTTATTGACCTATTTTGGATTTGAAAGAGATGTTATAGGTAAGAAGTTGATTGTTTTTCAGAGTCTTTATTAGGTGGTATAAATAAAACAATAGATGGATGAATCAATTAAGGAGAGCTATACATTCGTATAGCTTGTAGTGTCTTCTTTTTTTGTGTTATTCTTTAAAATTAATTTTTGAACAATTAAAATTTAACTGGCATACGGCAAGATGCTCAAATTGGAGTTGGGGTTATGGATCTTAATTATTATTTAGGTAAAAAAAATACCCTTAAAATATTTGGAATAATTCTCTGGGCAGTATTTTTTTACCCTTATGTAGTTGTTGCAGCCGATACGATATCTAAGGAAGAAAGCTCCAAAATGACCTCCGAAATGAAGGAGGATGTCTTGAAGGCAGAGATGGATACAGAAGACATTGCTGATACAGCCGCAGCAGAACATAAAAGCCTTTTTATTGAAAGTAGTTACCCTTCTGCCACGACATGTGCAACCTGCCATCCAAAACATTTTGAGGAATGGTCCAAATCGCAGCATGCTTATGCGCAGTTAAGTCCTGTATACCTTTCTTTCAGTAGCTTCACTAATGAGATAACAAGTGGTACCAATGGTGACTTCTGCTTTCGCTGTCACAGTCCCGTTGGAGCAAATATGGGAGAAAGCCCATTCATGTCAAACTTGGATCGCCATCCTTCTTCGCGTGAGGGAATTACTTGCATAACATGTCATAGGTTAACGAAAAACTATAATAAGCGCAGTGGGCGCCTGTCCATCCGTAAGGGTGATTTGCTGGATCCTGTTTACGGTCCTACAGGTTCGGGCGAGTTGGATCGAGTTCTGGAGGATGATGGATATAGAGTTGTTACCGAAAAAGGAAAGCCCGGTAGGAAGATTCACAAGAAGGCAATCAAGTTTTCAACGATGTCCTCGTCAAGTTTTTGCGGACAGTGTCATGATGTGACTTTGTTAAATGGTTTTAGGTTGGAGGAGGCTTTTAGTGAGTATAGGATGTCACCTGCCGCAGCCAAGGGTACTACTTGTCAGGATTGCCACATGGGAAAAGTTCAAGGAATTCCTTCAGGCTACGAGCATGGGCCTGCTGCGGTGATTGGTGGGAAGGAAACAGAACCACGAAAACTAACTAGTCATCTTTTTGCTGGGCCAGACTACTCGGTAATACATCCTGGTCTTTTCCCTTTCAATGTTGAGGCTCAAGAATTGGCAACGATGCGGGAGTGGCTGACCTTCGATCATGAGTCCGGCTGGGGAACAGATGAATTCGAGGACAAAGTAACCGAGGATATGAAATTCCCATCGAGATGGGAGTCTGTAGATGATCGTTATGATGCGCGTGAAATACTAAATGTGCAGTTCGAGCGATTAAACTTCATGGAGGGAAAGCGTCGAGAAGTTCTTATGAATGGCTATAAAATGGGTAAACCAATTATCGTCCAAGATAATAAGGATGGTCTTCGTTTTAAAGTTAAAGTGGAGAATCTTACTGATGGTCACAATGCCCCAACTGGATTTGCTGCAGAGAGGCAAGTGTTTGTTCAGGTCACTGTGACTGATAGTGCGGGTAAGGCAATCTTTAAGTCAGGGGATTTAGATCCGAATGGGGATGTGAGAGATCATGAGTCGACCTATGTTCATAACGGTGAACTTCCCTTAGACCCTTATCTTTTTGATCTTCGGGGAAGAGTTTTGGTGACGAATAGTCGTGGTGGAGAAAGAGAAGTTGTTATTCCGGTTCCCTATCCTCTCACGACAATTCCATTTCTCAGGCCAACCACTCGCTCACTTATTCTGACTGGTGAAAGCCCTGTGGAGAGAATAAATAGGAGAAGTCTTGCTCCTAAGGATTATAAGTGGGCGGAATATACTGTTGACAGCGATTTGCTTACGGGTAACGGACCATATAAGGCTAAGATTGATTTTATTGCTGGGATGGCGCCAGCCAATTTGATCGGAGCTATCAAAGGGCAGGGTTTTGATTATGCTATGAGTGCCCGAGAAGTTGCTGATAAAGTTGCGGCAGGATATCAGACCCTTTACAGCGAGGAAATAACGTTTAAGACTGACGCTAATCATGCTGAGAAGGTTGCACAAACATCTAAAAAGGATTTGAAAGTCTGGAACACAACAATTTCAGATGTTATTGTGAATATTTTTAAATAGTTTTAGATTGTGAGATGGTCTATGTAACCGTCTCACAGGAAAAGATTTTTCATTGATTAAGAGGAGGTCAATGTTGAGAAGTTTTTATTTTTTGGGTTTCCGCGATATTGTGCTTGGCGCATTTTTCATGGCCTTAGCGCTGTGTTCTGCTAATACTGCTATTGCTGATTTATTCCCACTGGGTGAAAGTGTTAGTACAAGTCGTTTTTCCGATGAGAAAATACAGCTTTTAGTTCCGTCTGATACAGGGAACCGGCCTCCTCTGATTTATGAGTCGGGTGATAATTTTCTTGGTGTTGGTGATGTGCAAGAAGGTTATACGACACCTTGGGGTGCTGTATGGCAGCCTCAATTCTGGGTTTTTGGGACGCTTAGGACCGGTTTGTTTTATTTCGATAATGGAGTCAGGGCTCCGTCAACCGAATGGGCTACACGCTTAAATTTATTTGCCAATCTGCAATTAACTCACACTGAGAAAATAATAATTGGAGTTCGTCCATTAGATAGGAACCAGTTTAACCGCTTTACTCGTCTTCAGTTAAATGATGAGTTCGGCTCCAGCAAAATTGAACCAAACCTTGATGTTAGAACATTCTTTTTTGAGGGGGATTTTGGTAGTTTGTTTCCGGACCTTGATCCGAAGGGTAGCAAGCCTATCGATTTGGGTTTTTCCATAGGCAGGCAAGCTCTAACATTTCAGAACGCGATAATGATCAATGATACAATTGATGGAGTGGGTCTCGTTCGGAATAATATAAGATTTGCAGGTATTTCGGGTATGAGAAGTACTGTTTTTTACGGATGGAATGAGTTGGATCGTGCTGATGCGGTAACTCGGAAGAACAGTGACTTGATTGGTTGGTTCAACTCTATTGATACTCCTGGCGGTACAAAGAACATTGATATGATCTTTATCAATGACAATCGCGAAGGTGGAGATAGTTTTAATATTGGTGGGTCCTCGATCCAACGTATCGGCCATTATAATACGGCTTTTAGAATCAATCACTCACATGCGGAAAATGAGACTTCAAAGGCTCGCTCGGGAACACTTTACAGTACTGAGGTATCGTGGACACCTTATAGGTCTGACGATATAATGTATGTGAATTCTTTTTATGCGGATGGGCGTTATACGCAGGCCGGTCGAGAGTCAGTTGTTGGAGGGCCATTGGGTGGATTAGGAATTTTGTTTGCGTCTCCTAGTCTGGGCAACTTCTTGTCAGAGCTCGATAACTTCACTAATGAGGAGGCAGGGCTTGTTATTGGTTACGAGGCTTTCTGGTCAGATGGGCAGCAGGCGAACAATCACCGTAGAAGTTTAACCTTGGAGTTGGCGGGAACAAAGGATTTAGATGGCAGCGGTTTTGATGATTTTGCATTTGGATTTGAATTTCGCACTAGATTGGCCCACAGAATACAATGGCAGTTAGATTCATCATACTCGGTCTTAGAGAAGCGTGACGACGGGGTCACAATTCGGACAGAAATTCGTTACCAGTTTTAATTTAAATAATAGTTAAGGCTAAATAAAAGAGAGGGTGTCATGGAAATCGATAAGAGTTACTTTTTTTCCAAATTTTTTTTTCTTTCTGGAGTGTTAATAGCTTTCATTGGTTTATCCTCTGTAGCAAGCGCAGAACCTTTTGTGAAGGGTGCGAAACTTTGTCAAGAATGTCATGAAGAAGAATTTAAGGTATGGGAAAAGACAAAACATTTTAAGTCTTTTCGTGCTGTCCATCGAGAACCCAAGGATGCCAGTAAACCTTCCCCGAAAAAAATATTAAAAGCAGTGGGTGGACAAAAGCGCATGAAGCGTAATGAGACTTGCAATCTCTGTCATTACACTCTTGAGAAAAAAAATGCAGGAGCGAAGCCTCAAGCGAAGTCAGGGACCTCTTGTGAAAGTTGTCACGGGGCTTCCTCCGACTGGTTATCCTTGCATGATAATTATGGTGGTAAAAATGTTAAAAGGGAAGCCGAAGCTGCGGATCATAAAGCAAAACGAATTAAAGACTCGAAAGAGGCGGGTTTGATTTGGCCGACTATGAAATATGAAGTCGCGGAAAACTGTATGACCTGTCATGGTCTTGCGAACCCAAACTTGAAAGCAGATGATCTTGCAAAAATGCTGGGAGCAGGGCACCCGATTAATCCTGATTTTGAACTGGTGAAGTATTCCCAGGGATCCGTGAGGCACAGGCATTATCCGCCGAACATGAAAGTCAATGCAGAGATGACCTCTAAAAAACAGGCGGAATTCTTTGTGATTGGGCAAGCGGCAGCATTGGTTTCTGCGACAGGCGTTATGTCTAAATCCAATGAACCCAAGTATGTAGAAGCGCAAAAAAAACGTGTTGAAAATGCCAAGGCCGCTCTTTCTGGTGTTTCTGAGGCAGCAGAGTTATTGGCTTCTCCCAGCCGGGAAAATGCTTTGAAGTTTGCAGCTGCAATTGCGGATAAGGACTTAACGGGTGCTGTTGGTAGCAAGCTACCTGCCAAGGGGGATTATAAATAAACGTGATCCAAGACATTTTTTTTGGATGTTACTTAGAGGTTAAAGTGAGTCTGCGAAAAATATTACCCTCTGGGTCTTTTTCATATGTTGAAGGAGTAGGTCGGTGACTATAACTACTCAATCACGTCCTCAGCGTTGGGATCAACCGTTTGGTTCCGAAATGACGGACGCAGATGTTGAACGCTTGTTAGGCGTTCCTGAGATTCAGGCAATAGAAGCAGATAAATTTCCTTCGGGTATTTCCCTTAAGGGAATTCTCAGGAATGATGTTCGGATAATGAGATATAAAGTGGGTGACATTGTCATCCGCGAAGGTGACTATGGGAACTCGGCTTTTCTTGTTCTGAACGGTTCTTTGCGTGTGGTGTTGGCACCTGGCCTTCCCGGGGAAATGCTGGGCCGTAGAAAAATTAAGAAAAAAAATATCTGGCAAGCTCTAAAACAACTCTGGAACCAAAAAAAAAATCCCGAATTCAGGGATATCCAAAACTATAATAATAAATCAGGTGTTCGTGAAAGTGCTGTTCTAGGTTCTTCCCACGTTTTCCTTCAAGATGTTCCCGCCGTCCTTGATTCCAATAAAACCGCTGTGCTTGAAGGAGGAGCCCTGTTCGGAGAACTAGCCGCTTTAGGAAGAACTCCCAGAACCGCTTCTATATTCGCAGGAAAAGACTCTGAACTTCTGGAGATCAGATGGCAGGGGCTGAGGGAAATCCGCAAATACGATGAAGGATGGAGAAGATTGATTGACCAACGATATCGGCAAAATGCTCTCAAGGCTCATTTGGGAGCGACCTCAATTTTTTCTCACCTTGATGAAAACGATTTACAAGAAGTCGCTGATAAAACAGTTTTTGAAACCTACGGAACATTCGACTGGCATCTTTCTTATAAACAACTTCAAGGACAAGAAAGAGTTGATGGGAAAAAAGATGAGCCTGAAATTTGCCTGCAAGGGGCATACCCGGACGGGTTGTTGATGGTTCGCGCAGGTTTCGCCAGGATCTCAGTCGAGAGAGGTAATGGTCGGCAGACCATCACTTATCTAGGAGCCGGAGAGTATTATGGTGCGGATGAAATATACCGTGCCTGGAAAGGAGAGCCAGATGTAGCGTTAAAGGTAACTATCTCTGCGCTGGGGTATGTTGAGTTTCTTCGCGTGCCATCAAAAATCATTGAAAAACATTTGTTTCCATATTGGGAATCGGGACGTCCAGGGGGAACCCGTGTTGTTACGGCGGAACCAGAACAAAGGAAAGGAACCCCAGATAGGAAAGCGGAAAACGGACAAATGAGTGGAAGAATGCAGGATTATTTTGATCAGACATTTTCTGAAGGCGCTTTACAGGAGTGGGCTGTACAAGAACGATTTGTTAACGGCACTCAGGCTATGTTGATCAATCTGGATAAATGTGTGAGATGTGATGACTGCGTCCGTGCTTGTGCATCAACCCATGATGGTAATCCGCGATTTATCAGACACGGGAAAACTTTTCAAAATTTGATGGTAGCTAATGCATGCATGCACTGTGCTGATCCAGTATGTATGATCGGATGTCCAACAGGAGCAATCCACCGATCTTTAACAGGCGGAATGGTAATTATTAATGATGACACCTGTATAGGATGTGAGACCTGTGCGAACTCATGCCCGTATTCGAATATTAGAATGGTGTCCATTAACGATGAGAATGGCAAGAATATATTAGATCCACAAAACCATAAACCTATAATCAAAGCCACTAAATGTGATCTTTGTGCAGACCAGATTACGGGCCCTGCATGTGCGTTTGCATGCCCTCATGAGGCCTTGAAGAGGGTTGATTTTCGGGATGTGACCAGGAGTGGTGAGAGTATAGGCGGTTACTGATGAAAAGAATATGGGGATACATAGCCACTGCCATCCTTTTTTTTCTTTTGATTTGGGTTTGGACTTTACAGCTCGAGAGATCCCTCAACTACTCTGAGTTTGTCAGTGGAGGAGCATTGTTTTTCGTTATATTTGTTTTGTGCATATTTAATTTGCGCAAGCGTTTACCCTTCCTTCCATTATGGCCAGCTCATAAATGGTTTCTCCTACATACAGTGGCGGGTTTTCTGGCTTTATTTTTATTTTGGTTGCACGCCGATGTGTTGTGGCCAAACGGATTGTATAGCCAGATTCTCACGGTCCTTTTTTATGGTACGACTTTGTCTGGGATTCTAGGTTTGGTATTGGAAAAAATATATCCGAAACTTTTAACCCGCATTGATCTTGAATGTATTTATGAGCGTATTCCACGGGACCTTGGAGAAATAAGAAGGGAGGCCGAAAAAGTAATTTTGGAATGCACAGAGAAAACAGGCAGTGATACGCTCGCACAACATTATTATGAAACCCTGGGATGGTTTTTTCGGCGCCCCAGATTTATTATAAATAATATTTTTGGCGGGCAAAACGCACAGACTTGGATCATACGAAAATGCTCTGTTCTGGAACGGTTTTTAAATGATGCAGAACGGGGCTATCTGGATCAAATTTATGTTCTAGCAGAAACTAAAATGAAAATTGACTTTCATTATGCTTTACAGACCATGCTGAAAAAATGGCTTCTTGTGCATGTGCCTTTTGCAGCAGCTGTAATGGTAATGATGATATGGCATTTAATTGTTATTCAGGTGTTTTTTATTTAAATGGATACAGATAAGTTTAATCACGATCAAAGCCCCTACGAACGCCCAAATTTTCCTTATCTGTGTGGGCGAGGTGCTTTCTGGCGAACTCCCTGTAATAAGGGACCAAAAATAGATGGGAGTTGTGGCGGTACCCGGGATTGTGAACCGTTCTTAAAAGAAAATCGTTGGATGTGCCGCAGGGACAAACAGTTTGGAGGAGCATGTGTAGAGGGTCCAGGCCCTAATGGAGAATGCTCATGGCAAAGACCACCTTGTGCACCAAGAAAAACTTTGCGTGTCGTTCGAGGCCGAATCACTTTATTAGCTGTAGCAGCTATAGTTGCGCTAATAGTTTTTTCGCAGGCTTTGAATCATGATGTTAGCAGCAGTGGGGTTATCAATATTTCCGATGCGGGACCTTTATCCAAAACACATAAAAAATTTACTGAAGGATGTTCATCCTGTCATGCGATTTACGGACAGGGGCCATTGGGCTGGGCAAAAGCCGTATTCACACAATTAGATATTTCTGAACGTTGTGTTGACTGCCACTCTTTTGGTGGTCCAGGCTCTATGGCACATAATAATGATCTTGCGAAAGACCGAGAAGTCAGGAAAACAGAATGCATCATGTGCCACAGCGAGCATAGTGGTGAAAAAATGAGCACCCGTCAACTTACCAGTGAGCAATGCAATACTTGTCATAAAAATAAGTTTGAAAGTTTTTCGATGGGGCATCCTGAATTTCCTGATAGATATCCTTATTTTGAACGAAATGCGATCAAGTTTGATCATGGGTCACATTTGAAAAAGCATTTTGAAAATCCAAAATTTACGGAGAAAGCACCAACGTCTTGCATTGGTTGCCATAAATTAGATCTTTCAGATAGAGAAGTGCGACCTCAAGCCTACGAAACAATTTGTGTTGACTGCCACGGATCTCAAATTACAAAAAAAGACCTGGTTCTAGTTCGTCTTCCTGAACTTGTTAATGATTTGATTGACCGGGATGCGTTGGTCCAAGCTTGCAATTCTCTTACAGAAGAAAAGTCGGATGAAGAGTTCCTCAGTGTTTCTACCGAAATGCCTGCGCTGGTCAGCGCATTTTTATTAAATGTGCCTGAAGATGACCCAGAAATTTACAATCAACCCATGCAGGAACTTATTTTTTCCATGGCAGAAGAGAGCCATACTGCCATAGAAGATATGGTCAACTCACAAACCAAAAAACCGATGGGCGATCAACTTTTAGAAGGGTTAAACCCGGAAGTTCTCAAACGCGCTGCTTGCTCTTGGGGTTTGAATTTAGAATATGAATTGCCAGCGGAGGCTAAATTTGGGGGTTGGTATGCGGATATGCTGGAGGTTCGCTATAAACCAATGGGCCATCGGGACCCGGTAGCAAAAAGCTGGATAGAATTTGCTTTGGCTGTTTCAAAAATTGAAAACGATGAAGATAAAATGGTTCGGGCCATTGCCATGCGAGATGAGGTTATATCTCCCAAGGAAGGTGTTGGGGGTTGCGTTAAATGTCATGCTGTAAGTGAATCCACAACCATCGATGGTAAAAAGAAGTTGGACATTGAATGGAATTATAAGGAAGCCATTACTAGGCCACATTCTAATTATTCTCATAGCAGTCATATAGAAACTATGGGTAATAAAAGTTCCTGCTCTAATTGTCATATTCTAGATGACAAGGCTGAATATATGGCTTCGTTTAAGGAGTTTGATGCATCGAAGTGGTCCAGTAATTTTTTATCAATTAAAAGAGAGACCTGCGTTCAATGCCATACGAAATCGCAGATCAATCAGAATTGTCAAAGTTGCCATATTTATCACATCAATCCTGGTTTTAAAAAGAAAATA
>Ga0115000_10002313_pt1 | contig 16533 bp, 10 predicted proteins | sample ArcticOcean_MG_C_6_FD_89690 | JGI IMG/M metagenome (GOLD analysis project Ga0115000, IMG submission 89690) | Marine microbial communities from western Arctic Ocean - ArcticOcean_MG_CB8_128 | ecosystem: Environmental > Aquatic > Marine > Oceanic | place: Arctic Ocean: Canada Basin | collected...
AAGAAAGACAAGAAAATCATCCCGCTCGACGCGGACGACATCGCTTTGTTGAAAACGTACGGCGTTGGACCGTACGGGACGTTGATAAAAAATCTGGAAACCGATTTGGTCTCCTGCGTTTCTCGGGTGGAAAAGTTGTGCGGGATAAAAGAGTCGGACACCGGGTTGGCGCCACCGTCGAGATGGGATTTAACCGCGGATAAGCAAGCGACGCAAGAGGAGCATCCTTTGCAAGTGGCGAGGTGCACGAAGATAATCAACCCCGGGACGACGGACGCGCAGTACGTCATCAACGTGAAACAGATCGCGAAGTTTGTGGTTGGTTTGGGGCAACACGTGGCGCCGACGGACATCGAGGAAGGGATGCGAGTTGGCGTGGATAGGACAAAATATAGCATACAAATTCCACTTCCGCCGAAGATTGATCCGAGCGTGACGATGATGACAGTGGAGGAGAAACCGGACGTGACGTACGCAGACGTCGGCGGGAATAAAGATCAGATTGAAAAGTTAAGAGAAGTCGTGGAGTTGCCGTTGCTGCATCCGGAGAAGTTCGTTACGCTAGGGATTGACCCTCCGAAAGGGATTTTGTTGTACGGGCCTCCCGGGACTGGGAAGACGTTGTTAGCGAGAGCGGTGGCGAATAGGACGGACGCGTGTTTTATACGCGTGATTGGTTCAGAGTTGGTGCAGAAATACGTCGGCGAAGGCGCGAGGTTGGTCCGAGAGTTGTTTCAAATGGCCAGGAGTAAAAAAGCGTGCTTGATTTTTTTCGACGAAGTCGATGCAATTGGCGGTGCGAGATTTGACGACGGCCAAGGTGGAGATAACGAGGTGCAAAGGACGATGTTGGAAATTGTGAATCAGTTGGACGGGTTCGACGCGAGAGGGAACATTAAAGTTTTAATGGCTACAAACAGACCAGATACGTTAGATCCCGCGTTATTGAGACCGGGTAGAATGGATAGAAAAGTTGAGTTTGGATTGCCGGATTTAGAAGGTAGGACGCAGATTTTTAAGATTCACACTCGATCGATGGCTGTGGAAAGAGACATTCGATTCGAGTTGTTGAGTCGATTGTGTCCGAACAGCACCGGCGCAGAAATCCACAGCGTGTGCACCGAAGCCGGCATGTTTGCCATTCGACAGAGAAGGAAAACCGTCAGCGAAAAAGATTTCTTAGACGCCGTGAACAAAGTCATCAAAGGCTTCAAAAAGTTTAGCAGTACGGCGAAATACATGCAGTATCAATAAAAAATTCACACATAAACGAACGAAACAAGAGAAGAGAGCGAGAGCGAGAGCGAGAGCGAGAGATACGTCGCTTTGGGCCGTAGCGTAAAGTAACACACACGCACTATGTAGTCGTTTTGTAGCAATTTAATAAAAAGGCGGTGTATAAAATTATATACGCGCACGACGTACACAAAGCAAACTTATTAGGAAACGCTCAACTACAGGAAAGAGAGAGAAAAAAGAGAGAGAGAGAAAAGAGAGAGGAGAGAGAAAAAAGGAAAAAAAACTTTCTCTTCCCACAAACACCCCTCCACGGGTTCGTTGCAGACCACAGAAAAGAGAGAAACGGAGATCTGCCTCTTTTTTTCCCTCTCAGAGAGAGCGTATCTTCTCCTTTCAAATACGACTAAATATATATCTTTTCCAATCTCGTCATACACACACACGCGCGTTTACTCTCGCAAGAATCACCTAAACCGCGCGCACTTAAACAGTCACGCACAAACGCACATCCCCCTGTTCTCTTCGCACACGCAAAACACACCACAAAGTAAAAAAGATGTCCTTCTCTACCACTTTCACCGGCGCGAAAATCGCCCAAAAATCCGTCCTCCAAAAGCAATCGGTTGACAAACAAATCTCCGCGAGACGCACGAAAGCGTCCTCGCCATCCACGCAGAAGAAGGCCCAAATCGCCTCCTTCGGTTCGTTGGCGCCGCCGGATTTGTACCCGGAATTTGGTACCTACCCGGGCGGGGGTAACTCCTTGATTATCCCGTACACGGATGAGAAAAACGCGGAGAGAGAGTTGATCCACGGTCGATGGGCGCAGTTGGGCGTCACCGGCGCCTGGGCCGCCGAGAACGGCACCGGCATTCCGTGGTTTACCGCGGGTACCTTGTGCACTCCTGATGACTGCACGGCCGTTGCGGACAAGTTTCCGGGCGCCGTGGCACCGTTGGCGCCGGAAGGCTCTGGCTACCCGAACTTTTGGGCAGTTTTGGCCATCGAAGTCTTCTTGGTCGGCAACGCCGAGGCGTACAGAACCGGTATCTTTGAAAACCCGTTCCCAGAGTTGGAATTGTCCGTCTCCCCGGGCGGTAGATTCGACCCGTTGGGTTTTGCGGAAGCCGGTGACTTAGAGGAGTTGAAAATCAAGGAGTTGAAGCACTGCAGATTGTCCATGTTCGCGTGGTTGGGCTGCATCTTCCAAGCTTTGGCGACGCAAGAAGGTCCCATTGCCAACTGGCAAGCGCACGTCGCCGATCCGGTGCACGCGAACGTCTTGACCAACGCGGCCAAGGGTTTCAGCTTCTATTAAGTCTTTAATAAAGGCTATACATTTATATACAATTTTTAATTACCAAAACTTTCTACATTCAAAATTTTAGATCACGTCTTCTTCTTCTTCTTCTACAGCTCGTCGTTCTTGTTCGCACCACCGCCACCAGTGTATTTCTTACTACTCTTATTGACATTATTGTCGCTATTGTTGTTTTCCATGCGCAAATTTCTTCGTTTCTCTACCACAGATGGAGCTAAAATTGCACCAAACATGCTCGGCGTTCTTTTACGTTTCTCTTCGTAGACTTGCTCCAGACCGTCGAAATCTTGAAACAGTTTCGATAATGTTACGTTCGCAGCATCGTAGTTTCCTACTTTTTGTAACAACAAGCCGTTTCTCCATCGAGGCTGCCAATCGTTCGTTCCGTCCGTTATCTCAATCGCTCTTAAATACATTTGCCCAGCTTCGGGGAATTTCCCGTTTGATTCAAAGTAAATCCCAAGCATGAGAGCCGGCATTGCCGCACGTTGAAACTTGGTCAATTTCGCAGTGAGCGTGTCCACAATCTCTCTCGTAACGTCTCTCTCGCTGAAAATGTCGTGTGCGGATAATACGAGTTCGACTGGATAAGTTATTGGGTTTAACATGCGCACGCTGGCGAGAGCGAACAACTCGTTTTTACCGTCAATCATAGATTGGAGCATGGAGCCTTTGCGCAAGCGATACTTAAACAACGGTTCGCGAATGTTTACTGGCTTTAGACCGACGTACTTTTCAGCCTCGAGCCAAAAGGCCCAATCTTCATAGCCAAACAACGTCGTTCGAGGGTATCCACCGGGTGTATTATCCCATAAAGACTTCAAAATGACCGCCGAACAGTGAAAGGCGTTGAAGTAGCGCAGATCTTGCGGATCGTATTTTGGTAAATTCCAACTGTACTCCCAGTCGCCAAAGCCTACGAGATCGGCCACGGCTAAGTTGTAATCGTTGTTCGGATCTTCGAGCAAGTCGATGGCTTTTTCAATAAACGTTTCGTCGATCAAATCGTCCGCATCGAGTGGTAAAACGTACTTACCGATTGCACGATCGAAACCAAAGTTCCGCGCGTCTCCTAAACCGCCGTTTTGTTTCTCGTGGACTTGGATTTGGAACAACCGTCCGCCTTTTTGGTTGAACCGATCGACAAGCTGCCTCGCAACTTCGGAAGACCCATCTTTACTTCCATCGTCGATAAGTAACACTTCGATGTTTTTATACGTTTGCGAATAGACGCTCGATAAAGTTTCCTCTAAAGTCTCCTTCGCCCCGTTGTAAAACGGAACGACGACGGAGACAAATGGTAAAGCGCCAATCGCAGAGTCATCGATGAATTCTGAAACGATTTCTCTTCTCTCTCGATCCGTCTTCTCGACAAATTCAGCGTACTCGCGTTTCGGACGGATCTGACGTACTTCTTTGCGTTTTTCCGTACACGATCCGGCACCGATGCGAGAGGCTTTCAAGCTATCGAAAACTTGGCACAACTCTGGTTGTTCGGTGATGTCGACTAAAACAGTTCTCGAGGACCACGGTATATCTTCGTCGTTGACATCCGTTCCTTCTTCGATGATTTTCGTTTCAAACACGATCGTCACGCATTCCATATCCAAATCATCGGTTTCCCATTCTAACTCCAACGGCGCCATTTCAACAAAGACGCTTCGAGCGAGAACGTTTAAATTTTTAATATCTTTCGGATCTAACGACGGATCAATCGTGTACGATGTATCGATGACAACGTTCTCACCGTCCTCGTATTTGTCGAATTTGTCATAACGCAGAGATAATTGGATTAAGTCGCTCGGATAGACAGATATAACGCGGAAAACGAGCTTGGCGTTTTTACCACCTTCTTCATAATCGACGTTGAGATCAATTTTCTCTCTCGGTATATCTTTTCTGGCATCATCGCTATCGTCGCGCGAAGAGTAACTACTCTTTGACACGCACGGAATTCGACTCGGTGGCGCGTCGTTTACGTATCTTTTTGGCATACGACTCCCACGTCCTAAATATGCCACGTTTCCTCGTCCGCTTGAGTCGTGCAGAAACACTTCCTTGTTGCCTTCCCCGTGCATCGTCGTCGTTTCCTCGTCAAACGTCCAAAACGCGACGCAATCTTTAACCATCCAAATCAAAGTTGGATCGTCTAATTTGTTCATATTCGACGCTTCATCAAAAGACGAGGACATTCCGACCACCATCAAGCGTCTCACCTCCGCTGGAGTCAACGCTCGATTCCATATGCTCACGTCATCCAACCTCCCGTCGAATGGATCCCACTCCGCGCCGCCAATCGTCACGTGTCCATCGAAATCCAAACCGCTCTCCTCTAAGGGTACCTGTGGCCCTGCCGCTCCGTCCACGAACACCGTGATCGCCCTCCCGTCGTACGTCCCGCAGACAAAGTGCCACCTGTTTAAGAACAAAACCTTCCCGGCGCTGAAATCTTTATTCTCCTTGCCGATGCCGAACCTCGCAACGCCTTGTGTGTCCGTGTACAAATTCCATCCCCAGTTGATCCACTCGTGACTGACGATTCGATTAAAGCTTTTATGCCTATTCACAAAAACCCACGCGCAGGCGGATATCGTTCGAGACGGTAAACCGCGCACGTCCCTGGCGATGATGTAATCGTCCACGCCATCAAACGCGTAATACGCGCCGGACGGGCCGATACTTTCTCGGCGCAGACTCTCTAATACTACTATCGATGAAGATGATAACGACTTCGACGGTCTTTCTTCATCGCTTTGTTGTTGTTGATCGCTAGTGTTTCGGTTTACCGTTGTCGTCGAAATAGCTTTCGCTTCGTTCGAAAGAACGACGACGATGATGCACAAGACCAAAATCAACAGACGCGGCGCCGGGCGGCGGCGAAAGCGGCGGTGAAAGCACTCCATCGCGAAAATTTTTTTCTCTCTCAAACTCCTCTCCACTTACTCTCTCTCTCTCTCCTTTTCAATACTTTGGTGGCGGCATCATCGATTGCGGTTGCTGTTGACCCATCATCATCGGTGGCGGCATCATCGACGGCGGCGGCATCATTTGCCCACCACCACCACCACCCACACCACCACCACCCATCATCATCCCGGGCATCGCCATCGCATTAGGCGGCATCATAGTCGTAGGCGTCGTCATCGTCGCGTTGGGGTTATTGTTGAAGTCGGTAAACTGTAAGTAGTAATTCCTCACGTTCGCTTTGTGTTTAAATCCGGAAATGTGTTGTCTTCGGACGGTCGCGGAATCGTGCGTGAGGTACGCGTCGCAGTATTCGCAGTAATATCGCGGCATATCCGTAAAAGATTCTCTTTTGTTCTCTCTCTCTCTCTCGTTCTTCTTCTTCTTCTTCTTCTTCTTCGTGCTACTTTATTACTTATACTTATGCGGGTTGTGTTTGGATGGAATATTATTTGTTGTGAAGATAAAGCGTCTTTTGGGCAGCTTTTTTCATGGATTGATTTCTCAAATTTTCTCTTCTTCAGAAACGAGAGGAAGCATTTTTCACACTTACACTCCACAAACACACTCGTATTATTTTCGCCGTTGGGTGGACGAGAGAGAGACGAGAGGACTTTGGAGAGCAAACGACGGAGAAAAAAAAACGAGGGTTTGTGTGTCCTCCGTCGTGCGTTCGAGAGAGAGAGAGAGAGAGAAACTGTACTGCCGCGTACTATTAGATATAAAATGGGAAAAAGCGTGGAACCTCGCTTGTGGATCAACGTGAAAAAAACGAAACGAGGGAAAGTGATACCGTGCATGGAGGAAACGACGGCGCTGATGACGGCGCTGAAGAAAAACAACTTCGACATGAGCAAGTGCATGCGGGAGTCAGATTTGTTGGATAAGTGCACGAGCACGCACGCGAAAACGCCAAAGGTGAAGAATACGATTAACTTTCACTTGCAAAGGCTGGCGAGGATGGCGAAAGTTGCGAGATGAAAGATTTTATATAGAGAGAGAAATAGAGAGAAATAGAAATAGCGAGACGCTAGAAACAAGACGTGTACAACAGAGGGAGGGTTACTCATGCGATGTAGGAAACTACTAACTCTTAAGTTTATTATTATTGACAACAGCTTTTGATATAGATTCGATTACGTTTTGGTGGTTCTTTTTATGCTCCTTTTCTTTTCTCTCTTTATGTTTGTGTATGTTTATTCGCGCGTAAAAAATTAGTTCTTGAACTCACTGCCGTCGATGGCGTTTTGGAGTCTCGGGTTGGCCCACATTTCAACCTTCTTCGGGATGTTCTCTTCCGGGATGGTCGCGTATTTAGCTAAGATTTCGCGGAATCGAGCACCGTCAATAGTTTCTACCTCCAAAAGCTCCTCGACGATTTCGTCCAACGCTTCTCTGTTATCCGAGATGTGCTTGAGCGCCATGACGTACGCCTCGTCCGCGATTCTCTTCACCGCGACGTCGATGTCGTTCTGTAATTTTTCAGACATTGAGTTCTTAGCCATCATTCTCATGATCATGTCGCCAGATTGTTGGTCTTGGACCGCCCACGGTCCGACATCGGACATGCCAAACACAGTGACCATTTGTTTCGCCATCGAGGAGACTTGTTGCAAGTCACCGCCGGCGCCCGTGGTGACTTCAGCTTCGCCAAAGACAATCTCTTCCGCGGCTCTGCCTCCCAACGCACCGACAACTCTCGCGAAGATTTGTTGTTTGGAGATTAAACTCGGGTCTTCGCCCGGGATGAACCAGGTCAAACCCTTGGCTTGGCCTCTCGGGACGATGGTGACTTTTTGAACCGGGTCGTGACCGGCTTGCAAGGTACCGCAGATGGCGTGGCCAACTTCGTGGTACGCGACCAAAGTCTTCGCTTTACCGTCCGTTAATCGAGTACCTTCCATACCGGCAACGATTCTATCGACGGAGTCATCGATTTCGAGTAAAGTGATTGAGTCCTTGTTTCTTCGACCAGTTAAGATGGCCGCTTCGTTCAACAAGTTGGACAAATCCGCACCAGAGAAGCCCGGGGTTCTCTTGGCGATGGTTTCGATGTCAACTTCACCTTCGAATCTCTTGTTTTTCGCGTGCACTTTCAAGATTTCAACTCTGCCCTTCAAGTCGGGGACGTCCACAGCGACTTGTCTGTCGAAACGTCCCGGACGCAACAACGCCGGATCAAGAATGTCCGCTCTGTTCGTCGCCGCAACGACAATGACGCCAGTGTTACCTTCGAAACCATCCATTTCCGTCAACAACTGGTTCAACGTTTGCTCTCTTTCGTCATTACCGCCACCAACGCCGGTACCTCTGGATCGACCGACGGCATCGATTTCATCGACGAAAACGATGCACGGCGCGTTCTCCTTCGCCTTCTTGAACAAATCTCTCACTCTGGACGCACCAACACCGACGAACATTTCAACAAACTCGGAACCGGAGATGGAAAAGAATGGAACACCGGCTTCACCGGCGATCGCTTTGGCGAGCAAAGTCTTACCGGTACCCGGCGGACCGACTAGCAAAACGCCCTTCGGGATCTTCGCGCCGACGGCGGTGAATCGTTCCGGTTTCTTCAAAAACTCGACAACCTCCATAAAATCTTGCTTGGCTTCGTCGACACCGGCAACGTCATCGAACGTGACGCCCGTGTTCGGCTCCATTTGAAACTTGGCTTTGGATTTACCAAACGCCATCGGGTTGTTGCCGCCCATGCCTCCCGGCATGCCCGGTCCGCCGCCGGCGCCACCGGATCGTCTGGTGAGCAGAAACAAACCGCCAACGAGCAACAAAGGAAACGCCAAGTTACCCAACAAGTTCAAGAAGACACCACCGGTATCTTCGGACTCGCTGTGCGCCGCAAAGTCGACATTCTTTTCTCTGAATTTTTGCAAAAGCTCACCGGAGGTGCCCGGCAATTGCACTCTGACTCTTTGCACTCTGTTGCCCAATTCCGGCGAAACCGCTTCCACGATCGCGATCGTACCGTTGGCGTACAAATCAACCTTCTTGACTCGGCCCATGTCCAAGTATTCCAAAAATCGAGAGTAGGACATTCTCGACGACGCGACGCCTTGGTCGTCCGCAGCGTTGGCTTGGCCATTGGCACCCAAAGCGGCAAACGCGGCGGAGACGCCGAGCGCGTTCTTGAGCACGTCTCTGCGAGAGTTGGAGATCTCTTCGGAAGACTGTGGTATAGTAGAGCGAAAGAAGTAGAGACAGAGAGGTCAGTGATGCGAAAAAATATCTCCGAAAGCGAGAAGAGAGGAGGGAAGAAATTCTCGACGGGATGACGACACACATCTATCCAATGTGGACGTCATCGCCTTCGCGCGTAATCATTTCGAATCGCGCGCCCGTGCGAACCAACGCGACCACAGAAATTTACATCTGCTCCGCGCAAATCGCGACGAAACAACATTTCTTCCCGAAAATCAAGAATACGAAACCAAAAAGAACAACATCTGCGCGCGCGCGTACCTCTTCTCTTTTCGCAGCTCTGATAATTTGAGAAGATCGACGACTCGTCGATTTCTTCTGCGTGGGCAACTGCGCGATGCGCGCCACGAACGATGATGATTGCATCAACGCGGAGGAGGAACTCATTTAAAATATAGTTCTTGTTTCTTAGTTTACTTTATGCGATAGATTTATGCGATGTGAATGTCGCGTAAATGTATATATATTATGCGTGTGTGTAAACAACAGACGCTTTATTTGTGGGGAGTTTGGTAACTGTTGTCTGACGTGTGAAGAAATTGGTGGCTCTCAAAGTGTCTCAAATTGTCTCACAGAACCAAAAAAACGACAATCGATTTTTTGGGGCGGAAACAAACAAAACTCATCAAAACAACCCCCCACGTAAACGACGACGACTTTCGAGAGAATAATGGCCTCGAGCGAAGAAGAAGAGCCGAGATTGCACGAGTACCCAAATCACCAGAGGAGTAGTCGAGAGAAGAAGAGAACGACGACGACGGGTGGTTCTTCGTCGACGATGACGACGAAAGCGAACGGGAAAACGCCGATTGCGTTCGTCTTTGGGTTCCTCCTCTCGTTCATCCTGTTCCACGCGGACGCGTTCAACCATCGACAGTCGATCGTGAACCGGTGGCGAGGGATTTCGAACGATTTAGTGTTGGAAAGAGAACACTGCCGACAAGTTTTGGCAGAGCACAAGGACGCTTTGAGCAGCGTTCACGAGGAGTTTGAGAGTTTGAAAGAGAAGCATCAGGAGGCGTCCGGCGCGTTGAAGGAGAAACACGACATGTTGACGCACGCGTCGAGCTTGTTGGAAGAGAAACATCTGGAGTTGGAACATAAGACGACGCAGTTGGAGGTGATGAAAGAGGCTCTGAGCGAAGTGGACGTGGATGGGCATAATGGTGGTGGTAGCGGCGTTGAGGACGACCACGAGGAGGAAGAGGAGGACGACGCTATAAGCGAAGAAGAGCCGGCGGAGCAACCGAGCGGGCGATCCTCGAGAGGCGCCGGTAAGCATAGCAGTAAGCGTAGTAAGCGTGGTGGACACGGTAGCAAAAAGAGCTCGTCGAAACCGCACGGCGGCGAAGAGCACGGGGAAGAGGATTTAGATGAGGGCGCGCACGACGAGGCGGACGATACCACGTCGTCGGAGGAACCTTTGCAAGAGGAGATGGATATTTCCACAGAATAATGACAGTTTTCTCTGAATAACTCGGGTACACCTTTCTACTTCTTCTAATTTATAATCTAACTTAATTCTCTCTCTCTCTCTCTCTTTCTAAATACCTTTACGAATGCAAGTTACTGTGTAAGAACATAACGCCTGGATTTTGCAGGTAATCGTTCAAATACATCCCATCCAACAAACTGCCGCGACCGCTTTCTTCGCTCAAAACGTCGTAATACGCATCGCTCACGTCACCAAATTTAAACTTGTTCTTGGAAACTAAATCAAATATCCATTTCTCAAAATCGTGCTCTCCCGTGGCTTCGTTGATCACGCGAACGACTCTGGAGCCGAGAAAGGCGCTCTCTTCCCACCTTCGGATGTACTTCGTCGAGGAAAAATCGGCGAAATCTGGAACATGGTTGGTCATTTTCCCCTTATTCGCGTGTAAAAACAACGGGTCACCGTTTAAGTCGCGATGCATCATTGTGTTTCCGAAGATATTTCCGTTCGAACCGTCTCGAATGCCCACATGGTCTGGGTCGTGTGGCACGATGGTGAAGTCGTCTTTGAAGTAGCGCATGGCTACGGCGAATACCTCTTTATCACCGATACCCATGAACCCACCGAACAAAGGGTAGAAGATATGATCGAACGCGTTAAAATATAACGCTAAAAACAACGCGTTCCAATGTTTACTCTTATCGACGAGCATTTGGCCGCTCTCGTGCGTAAACTTTGGCCACGAAGGCGCATTTTCGTCTCCAAAAAGGGCCAATCGCGCATCCGGCGCGCTCGAATCTCTCCAGAAGTCTCGCCACAACACCGCTCCGGTTCTTTTATACTCCTCGCTATTAAATAGTTTCGTCTCTGGATCTCTTAACACCAAATTATCCGCGTCAACGCTCAACGCTTCCTTGAACGACGAAAACGTCAGCGCTAAAAGCTTATACGCGAATCGACTCGGTTTGCGTTTTCCTTTACTCGCAAAGTTTAACGCGTCCCCGAGCTCGCTAAACGAGCGAACGATAACGCCTAAATCCCTTAAATCTTCGACATCTTCGCAGGAAGGTAACTCGTTCGCCGGGAACCACAATTCGATTGGTAATCGTGACTTGGCGCGCCGCACGGCGTGTATGGCTATCCAATACGACGTCTTGATGCTATACTTTGACCCACCGACGATGACAATACCTTGTTGATTCTCAAAATACTCCTCGATGTTTGTTTGCATACCACTAATCTCCTCCTCGACGCTCTTCACGTACGCCTCCGTCTTCCCGCGGATCTCTTCCACCTGCGCTTTCGCCAGCCGTTCCCCGGCCAACACGAAATCTCTCTTCAAACTCGCTCGTCTCCTATCACTCGGCAGCGTAAACGAAAACCCATCCGGCATTGTCTTCACGATCACTTTTTTAAACATCGCGTGCATCCGCTTCGTATTCTTCATCGCGTTTTCATAGCCACCCGGTCGCTCCCCGAACACTTTCTTCAAAGGACACTCTTTTACATCCGCGCCGCCGCCGTATTCTTTCCATCGCGGAAGCTTCTTACTCGCACCTCTGCTTCCCACAATCTCTTCTTTGCACGCGCTCTGACAATCAATCTCCACCTGGTCGCCGCAATTTCTCAAACCGGCTACTTTATGCCCATCGCACAGACAAAACCCGCTCGTCTTCTCGTCCTCTTTCGAGACGAAACATTTTTCCCCTCCTCTCTGTGGTCGGTTGAGAAGAAAATCTAAACCAAATTTGGACGTTTTCCAATCCTCTTTCGCCGAGGCATTTTTATGGCACGCGTTCGTTTCCAAAAACCCGTATTTGGAGTGCGGGCCGCACGAAGCGAGGAATTCGCGGTGAAGGAAGAAGGTCGCGAGAATCAGAAGGAGCGGGCGTCTGTTTTGTCCGAGAGATTTCCAAACGATTCGTGTGCGCTGAGGTGAGAAGAAGAAGAAGAACAATCGAGAGAAGAAAGACGCGTTCGATGAGGAGGATGATTTCGGCTTGACTCTCGGGACGATTGGCATGACGTTGATGTCGTCTTCTTCTTCTTCTTCTTCTTCCTTCCTATCGGTGAGGCGTCATGGTTTCTCGCTCCCTCGGGTTTTGTATTTGGAAAAGCGGTGCTTTTGTGAAGAAGATGATTGTTTCAATATCATCCAAAAGATAGCAAAAGCAAAAGCATGTGTGTGTGTGTGTATATATATATTACAAAGGTTTTGTACGATGAAGTTAGATTCGCGCGTGTGCATGCGCAACTTTATTGTTTCTCCTTCTGTTCTTCCTCGGAGTGTACCTTCCCGAACGGAATCCCTTTCACGCTCGGGTCGACGTATTCCGCCGCCATATCTTTCACGTCCGGCAAGAAATCTTCCTCCTGACAATTGGCGCCGTCTTCGAAGCACGGGAAGTTCGCAAAGTCGTCGTGTTTCATCCCAGTCCATCTTCCAGGAGTTGCCCACGCGACTTCGTCTTCGATGCCTAAACTTTTCTTTCCGCGGACGATGCGGAAAAAGCCCATCTCGCCCCAATATTGGCCCCAACTGTTTCGAACGATCCAATACTTCGTGTTTGTTTTCTTCTCTACGCCCCACCCGACGATGCTGACGATGTGATTGATTTCATAAGACGGGGTGTCGGTATAAATACCTTTAGTATAAGAACGTAAACCGTCGGCATCAATACCAGCCGCCACGGGGCCTCGCGCGTAGAGTTCCTTCATAATCGCCTCTTCCCCGGAAATCGTCCCGTATTCTTTGACCGTCGCGTTTGGAAACGTCGCCAACGGCGCGCAAAAACCACCCAACTGCGAAAAAGTCGAGCACGTTCGGCACGTGTTAATCGCGTTGCACTTGTATCTATCCGTCACGTACCCGCACGAGCCTTCGATCGATTCGTTCGAGCACGCCTCGTAACTCAAACACGTATCGTACGGCACAAAGCCGACGTCGTGTACAAACTGATACGCGCCGGTATGCGAGCCTCCGTGGCACGACCCGGCAACTTCCGTCCCACAGTTCAAAATAAACTGAATCGCCAAGTTCACGTCTTGCATTCGTTTCTTCCCGCTCGCGATTTGAATCCTATCCGCGAGCGCCGACATCGCGCCGTGCGCCCAACACGACCCGCAATACTGCGGTATGTGTTGGTTCAAGCTCTTGCTGAGAAAGTTGTGTCCGGAAACGTTCGACCAGGTGAAACTTTCCGGAAGATCTTCCGAAGAGACGTACACATCTGGCGTAGTCGAGAGCACTTTTTCCTTTTTGTCGTGTCCAGGGAGCACGCGGTACTCGTTCACGTGTCCCGCTTTCGTCAGCTTCAAGGCACCTCCCCTCGTGGAAAAGTCGTCGTCATCCTCAAAGTTGGTTTTGATTTTCAAGAAGGAATCATCCGTTCGCGCGTCGACGCTTTCGACCAAAAAGAGAGAGAAAAAAGAACACGTCGCGAAAAGGAACAACGCGAGCGTCATCATCGGCATCGCTTTTAGGGCGCGGTAGTGAGTAAAAGGCATTTTATTCTCGAGTGCAAAGCAAAGATGGTGAGAGAAATGAAGGAAAAGACACCAAACCACCACCACAAACTTTTTCGATTTATAATACGACCTTTAGTACGGGAGTTATTAGAGGCTACGCACGCGAAAGTTTTTTTAAGAGAAGACTCGGCGCGTATATTCGATCGAACACGCCGGAGTGGACGAGCATGGCGGTCTCGTTGACGTCCTCGAAGACGATTCGCTCGTTGTACCAGGCTTCTGCTCTTCTTCTTCTTCTTCCTTCCAGTCTTTCGCTTTCGTCGTCGCCTTCCCAGTTCAAGACCAAAGAGACAAAGGCCTGCCGATCAAAGTCGAGGAGGAAGGTTTGGTTTATTTTTTCGGCGTCGAGAGATGAAGTCACGTCGCGTGGGCAGCAGTTGCGCAATCGTTCGATGGATTCGTCGAGGTTCATGTACGGGTAGTGTAAGATTTTCGCTTCCGAGTGCGTGACTTCGTTGAAGTGCTGTCGCGAAGAGGGAGATTTTGATATTGGCCGAAACTTGAACCTGTGCGCACCGTTTGAGCGTAATCTATTTCGAGCGACTCTCGCGATCGATTTTCCGTTCGCGTAGGCCAGAAAGAAGTTCAGGAGAGATTTGTTACGAACGACTACACCGCCGAGTTTCTTCCACGTTTTCTTATCGGCGTGCGCGTAATTGCGTTTGAAAAGCGTCGCGTCGACGAACGGATCTTGCACTCCACCTTTTGTTTCTGGCACCGCTTCATAATTTGGCAACACAATCCCGTCTATATTCCTCGGTTGATATTCTCGTAAAAGTTCACGAATATCTAGGTTTGCTACGCCAGCGGGAAACAATAACTCATCGGTATCGATGTGCGCTATCCAATCCACGTTATCCTCTGTCGCCATCTCAATTGCCATCTCCACATTTTGCGACTGCTTTACGAATAACTCAGCGTTACAGCCTCGCTTACGAATCCAAGGCACCAACCACTGCTCTTTATTACAAAGCAATTTAGTTCGAATACTTTCCATTTCAGATTCGCTAAACAATTTCACATTCTCCTTTTTCTGGGAAAAAGCATATGAATTCAAAGAAGTACGCGTCGTCCTATCGTCCACGAACACGTAAAAAAGCCCGATTCCTACCTGCTCGTGATAACGCACCCATTGCTCGAATCGTCTTCCGCTCGCGTTTTTCGTCGTCGTCACCACGGCGACGAGTAATTCATGATTTCCATCGGCTCGTAGCGTGGTCGCTCTCGTGCTCTCTCCTCGCGTATTTTTTGACAACCAACACCAGAGAAAAAAAAAGAACAAGGAAGAGAAGAAGAGGAAGAGGAGGAAGAGGAGGAACGAGACCAAGAACAACATCATCGAAGGCGAAAGAAAGTCGCGAGCTTTTCGTCTCCTTTCTCTCCTCGGTAAGATGTTGTTGAAGATGTTGTTGTTGTTATTATTATTGTTTGCGGCGCGACGAAGAGACATTCGTGTGAAAGAGAGTTTTAATAAAGAAATATGGATAAGTTTTGTCATTAAAAGTGCATTATTGGGACTTTACGCCGTCGCTCGCGAGCGAGAGAGAGATTTGGTCTTGTACACGCGATGCGAATAGTAAGTAGTCGTCATCGTCTCTACCGTCTCCTTTCTGCAATCGATTTCTATCCGCCCAAATACTACGGGTTATTTTGTGTAAAATAAGTATAAAGTTTCTTTTCCTTTTTCTCCGCTTCGGACCGGGTTCGCGGTCTGCCTCGGCGAAAGGAGATATTGTGATATTACCGTTTTATTTTCGGTTTAGACAGTTGCCTCAGACGTTGTACCATATGCTGAAGTGTCTTCTTCTTCCGAAGGCGGCGGTTGTTCTTCATCCGTAGAACTCGAATGTTTTGGTTTGTGCGACTCATCGTCTTCGTCATCAATAAAGGCAGCGTCATCAATAGCATCTTGCGCGTTTTCGATGTCTGTCATCGATTTGTCGATTTCATCTTCGGCGGCGTCGATTTTCTCGGCCATTCTGGTGAGTTCACCCTCAACGTGATTGACGGCATCTTCCACCTCCTTTTTCGCCTCTTCTTCCGCGCTTGCCGATTCCGCTTCGGCCTGGTTGACGGATTCCGTTTCTCCCGAATCTTCAGAGGACGGCGTGGTGTCTTCCTCTTCTTCTTTCGGCGGGCACGAATTCGGTATACCGTCGTGGTGGCAATCAGGTGCATCATCATCTCCCGAATCTCCCGAGTCTTCTTCCTCTTCCTCTTCAGATTCCTCCTCTTCTTCCTCTCCGTTGGCAGCAACTGCAGATTTGGTTTTGCTCGAGTGATGTTTTTTACCGACCTTTGCTTCTTCGTCCTCATCGTCTTCTTCGTCCTCATCGTCTTCATCGTCATCGTCCTCCTCTTCTGCAGCTTCTTCAGTCTCCGCCACATCTTCGGTCGTCGGATGAACAGTAGTCTCGATAACATCGTGAACTTCGTCGTCAATATCTTTATTGGCTTCATCGATTTGTTCCAAACCTTCCGTGATCTCTTCTTGCGAATCTTCAACCTTTTCGGAAAAGTGTTCAATAGCTTTATCGACATGGGCAGTATACTCGTCGATGTGTTCAAAGGTGGCCGCCGTGGTGTCTTCCTCTTCTTCTTTCGGCGGGCACGAATTCGGTATACCGTCGTGGTGGCAATCAGGTGCTGAAGATGAAGAAGACTCGACGCCATCCTCTGAAGATTCGGGAGATTCGGAAGACTCGGCGCCATCCTCTGAAGATTCAGGAGATTCGGAAGACTCGAAGCCATCCTCTGAAGATTCAGGAGATTCGGAAGACTCGACGCCATCCTCTGAAGATTCAGGAGATTCGGAAGACTCGAAGCC
>Ga0115000_10002314_pt1 | contig 16532 bp, 13 predicted proteins | sample ArcticOcean_MG_C_6_FD_89690 | JGI IMG/M metagenome (GOLD analysis project Ga0115000, IMG submission 89690) | Marine microbial communities from western Arctic Ocean - ArcticOcean_MG_CB8_128 | ecosystem: Environmental > Aquatic > Marine > Oceanic | place: Arctic Ocean: Canada Basin | collected...
AAGTAGAGGTGACATTGTTGAAAAACTAAAAGCCGTCTTTGGCTAGTCATCAGGGTTAGTTGCTTGAACTTAAGAGTGATCTTAAGTCTAGAGAAATGATAAGTTTAAAGGACAGAACCCGGCTTATAATTTATCTGGCAAACTTACTCACATACTAAATTTATTTAATTTAGGGTGTTCACCTTTTGATTCACAGTTGAATCAACTTTGTTCTTATTTTTCATTTTTAGATTGTTTTAAAGAATATATTAGTTAATTGATTTGATGGTCAATATCGATATCAAGAAATGAGAGAAAATAGTCAAAAATACTTAAAATGAACATATTGACTCCATGTTAAAAAACCCATAATGTCCCATATATTCCCAAATAAGGAATTTATGAGATATAGAAAATATGTTTTTATCTACTTACGAGAACAAAATAGACAAAAAGGGAAGGGTGTCAGTGCCTGCTAGTTTTAGATCACATCTTTCAACCTTAGGTTATAATGGTGTTATTTGTTACCCATCTTTTAACAATCAATCAATTGAAGCGTGCTCACAAGAAAGAATTGAAATGCTTTCAGCTAGTATTGACTCTTTAAATCCATTTGAAGAAAAAAGAGATTTTTTTGCAACATCAATTTTGTCTGAAAGTATAAATTTACAATTTGATAGTGAAGGTAGAATTTCACTTTCATCAAAATTATTAAAACATGCAAAAATAAAAAATAGCATGTTCTTTGTTGGTCAAGGCCAAACTTTCCAAATATGGGAGCCAACAGCATTTGAAAAATTTAAGGTAATCGCAAGAAAAAAATCAAATATAAATCGGGCGAGTCTTAAATGGGAAAAACATTTTAATAACAATGAGGGGAAATAAAAATGACAATTAACTTTAAATCACCTGAGATAAAAGAATTACAACCAAGATTATTAGTTTTAGGCGTTGGTGGTGCTGGGGGAAATGCAATTAATGAAATGATAGATAATGGTTTGCATGGAGTAGAATTTGTTGCTGTGAATACAGATGCTCAAGATTTAAAACACAGTAAAGCTAAAGCTAAAATACAAATTGGATTGAATTTAACAAAAGGTTTGGGTGCTGGTGCAAAAATTGATATTGGACAAGCAGCAGCCGACGAATCTTTAAATGAAATTGTAAATACTTTGCAGGGTGCAAATATGGTTTTTATTGCTGCAGGTATGGGTGGTGGCACTGGAACTGGCGCTGCACATGTCATTGCTAGAGCAGCAAAAGAATTAAATATTTTGACAGTAGGCGTGGTTACACTTCCTTTCTTATATGAAGGACCTTCACGAATGAGAAGAGCCCAACAAGGTCTTGAAGAATTAAGAAAACATGTGGACACAATTATTGTAATCCCAAATCAAAATTTATTTAAGATTGCAAATGAACAAACTACGTTTAAAGAATCATTCAACCTTTCAAATAATGTTTTGATGCATGGTGTGCAAAGTGTAACAGACTTAATGGTAAGACCTGGTATTATAAATTTAGATTTTGCTGATATTGAAACCGTAATGGCTTCAATGGGCAAAGCTATGATGGGAACAGGTGAAGCAGAAGGAGAGGGAAGAGCAATGAAAGCCACAGAAATGGCAATCACCAATCCCTTGATTGATGACTACACGCTAAGAGGAGCAAAAGGTTTATTAGTTAATATTACTGGAGGTGATGACCTTAAGCTTTTCGAGGTTGATGAAGTTGTTAATAAAATAAGATCAGAGGTAGATGTAGAAGCAGAAGTTATAATTGGTGCCATAACAGATCCTTCTCTTGATGGGAAAATAAGAGTTTCAATTGTTGCAACAGCACTTGATGGGCAACAACCTGAAGCTAAATCAGTAATTAATATGGTCCACAGAATCCAAAATAGAAATACAGGGTATTCAGATTTTTCTAGTACCGGTTCTGCTCAAGCATTTAATTTTTCAACCACAGCATCTAGCCCTGTAAATCATGGAGCTAATGCTTTGAAACTTGAAAATGAGGTGATGGTCGATCCTGATCCATTAGCACATAATTCTTCTTTAGAAGGAGTGAATAAACAAACTATAAACAATCAAGAAACAGAAGTAGAGAGTATTGTAGAAAACAACCTTGCTACAGATGAGTATGAACAATCTTTTTCAGAAGAAGCACTAAATAATTTAAATGAAAGTGCGGAAAATAGTTTGGAGTCAGAACCATACTCTAATGGATTGGAAAATTTTGGCGTTGAAGAAGAGACACCAGATTTATTCAATTCAGAAAATGAAAGTACAGAAAGCAAAGATTTATTGTTATCAGAAAATAACAGAGAAAATTCTGATGATGATGATCTAGAAATTCCAGCATTTTTAAGAAGGCAAAAGAATTAATGGCCCTCAAAAAAATAAATGAAAGCCACCATAATACCGGATATGACAAAACATTATCCAGTATTGCTAAATGAGTTAATTAGCATTATTTCCCCTCAATATGGTGGCACGTTTATTGACTGCACATTCGGTCAAGGTGGATACACAAGAAAAATTTTAGATTTTCCAGATACAAAAGTAATAGCTTTAGATAGAGATTTAGATAGCACAAAAAAAGCAAAAGAAATCCAAGATAAGTTCGTAAATAGATTTTTATTTAAAAATCTTAAATTTAGTCAGCTTAGCAATTTAAAACTAAAGAATGAAAATATAAAGGGGGTAATCTTTGATCTTGGTTATTCTTACACACAAATAAAAGACCCAAGCAAAGGTCTTTCTTTTGAGTCAGTTGGAGAGCTTAATATGAAAATGGGTATTAATGATTTTTCAGCGAAAGAAGTTATAAATACTTTAGATGAAGCAGAACTAGAAAAAATATTTAAATATTTTGGAGAAGAAAAAGAAAGCAAAAGAATTGCACACAATATAGTAGAGGACAGAAAGAAAAGAAAAATTACTACAGAAGAATTGGTAAAAATTATAAAATCTTCAAAAAGACAAAGAAACCACAAGATACACAGTGCTACAAAGGTTTTTCAAGCATTAAGAATATTTGTAAATAAAGAAATTAGTGAATTAATATATGGACTAATTAATGCCGCAAAAGTTGTTAAGAAAGACGGAGTTATTGCAGTAGTAACATTCCACTCCTTAGAAGATAAGATTGTTAAGTATTTTTTTAAAAGCTTGTCAGAAAATAAAAGTGTTTCAAGATATGTGCCAAAAGAAAAAGAAGAAGTTAATCTTTTTAAATTAATCAATAAAAAACCTACGACAGCATCTGAGAAGGAAATTAATGATAATCCACCATCTAGATCGGCAAAATTAAGATATGTTATAAAAAAAGAGGATTTTTATGACTTTAAAACAGATATTTTAAATAAATTTAACTATTTAATTGAAGTTGAGAATTATTCAAAAAAATTATGAAAAAAATAGTATTAGTAATTTCAATATTTGTACTAATTTTAATCACATCTTTAATAAAAAATTCAACTAAAAAAATTGAAGACAAATTATTTGTAATTAATGAGAACATTAGATTATTAAAATCTGAATTAGGAGATGTTTTATTGGAGTATAATTATTTAAGTTCTCCAGAAAAACTACTTCAACATCAAACAAATTATTTTGAAAATGACCTAGTACAAATGAATATTATAAAAATGAAAAAAATTACTCTAGATAATAATGATCTAATAATAACTGATCTGACTAAAAATCAAAAAGATAATGAATAAAAGAAATAATGAAAATATTGTTTTAGAAGAGTATGAAATCGAATTTTCATATAAAAAAAGTAAGTCCAATTTAAATATTCAATTTAATCGAATAGCTTTTATTTTTTTTATTATATTTATAATTTCTATAATTTATACAATTCAATTACTTCACCTAGGGTCTTTAAATTTAGACAATAAAACTCAAACCATATCATCCAATAAAATAAACTATAGAGCTGATATAGTTGATAATAATGGAAATTATTTAGTTAAGACAGTCAGTACAATTGATATTGGCATTAATCCTGTTGAGATAATCAATAAAAAACACTTATTGGTAATGATAAGTTATATTTTCCCCAATAAAGATATCAGAGAGATTAAAAAAAAAATTGATAAAAAAAAATTTTTTTATCTAGAAAAAAACATTAAACCAGAACATTATAAAGAAGTAATGTTACTTGGTGATAAATCTATAAAATCAAGTGAAAGATTAACAAGATTATATCCACAAAAAAATTTATTTAGCCATATCATTGGCCAGATAGACGATGATAATACTGGAATATCTGGTATTGAAAAATCTTTTGACGATGAGTTAAAAATCATTAAAGAACCTCTTAAGCTGACAGTTGATACTGATATTCAATTTCTAATTAGAGAAGAGTTAGTAAGGTTTCAGCCCATTTTTCAAAATAAAGGAAGTGCTGCAATTCTTATGGATGTAAATAATGGAAATATACTTTCTATGGTTTCATTGCCAGACTTTGATCTTAATAAAAGAAAAGATATTAACGATGTTAATTATATAAATCGAGCAACAAAAGGTGTCTATGAATTGGGATCAGTTTTTAAAACTTTTACAATTGCTGCGGGTTTAAACGAAGGTGTAATTGAACCAGAGACAGAATTTAAAGATCTGCCTAAAAGTCTTAAATGTGCAAAAAGACCAATTAGAGAATATGATGATAAAATGCCAACAGATTTAACTGCGAGTCAAATTTTAATACAATCAGGAAATATTGGTGCAGTTAGAATAGCTCAAAGAGTAGGTTTAGAAAAATTTCCATCTTTTTTAGAAAGCTTAGGACTTATGAATAAAATAAAATTTGATATTGAGGAAGTAGGAAAACCAATATCTTTTAGATGGGGGAAATGTCGTTTGGCTACAGCTTCTTTTGGGCACGGGATAACAACTACGCCCCTACAATTGGCAAAAGGTTATTCCATTGTGACGAATGGTGGTTATGATATAACTCCAACTTTAATAAAGAAAAACTCTCTAAACAAAAAAAAAAGGATTTTAAATAATCAAGTTTCTAAAAAATTAAATCCAATATTAAGAAAAATTGTATCAAGTAAAGATGGAACGGCTAATTTTGCAAATATAAATGGTTATGAAATTGGAGGCAAAACTGGAACTGCTCAAAAATCAGTCAATGGAGTTTATTCAAACTTTAAAGTAAATACTTTTGCTGCTGTATTTCCAATGTCAAAACCAAAATTTGTTTTAATAGTTTTGTTGGATGAGCCAAAAGCAAATAAGGAGTATATTTACTATTTTAAAGATGGAAGTGGCTGGAAACACAAAGGTAACTGGAGAAATACTGCAGGGTGGACTTCAGTTGAAGTTGCAGGCAAAATTATAGAAAAAATTGGGCCTATTTTAGCCACAAAATATATGGAAGTTAAATAACTTCATGTTGATCGGCAATTACTTTAAAAAAATTAACACAAAATATAAAAATTATTATTTTTCAGGTCTAAGCTTTAATAGTCAAACTTGTAAAAAAAATAATATTTTCTTCGCAATAAAAGGAAACGAAATTGATGGACATAATTTTATTAAAATTGCAATTAAGAATGGAGCAAAAACAATCGTATCAAATCGCAACTATCAAGGAATAAAAGATGATATACTTTATATTTACTCATCAAATACTAGAAAGTCATTAGCAGAAATTTCATATAATTGTTGTAAAAAAAAACCTAAAAATTTAATTGCAGTAACTGGAACTAATGGAAAATCGTCAATTGCAAATTTTTATTTTCAAATATTAAGATTGAATAAAAAAAAAGTAGCCTCAATTGGGACTTTGGGTATTCAAACTATTTCAAATAGGGTGGCGGTTTCAAATACAACCTTAGATCCAATCAAATTAAGCGAAAGTTTAAAAAGGTTAAAAAAACAAAAAATAGATAATGTAATACTAGAAGCATCTAGTCATGGTCTTAAGCAAAATAGATTAGATGGATTGGAATTTAAAACTGGAATTTTTACAAATTTATCTCATGATCACCTTGATTATCACAAAAATTTAAAAAATTATTTAAATTCCAAATTATATTTATTTGAAAAATTACTTAAAAAAAATGCTAATGTAATTACTGACATTGAAATCCCCGAATATGGAAAAATTAAAAATATATCATCCAGAAGAAAGTTGCATTTAACAACGGTAGCAAATGATAAAAGTGCTCTAAAAATAATTTTACATAGATATTTTGAAAATAAACAATTAGTTAAAATTAAATATAAAAATAATTACTATAATTTTGAAACAAACTTAATAGGAAAAATTCAAATAAAGAATATTTTAATGGCCATGATTGCTGCAGAAAAAAGTAATCTTAATTTTAAACAAATAGTAAGTGTAATTAATAAGGTTAGCTCTGTTAACGGTAGATTGGAAAAAATTGGAAAAATAAATAATAAATCATCTGTAATTTTAGATTATGCACATACGCCGGATGCATTAAAAACGTGTTTACAAAATTTGAAAGAACAATTTATAAATAAAAAAATCTCTATAGTTTTCGGTTGCGGAGGTAGCAGAGATCGATCCAAAAGACGTATTATGGGTAAAATAGCAAACCATTATTGTGATAAGATTTATTTAACAGACGACAACCCTAGAAAAGAAAATCCCCAAAAAATAAGATCAGAAATTAAAAAATCAATAATTAAATCAAAACTTAACGAAATACCCGATAGATCAAATGCAATTAAGGAAGCAATTAAAAACTTAAACATTGGTGAAGTTTTAGTTGTAGCAGGCAAAGGACATGAAAATATTCAAGATTATGGAAATATAAAGAATTTTTTTTCAGATAAAAAAATTATTTTAAAGTATATAAAAATAAAAAACAAAAATTTATCGAAAGATTTAAAAATTAATATTTTAATGGAAGTTAGTGGATACAAAAATATTTCTTTGGAAACAAAAATTAAAAATGTCTCAATAAATTCAAAAGTAATAAAAAAAAATGATATATTTTTTGCAATAAAGGGTAAAAACAAAAATGGAAATTTATTTGTAAAAGAAGCATTTAATAAAGGTGCTTCTTTAGCAATTGTTAATAAATTTGATAAATCAAAAAATATTAACAAACAAATTAAAGTAAAAAATACTCTTAATTTTTTAACTAAATGTTCTTCAATTTTAAGAAAAAACGTATCAAGTAAAATTATTACAATCACAGGAAGTTGTGGAAAAACTTCATTAAAGGAATTGCTAGGCAAAACCCTTAAAAAAATTAGCAAAGTTACCTATTCACCAAAATCTTATAATAATAAATTTGGAGTTCCTTTGAGCTTATTTAATTTAAATGTAAATGATGATTTTGGAATTTTTGAAGTAGGAATGGATAAAAAAGGGGAGATAGACTTGCTATCAAAAATTACTAGACCAGATGTGGGTGTTATTACAAATATCTCATATGCGCATGCAAAAAATTTTAATAATATTAAAGAGATAGCTCTAGCAAAATCAGAAATAATAAAAAACATCAAAAAAGATGGTGCTATGGTCTTAAATGCAGATGATCAATTCTATGACTTACATAAAAAAATAGCATTAAGAAGGAAATTAAAAATTTATACTTTTGGTATCAGCAAAAATAATCTAGATATAAAATTACATTCTATTAAAAAAGAACAAAAAAAATATAAAGTTTTTATTATTGTAAATAATCAAAAAAAATACTTTTATACTTCTTCAAACTTTAAAAATAATATACAAAATTTATTAGCAGCATTAACTGTTATTAGTATCTTTAAAAACATTGATAAATTAGATAAGAATATTTTTTACAATCATAAGGTGTCAGAAGGACGTGGGGATATTTCTAAGATAAAAATTGGTAAAAAAAATATTTATTTAATTGATGAAAGCTATAATTCAAACCCTTTATCCCTAACTTCAGCAATAAAGAATTTTGATATGATAAAAAAAAATGATTCTAAAAAATATTTAATTTTGGGAGATATGCTCGAACTAGGTAGGCACTCTAAAAAATTACACTCAAAAATCGGTGAAGTAATAAATGGAACTTCAATAGATTATGTTAGTGTTATTGGCAAACATATTGTTGAAACTTATAAAAAAATTAATAGAGACAAAAAAGGTGTAATTTTGAAAAAAAACTCGCAAATAATTAATTTGATAAAAGACAATATAAATAATAATGATTATCTAATGATTAAAGGTTCAAATTCTACAGGACTTCACACACTAACCAAAGCTTTAAAAGGTGGAAAAATTAATGCTTTATAATCTAATCTTAAATTTCGTAGAACAATATACTTTTTTAAATGTATTTAAATATCTTACTGTAAGAACTGGATTGGCAATGTTCACCTCTATGTTAATAGTATTCTTAATAGGCACACCATTCATAAATTTTTTTTCAGCTAAGCAAATTTTAGATCCAATAAGAGATGATGGTCCAACTGATCATATAATAAAAAAAATAGGCACACCAACTATGGGGGGAGTTTTAATTCTTATAGGCTTGTTTTCAGGAATTTTTTTATGGGGGGATTTATCCAGTAGTTATATTTGGTTTTTAATTTTTATTGTTGCCTCTTTTGGTCTTTTAGGCGCATATGATGATTATCAAAAAATTAAATATAAAAATTCATCGGGTATTTCATTTAAATTTAAAATTATTTCTCAAATTTTAATTGCAGTAGTGGGTATACTTTTATTGAAAAGCTTTTCTAGCTATGATGAACTTACAAATTTATACTTTCCTTTCTTTAAAAATTTAGTAATAAATCTTGGTTGGTTTTTTATTCCATTTTCTGTTTTTATAATTGTGGGATCGTCAAATGCAGTAAATTTAACAGATGGACTTGATGGATTAGCAACGGTTCCAATTATATTAGTTGCTGGATGTTTTGCTTTGATTAGTTATGTTACAGGTCATATAATTTTTTCTGATTATTTGCAAATACCCTACATTCAAGGAGTTGGTGAAGTGTCTGTATTTTGTGGATCTATTATTGGAGCATGTTTTGGTTTTTTATGGTTTAATGCTCCACCAGCTAAAATTTTTATGGGTGATACAGGATCCCTAGCTCTTGGTGGTTCACTAGGTGCCGTTGGAATAATAACTAAGCACGAAATAGTATTGGCTATAACCGGAGGATTGTTTGTGCTGGAGGCGGTCTCTGTAATTGTTCAAGTTGTTTCATTTAAATTAACAGGCAAAAGAGTTTTCAGGATGGCACCAATTCACCATCACTTTGAAAAAAAAGGTTGGGCAGAATCTACTGTAGTCATTAGATTTTGGATTATTTCTATAATTCTAGCAATGATTGGTTTGGCAACATTAAAAATAAGATAATGTTAAATAGTAAAGATATCTTTTTTAAAAAAAAGATTTTAATTTATGGACTTGGTAAAAGTGGTTTATCGACATACCAATGTTTAAAAAAAAAAAGTAAACTTTATTTATTTGACGATAAAAAAAATTTTATAAAAGATAAAGATATAAAAAAAAATATAATCAAATATGAAGATATTAAGATTAATAAATTTGATCATGTAATAATTAGTCCAGGGATTGACGTTAATAAATGTATGCTTAGCAATTATTTAAATAAAAATTTAAATAAAATTAATACTGATTTAGATGTTTTTTATAGCCTGTATAAAAAAAATAAAAGCATCGCTATTACAGGCACGAATGGAAAGTCTACCACTGTAAAGATACTTTACAATCTACTAAAAGATCAAAAATTTGATGTTCGTTTAGTTGGTAATATAGGAAACCCAATTCTACTTGAAAAAAATATTACCAAAAATACAATTTTTATAATTGAAGCATCCTCCTATCAATTAGAGTATAGCAAATTATTTAAATCAAACTTTGCAGCGATACTAAATATTTCGCCTGACCATTTAGAACGACATAGAACATTAAAAAATTATATCAAAGCTAAGTTTAAAATAGTGAAAAATCAAAACAGCAAAGATTTTGCATTTTTAAATACGAAAGACAAACATATAAAAAAAGAACTAAAAAATAACAAATTTATACCTAAAATAATTAGAATTAATAAAAATGTTAATTTACAGTTTTTAGAGAAAATAAATAATCCATATTTCATGACAGAAGGTAATAAAGAAAACCTGTCATTTGTTGTTGAGATAGCTAAAAAACTCCATATTAAAAAAAAATTTTTTTTTAAAACTTTAGAAAAATTTAAAGGCCTAAATTATAGACAGCAAATAATTCATAGATCAAAAAATTTAACTATTATTAACGACTCCAAAGCAACAAGTTATTCATCATCCATAGGTATACTCAAGTCTTTAACCAATGTTTACTGGATTGTCGGAGGGCTTGCAAAACAAGGTGACAAATTTTTATTATCAAAAAATGATTGTAAAACGTTTAAAGCTTATATTTTTGGAAAAGATAAAAAACAATTCATCAAACAATTAAAAAATTTTATGCATTGTGAACAATTTACTGACTTAATTTTTTTAACTAGAAAAATTTTACTTGATATAAAAAAAGAAAGAAATAGTACACATAAAATTATTCTCTTTAGTCCAGCAGCAGCTTCTTTTGATAGTTTTAAAAATTTTGAAGAAAGAGGCAAATATTTTAATAATCTTATAAAAAAATTAATAAATGTTTAACAATAATCTAATATATAAGCTTTATCATGGGTGGTGGAAAAATATTGATAAAACAATTTTTTTATTAGTACTGTTTCTATTTAGTTTGGGACTATTTTTTTCACTTGCGTCAACCTCCTTAATTGCATCTGATAAACTAGAAACTAATAATTATTTTTTTTTTTTTAAACACTTGGCGTATATTTTACTTGGAATAACTATTTTAGTATTTTTTTCATCTTTGAGTGAACATAATCTTTTTAGACTTTCAATTTTATTATTTTTAATTTCTTTATTTTTTTTAATTTTGGTTCCTATAGTTGGGACAGAAGTTAAAGGAGCAAAACGATGGCTTGAGTTATTTTTTTTACCAAGATTTCAACCTATAGAATTTGTTAAACCTTTCACTATAATTTTACTTGCAACAATCTTAAGTAGTGAAAGAAATATTCACATTTACTATAAATATTTTTTTAGTTTTATTGTGATAATTCCAATATTTTTTTTGTTGATGATGCAGCCTGATATTGGACAAACATTACTCATTTTTTTATCTTGGCTAACTTTGGTATTTATTTCAGGAATAAGTCTTATGGTATTTCTTACTTTCTTTGGTATTTTACTGTCAGCTTTAATTTATATGGTCTTCTTTATTCCTAAATTTAAGTACATACGAAATAGAATTGATTCATTTTTTAATCCAGACACTGGAACGCACGGCGCACAAGCAGCCAAGTCAATTGATGGGATCTCAAGTGGTGGTTTTTTTGGAAAAGGAATTGGTGAAGGAACTTTAAAATACAAGGGATCAGAAGCCCATACGGATTTTATAATTTCTGTAATATCAGAGGAATTTGGTGTTGTTATAATCATTTTATTGTTAGTAATGTTTTTATTTTTTATCTACACAGTATTTAAAAAGCTTTACTTAGAAAAAAATGAAAAAATAAAACTAGTTCTAGTGGGATCAATCACACTTATAGTATCTCAAGCATTAATTCATATAGGCGTTAATATAAGATTACTACCAACAACGGGCATGACACTACCGTTTTTAAGCTATGGCGGTTCTTCAATCTTGGGTGTTTCCATTTTATCAGGTATAATTCTTAATTTAACGAAGAGAAAAGTTAATTGAAATGAGTAAAAATATCTTAATTAGCACTGGTGGCTCAGGAGGTCACGTAATTCCTGCAACAATATTTTATGAGCATTTAAAAAAAGATTTTGAAGTCAGCATCACTTCTGACAAAAGAGGTTCTCAATTTTTAAATAGTACAAAATACAATATAGAGATTATTGATACACCAAAGCTATCAAAAAACTTATTTTTATTATTATTTCAAATATTTGTAATAATATATTTAACAATTAAATCTTTCTTCATTTTAAAAAGTAAAAAAATTGACATTTTAATATCAACAGGAGGCTATATGTCATTACCTTTATGTATAGCATCAAAATTTTGCAATATTAAAATATTCTTATTTGAACCAAATATGGTTTTAGGTAGAGCAAACAGATTATTTTTAAAATTCTGTGAAAAAATTTTTTGTTACTCTGACAAAATTAAGAATTTTCCAGATAACTTAAAAAATAAAATTTTAATAACAGAGTCTTTATTAAGAAAAGAGTTTTATTCACTAAACCCAAGTGAAAATTTCAACAGTGAAATTAATCTATTAATAATAGGAGGTAGTCAAGGTGCAGAATTATTTGACTTTGTAATTAATGATACAGTAATAAAACTTTCACAAAAATATGAAATAAAAATTTTTCAGCAAACTAGTCTCAAAAATTATAAAGATTTAAAAAATTATTATTTAAAAAAAAATATTAAAAATGAATTATTTGATTTCAATGAAAATGTTTATGATTTTATGCAACGGTCAAATATATGCATAACCAGAGCTGGAGCATCAACATTAGCTGAGCTGACTTTTTTAAATTTACCATATATTGCTATACCTCTGCCATTTGCTAAAGATAATCATCAATATGAAAATGCTGCCTTTTATGAAGAAAAAGGTTGTAACTGGATTTTAAATCAAAGTGAGCTAAATAAGACTAGCTTAACACGCAAATTGATTAATATTATTGAAAACAAAGATGAATATTTTGATAAAAAAAAAAATATGAAAAAGTTTAGTTATCAAAATACATGGAATAATATAAATCAAAAAATTATAACTACAATTAATGAAAATTGAATTAGCAAAAACTGAAATCATACATTTTGTTGGCATAGGTGGGATTGGTATGAGTGGCCTTTCACTAATAATGAAAGGCATGGGTTTTAAAGTTCAAGGTAGTGATATTTCTAACAATAAAAATATTGATAGATTAAAAAAAAATAAAATAAAAATTATAATAGGCCACAAGAAAAAAAATATAGAGAAAGCAACAATTTTGGTTATTTCTTCAGCAATTAAAAAAAACAACTTAGAATTAATTCAAGCTAAAAAAAAACAAATACCAATCTATAGGAGAGGTGAAATGCTGGCTCATATAGTGTCTTTAACTAAAAATATTGTTGTAACAGGGTCCCATGGCAAGACAACTACGACTTCCTTGTTAGCTGCAATATTTTCAAAAACAAAATTAGATCCAACAATCATAAATGGTGGTGTTCTTAATTCTTTAAAAAATTCTGCTAAATTAGGTAAAAGTGATTGGTGTATTTTGGAGGCTGACGAATCCGATGGTAGTTTTGTTCACGTACCACCAACGTATTCAATTGTGACAAATATTGACAGAGAACATATGGATTTTTACAAATCCATAAATGATTTAAAAAATTTATTTCTAAAATTTATTAATAAAGTTCCTTCATTTGGAAAATCTTTTATTTGTATCGATGATAGAAATAATAATGAATTACTTAAAAATATTAAGATAAAAAACTACTATACTTATGGGACAAATCCTAAATCTCAATTCTATATTAAGAATATAAAACAAGTAAAAGAATTTTCAGAGTTTGATTTATCAATCAAATTACCAGCAAAAAAAAATATATTAATTAAAAAGATAAGAATCCCACTTTTGGGAATACACAATATTAGAAACTCTACAGCAGCTGCAGCAGTTGCTTCAACAATCGGCATACCAAAAAAAATTATTAAAAAAGGGTTAAAAGAATTTAAAGGTGTTCAGAGAAGATTTAGCAAGATATTTATTCATCGTGAAACTAGTTTTTATGATGATTATGCTCATCACCCAACAGAGATTAAAGAAGTATTAAACGGAGTAAGAGCAGCTTATAAAAAAAATGAAATAATATGTGTGTTTCAGCCACACAGAATATCTAGACTAAAGGATTTAAAAAAAGAATTTAGTATGTCATTTAAAAAAGCTGATACGGTGATTTTATGTCCGATATATGTTGCTGGAGAAAAATTAAAACTAGGTTTTAATTATAATAATTTTGCTAAAGACATCATTAGAAACTCAAAAGTAAAATTATTTTTAGTTAATGATAAATATCAATTAGCAAAATTTATTAAAAATAACATTTATGGAAAAAAAATAGTTATTGGAATGGGAGCAGGCTCAATTTCAAATTGGATGAGAGAATTGCCTAAATTAATATAATGTTAGTAGATGCAATAAAAAAGTTTTCAGAAGAAACAAATATTAATTTTAATTTTAATTATAATTTAAAAAAAAGTAATTGGTTTAATATTGGTGGAAAGGCAAAAGTTTATTTTAAACCAGACTCACTCTTAAATTTAATTAAATTTTTAAAAATATTTGGTACTAAAGAAAAAATTTTCATAATTGGCGCTGGTTCAAATACACTTGTTAATGACGATACATACAATGGTATTGTTATTAAATTAGGTAAAAATTTTTCTAATACTTCATTGTTACCAAGTGGTGTTATTGTTGCCGGTAGCTCCTGCACAGACAAAAAATTATCTGAATTTGCTTGCGATAATGAAATCGGTGGCTTAGAATTTTTATCATGCATACCAGGAACTGTTGGAGGCGGTTTAAGAATGAATGCTGGATGTTTTAACAGAGAATTTAAAGATATATTGTTATCAGTGCAAGCAATTGACAGACTTGGTAGGGTCATCACAATTCCTGCACACCAAATTTTATTTGAATACAGAAATAATGATTTATCCGAAGATTTAATTTTTTTAAGCGCTTCTTTTAAAGGAAAAAAAAAAAATAAAAGGAAGATAGAAGATGAAATGAAAAAACTTAGAGAGAATAAGGATAAAGCACAGCCCACAAAAATTAAGACAAGTGGAAGCACCTTCAAAAATCCAGTAACGCAAACCAAAAAAAAAGTTTGGGAGCTTATAAGAGAATCTGTATCTTTAGATACTCATTTTGGAGACGCATGCATATCTAAAAAACATTGTAATTTTTTTGTAAATAATAATAACGCTAGTTTTAATGATATGAAAAAATTGATAGACTTTGTTACAGATAGTGTTGAAAAAAAAACAGGAATTAAATTAGAAAAAGAAATAAAAATATTAGAATAATTATGAAAAAAAAAATTTTAATAATTTGTGGTGGGATTTCTAAAGAGAGAATAATCAGTTTGGAAACTGGAAAAGAAGTAGCTAAAGAGTTAAAAAAAAATAAATATAAAGTTAATATTTGTGAACCAGGAAATAATTTATTAAGAAATATAAATTTATATAAACCCGATGTAATATTTAATGCTTTGCATGGTCAATTTGGTGAGGATGGATATATCCAAACAATATTAGAGACCCAAAAAGTTCCCTATACACATTCAGGGGTGATTGCATCTTCTATTGCAATGGATAAAGAAATTTCAAAACAGATATTTATTCAAAACAATATACTAACCCCAAAATATATTAAGTTCATATACGAAAAAAATAAAAAAAATATCTTAGAAAAAATTGAAAATAAATTAAAATTTCCAGTAGTTGTTAAACCAATTAACGAAGGATCTAGTGTAGATGTTTATATATGTCATAAAAAAGATATATTAAAAAGTTTAAAAAAATTAACCCATTATAAAGAAGTTTTGATTGAGGAATTTATTCCAGGTAGAGAAATTCAAGTTGCTATATTAGGAAATAAAAAGTTAGGAACTATTGAGTTAAAACCCAAAAGAAAATTTTATGATTACGAAGCAAAATATAACCCGAAGTCAAAAACAAAACACATTATTCCAGTTGATTTGAGTAAACAAAATTTGAAAAAAATAATGAATATTGCATTAAAGGCCCACAAAATAATTGGGTGCAAGGGTGTAACCAGGTCTGATTTTAAATTTTATAATGGAAAATTTTATTTACTAGAAATAAATACACAGCCCGGAATGACAAAATTATCCCTAGTCCCTGAAATTGCCAGATATGCTCATATGAGTTTTATAGAGTTAATAGAATGGATTTTAAAAGATGCATCAGTTAATAGATAAAAAAAATAAGATAGTGATATATTTACTATTTTTAATTATTCTAAGCACAGTAACTAATAAGTCACTAGAAAATCGAGGTAGTTATCCAATCACTGTTAATAAAATTAATGTTTTGGGCTTATCTGACAAAAATAACCTAAAAATAAAAAATGAACTTGGTGATCTATTGTCTAAAAATATTTTTTTAATTACAAGGGGTAATATTAATAAAAAGATATCACAATATAATCTGATAGAAGAATATAGTATTAAAAAAATCTATCCAACACAAATTAATATAAAAATAAAACCAACAAGATTTATTGCAAAAATAGCAGGCAACAATAATTTTTTAATAGGAACAAATGGAAAAATTATTAGCAATGAACGTACCACTGAAGTGTTACCCTTTTTATTTGGAAAGTTTAATTCTGAAAACTTTATAACATTTCAAAAAATTATTAATAATTCAGAATTTAATTTTAAAAATTTTAGATCAATAATAATATATCCTTCAAATAGATGGGATATC
>Ga0115000_10002316_pt1 | contig 16524 bp, 21 predicted proteins | sample ArcticOcean_MG_C_6_FD_89690 | JGI IMG/M metagenome (GOLD analysis project Ga0115000, IMG submission 89690) | Marine microbial communities from western Arctic Ocean - ArcticOcean_MG_CB8_128 | ecosystem: Environmental > Aquatic > Marine > Oceanic | place: Arctic Ocean: Canada Basin | collected...
GTGGAAAAATCGGGTCGCGAGACTTTTATTGATTTTCTTTTTATCCAGCTTTGGTTCTATGATCGGTACTTATGTGGCAGGGGCCTCTATCGTGACACAATTATGGGGTTGATCCTATGAAAGTAGTTGTCACACCACCTGCCTTTTGCAAATCCGAACATCTCAAATCTAAACTTTCCAGCCTGTTTCCGAACACGGTCTATAACGAAAAAAATGATTATTTATCCGAATCGGAGTTGATCGAGTTTTTAAAGGATGCTGATGCCGCAATCATAGGAAGGGATCCAGTTACTAAAACCACTCTCGAAGTTTTACCGCAATTAAAGATGATTTCCAAGTATGGAGTCGGACTCGACAATCTGGATATCCCTTCCATAAAAGAAAAAGGTGTTGGGCTCACAGTAACTGCGGGAACCAACAAACGATCTGTGGCCGAACTGACGCTGAGCTTTATGCTTGGTCTTTGTCATCGGACTTTTATTGGCGCAGAAAGATTAAAACGTGGTGAGTGGATTCGCGAAGGTGGACGTGATCTTTCTGGGAAAATAATTGGAGTTATTGGTTGTGGCAACGTTGGCAAAGAGGTCGTTCATTTACTGAAACCCTTTGGCTGTGTGGTTTTGGTTTGCGATATTGAAGATAGAAGCGAATTTTGCCGTGACCAGGGAGTCACTGAATCGTCGTTTGAATCTTTGATCGAGAAATCGGATATTGTCACATTACATGTGCCGCTTACAGATTTGACACGCGACATGATTAATGAAGTCATTTTTCGAAAAATGCAGGCGAATGCCTATTTGATCAACACCAGTCGAGGACCAGTGGTGAACCCCTCTGCGCTTCATGAGTCTTTGGTATCGGGGGGGATATCTGGTGCGGCACTCGATGTATTTTGTTCCGAACCTCCCGATGATATGGGATTTCTCCAGTTGCCGAATTTAATGGTGACCCCTCATATTGGCGGCAATAGTGTTGAAGCGGTTGAAGCTATGGGGCAGGCGGCTATCGATAATCTTGCAGAATTTTTTGAGAAATAAACTATGGCAGAAAAGAAAAACGGCTATTTACAGGAAGACTGGCAACGGCATTACGATGAGGGTGATCTGGGTTGGGATTTGGGTCAAGTCGCGCCGCCTTTTATCAAATTGTTTGAGTCGAAGATAATCCTTCCGGGTAAAACCCTTATTCCAGGATGCGGTCGCGGTCACGAAGTTATCTATCTCGCTGAAAATGGATTCGAAGTAACTGCGGTCGATTATTCTCCTGGTGCCGTGAATCATTTAAAATCTACTGTTCAAGAACGTAACCTCAAGTGCGAAGTCTTAAATATGGATTTTTTTGGAATAGACTCCGCTCACAATGGAGTTTATGACCTGTTGATCGAGCAGACATTTTTTTGCGCGATATCACCTGAGCAACGATCTTCCTATGTGTCAACAGTTGCAAGAGCATTGAAGAAAGGGGGAATGCTTGCAGGTTTGTTTTATCACACAGGGGAGGAGGAGGGAGGACCACCCTTCAATACTACCCGTGAAGATATTAAGAAATACTTTTCTGATTCATTTGAAATTCGGCAATTATCTAAAGCTGAAGATTCTGCAGAGCAAAGAAAAAATAAAGAGTGGCTGGCAATTCTTATAAAAAAGTAAATGAGCTTTGCCCCGCAGGACATAAAATTTCAGGGTCGTTATTTTTTGGAGAATTGACGGCTGTAGAAATCTCGAAATATTCCAAATCCTTATCAGGCCAGGGAGTAAAAAGCGAAGACAGAGTGTTGCTTTCTGCTGTCAACCATCTCTCATAGTTGTCGGGATGCAAGATAAACGGCATCCGCGAGTGCAAGGGTGATAATGTTTTGTTCGCTTCTGTCGTGATGATTGTATAGGTATTGAGCGGATAGTCTCCGGAATCCCATTTTGACCATATCCCTGCAAACGCCAACAGTCCTTGAGTTTTCGGTCTAATATAATAAGGGTGCTTTCCCTTCCATTCGATAAATCCATCTGCGGGAATCAGGCAACGCTTGTTTTTAAATGACTCTTTGAAACTGGGTTTTTCATGGAGGGTCTCGGAACGGGCATTAATAAGTTTGCTACCCATTTGTGCGTCTTTGGACCAAGAAGGGATCAGCCCCCATTTCATCTCTGTCAATTGCAACCCATCTGATGATTCGGTGACTACCGCAGATATTTGACTCGGGGCGATATTAAAACTGGGGAAGTATTTGAGACTCATTCGAACAGCCTTAAAATGTGACTCGATAGTTTTGATGGATTTTGTAAGTGTATATCTTCCGCACATTTTTAAAGCAACCCCAGGTTAAAGCATTAAAAGAACTCATGTTTAGTGTATTATATTTAAAACAAAACATAATATCCAAATCAAAAAACTTAAAAATTAAACCAAATATATGAAAACGATCAAGAAAACCCATTCTGGAATATTTCGTGATGGTGGAGCAGGTGCTTATGCAAAACGCCGATATCGCGATAGAAGAAATAAGTTGATGGAGAAGGAAAACTCGTTGATGGTCATTACGGGTGTTCCTTATGGGCCTAGCGGGAAAACGGTTTGGGCCTACGCCCATAGTCCGACCTACCAGGAACCGTCAATAATGTATTTGACCGGCATCAATCAGAATAATGTTGTTTTGTTGCTGGACCCTAAATCCAAAGTTTCAACAGAGATTCTTTTCGTGGGCCGTAAAGATCGAATCATGGAATTCTGGGAAGGGGTACGATTTGGAGTTGGAGATAAAGAGAGTTTGAAGGAGGTTCAATCTGTCACGGGTATAAAAGATGTGCGTGATATTGAAGAACTCAAAGATGTTATTGAGGAAAGGTTTTTAAAGAATAAAAAAAGGTCGCTGGCAACATTCTGGTATGAGGGTTTACGAAAAGGAAAAAAAATCAGTATTACTAGCGATCACAATTATGATTTTAAACAAAAACTGGCAGGTTGGTTGCGGAAATGGAGAGCTCCGAAAGATGCCTTGAAAAATATAATGCCAAACCATTTCGAGCTGCGCCTGCCTCTGGATAAATACGATATTGCAAACGCCAGGAAAGCCCAGGAAATCACTGGCGCAGGATTCAAGGTGATGTTGAAAAACTTTGGTAGTTTTAAAAATGAATGTCAGGCCCAGGGTTTTGTAGAAGGCCGAATGTTAATGAACTCTCCTTATGGTCTCAGCTACCCCAGCATTGTAGCTTCTGGGACCAATGCGACCACCCTTCATTATATGAAAAATGATGATCCTATCGCAAAAGGTGAAATGATGCTGATGGACTTTGGCATCCGCTGGATGACCATGCACGCGGATATAACGAGAAGCTTTCCCGTTTCAGGAAAGTTTAATCCGATGCAGAAAATGCTTTATGAAATTGTGTTGAAGGGTCAACTAGCGGTGGAAAAAGCTGCGCGAGCTGGGGTAACGATAGAGGAACTGAATGATGTGTGTTGGGCTGTTATTAACGATGGATTGGAAAAGAAGTTCGTCGGGGCGGGCGGCAAGTATAAATTGCGTTATAAGGACAGGCCGCATGGCGTCAGCCATTTGATGGGGGAACAGGAACACGATGGCGATCCTTTTCGAAATTATTTAAAGCAACCTATGAAGTCGGGTTGGATGATTAGCAATGAACCTGGATTATATGGAAAATTTAAAATTCGTTTAGACGGAAAAAATTATGATGAGACGATCGGGATTCGAATCGAAGACAATTTGGTTATAACTCAGAAAGGCTGTATGAACCTATCTAGTATTATTCCAAAAAGTGTAAGAGAAATCGAAAAACTGATGAAGGGGTGACTAGAGCTCTTTTAAGGCGTTGAGAACTTCTTCTATATGGTTTTTTACTCTAACTTTTACGAATATTTTTCGAACTGTTCCGGTTTTGTCGATTATAAAAGTCGACCGCACAATTCCCATAAAAGTTTTTCCATAAAGCTTTTTTTCCTGCCAGACACCATATTTCTGCACCACTTTTTTATCTATGTCCGCAAGTAGTGTGAAGGGTAGGTCATATTTCTCAATGAACTTCTGGTGCCTTTCCTGCGAATCGATACTGACACCTAGTATGACGGTGCTTTTGAAATTTTTCTGTTGGTCTCTGAAATCGCAAGCTTGGGTGGTGCAGCCCGGCGTCATGTCTTTCGGGTAAAAATAAAGGATAATGTTTTTTTTATCCTTAAAAGAGCTGAGTTTGACTTTCTTCCCGTCCTGATCCAGAGCGGTAAAATCGGGAGCTTTGTTTCCTTCTTTGATTTCTTTAGTAGCCATAAAATTATAAACTTGGCAGTTTTGCCAGAAGTTCCTCAATATTTTTTTTAAGGTTGTTCAGGGTCTCTAACAACTGTTCCTTTTTTCTTCGGTCTCCACTTCTATTGAAGACCATTCGCGCATCACCCAACAAGCCCAGAATTTGACTGTGAAGACTACCCGTAGGTGTTTTTCCATCACTGCATAAATTTTCAAAGGTGGAGATAAGTCGTTGGAGTTTGCCGTCAATTTGGAGCCCTAAAAGAGATTCTGACCTGAGAGATTGGGTTTTCTCCAGATAGCCCCAAATTCCGCCTTTATCCTGGATAGTACCCTGACTGCTTTGTAGCTCTTTCAATCCATCCGTACAAATATCTGCCGCTAAGGCGGTATTCCCCGAGGTTAGGAGCAATGTGTAAAGTGCCAAAACAAGAAGATTTTTTAAGCCTTTTGAGATTGAACTACGCATAAACCACCGCCGATTTGAAGATGTTTAATAAATGGAAACGTATTTATTAAACTAGACGAAAAGGGTAAAGTCAAACAAACTTTTTTCAGTGAGATTTACTGGTTTTCCTGTTGTATTCGAAGGGCGAGAAGAGTGCCCGAACTGAGCGCAAACGCCCTTATTTCATTAAACTTTGAAAGCCTTTGAGTCCCCGTAATTTTTCAAACACAGGTTCCGATGCAATCATGTACTTTGCGTTTGGATTCAATTTGAGAGCAAGGTCAACGTTCTTCAGTCCATCCCCTAGGTCACCCTTCATAACGTATGATCGTGCAAGAAGCAGGCGATGTGAGAGAATGTTTTCGTGATTTGGATGAATTACGAGTAATCTTTCAAGGATAGAAATTGCTCGGTTGTATTTTTTGTTTTGATAATTAGCAGTTGCCATATTTAGAAGAGCCGCAAGATTTGAGGGTTCCATCCGCAGTACCAGAGAGTATATTCCTAATGCTCTCTGGTGCATTCCAAAGTGCGCAAATATTTCGCCTTTTCGATTCAAAGAATTTGTAGGATTGATGAACAGTTCGTTCGGGTTTAATGGCAATTTATCAACAGGTGTAGTGAGGTCAGGGAATTCTTTTAAGGTGGTTTTGGCGATGCCTTGAGGGTCTCCTAACTCTTTAGCTTTTTCATATCGCTTTTTTGCTGCTTTCATCTTGCCTCGGAGAATAGCTATGTCTCCCCACTCTTGATAGCTTCTGCTTTTTAGTGGATCTATATCGTTGGTAGATTCGATTATTCTGAGTAAGGCCTTTTCTGCTTTGTCCAGTCTCAAAAATAAACTGTACATGCCGACAAGAATTTCTTGAGTCTTCAAATCAGTAGGGTTTAGTTTGGCGGCAGTTTCAATTTGAATGAGTGCCAGGCCGTATTCTTTCTTTTGATAAAGAGATTTTGAAAGACCTAAGTGATATTTCTGCGGGGCAATTATTTTTGGCAGCTTTCCTATCTGTTTTTTTAAAATATAGTCCCTTAATAGTTTAGCCGACTCTACTTTTGGGTGTTGTAATCCCATTTCGAGCACTTTATTTACATATGTTTTAGAAAGCTCACCTTTGTTCTGAGTGGCATACAAGTATGCAAGCTGATATGCAGCCTCAATGTTTTTATCGCTAATGGAGAGAGCTTTTTTGAATGATTTCTCTGCTTCATCATTGTTGTTCTGGTAAATAAAAATCATTCCCTTTTGATAAGGATAGGATGAATTTTTTTTGTCCAGATTTTCGGCTTGAGTAAGTTCTTTTAAGGCTTCCATAGAGTTGCCCATTGCCATTAAAGTTTGTGCATATTCATAGTGTGCTAGGGGATTCCTGTGATGCTGTTGAGCGGCTATGATGCAGGCTCTGTCCGAAATTTTCGCATTTCCAAGCTTTCGATGGATTTGACAAAAGGCGAAATGTAGGGCCGGGTGCTGACGCTCCATCTTAAATGCGATCAATAAACTTTCTAGCGACTCTTTAGCTAGACCTTTTTCGTGAAGGACAAAGGCTTTTAGGATGACCGGTGAAGCTTCTTTAGGAAGTTCTTCTATTTTTTTGTTTAACAGCGCGAGGGCCGCATCCAAATTTTTCTGTTCGACCAGGCTTTGTACTTCTTTGTAATCAGCGTCATTTCTTTCGTCTGATACCGAAAGGTCCCAATGGGCTATGTCAGGAGTGGGGTAAGTAGCCGAAACCGGGCTTGTAAAAAGGATGTTAAATGAAAGAAAAGAAACAAGTAAGGTGAAAATTGCCATATTAGTTTTGCGACCTTTATTAGTATTAATGTTTGTCAGTATAAATTCGAACCGCACGTGTGGCTTTTCGGGAACGGGACTTTTTATTGCCACTAAAGGTATCCCCTGTATTAAAAACTATCCCAATGGCATTGTGAATTCCATTTTCATTGGCGGACCACAATGAACCGCTGCCATTTTTCCCGAATAACGGGTCGATATGAATTTTCATTTCCCGACCCACTTGTGAGCCATTTGTTTTGCTCGATTCAAATAATGATCTCAATTCCTCTTTTGTTGGAAGTTGCCAGTCGAAATAATTGGCGAACCCCACTTCATTTAATTCTTTTACATAGTCTTTGGCTTCATGCCAGTTGAGCCAGTGCCCTGAATGTAAATAGGAGTCATTTTTCATCCAGATCAACTCGGTTTTTGAGTCCAAAATTGTACCATCTCCGTTATCTGTATAGCGCTTGTCTTGCGATTGGACGGTTTCTGCCCTAACACTTTCAAGCCCGCCCAATAGAGATGCGATAGTCAGGCTGACTGCGAATATAATAAATTTCATTTTTGTGGGTTCCTGAAATTACATGCCAGACATTTTTTCTTTAAGGAGTTTATTCACAGCACCCGGGTTGGCTTTTCCCTGACTGGCCTTCATAACCTGACCCACTAGAAAACCCAGAACCTTATCCTTGCCATTTTTATATTCTTCCACTTGGCTCAGGTTGGCTTGCAGAACTCCTTCGACCATCTCTTCAATGGCTTTGTCATCGGTAATTTGTTTAAGTCCTTTTTCTTCAACGATAGCTATTGGTTCTTTTTGCGTTTGGTACATTTCTTCAAATACCGTTTTGGCGATGTTGCCACTGATAACTCCATCGTCAATAAGTTTGAGTAAATTTACAAGAGCATCGGGGGAAACAGGGCATTCGTCTATATCTTGATGATTTTTGTTTAATTCTCGTAATAAATCTCCCATAACCCAGTTGCTTATGATTTTTGGTTTGGAAAATAGAGAAGTGCATTTTTCAAAATAATTAGAGAGAGATCTGGATGAAGTCAGTACTCCAGCATCGTATTCAGGTAGAGCATACTCTGTTACAAATCGTTCGCGTTTTTGCTCAGGTAATTCCGGGATCGTTTTTCGGATTTCATCGACCCAAGCTTCATCCACAATGATCGGTACCAGGTCAGGGTCTGGGAAATAACGATAGTCGTGCGCTTCTTCTTTGCTGCGCATCGAAAAAGTTTCTCCACGATCGGAATCATATAACCGGGTTTCCTGAATTACCTTGTCGCCCTGCTCTAGAACACGGGTTTGCCGGTCGACTTCATACTCTATCGCTTTTTGGACAAACTTGAAGGAATTCAGGTTTTTCAACTCAGTGCGTGTGCCTAATTCTTTTTGTCCTTCAGGACGTAGAGAAATATTGGCATCGCAGCGCAGGCTCCCCTCTTCCATATTGCAATCACTGATCTGGGTGTACTCAAAAATTGATTTCAATTCCCCAAGGTAGGCGCGCGCTTCTTCCGGAGATCTGAGATCAGGTTCGCTAACCACTTCACAGAGTGGGACTCCTGTCCGATTGAAGTCGACATAGCTTTTTCCCGGACTCCCCAGGTTTTCCCCGTGGATCAATTTGCCAGCATCTTCTTCCATATGGATACGGGTCAATCCGATTCTTTTTTTAGTTCCGTTGAGATAAATATTGATATGTCCGTCGATTCCCAATGGTTCCTCAAACTGTGATATCTGATAACCTTTTGGCAAGTCAGGATAGAAATAATTTTTTCGTGCAAAACGGTTCATCGGAGCAACCTTACAATGGGTAGCCAGACAGGCTTTCATAGATGATTCAAGAAACTGCTTGTTCAAGACAGGAAGTACTCCCGGCATCCCCAAACATATTGGGCAAGTATTGGTATTTGGAGGTTTGCCGAACTCTGTGGAGCAGGAACAGAAAATTTTTGTTTTTGTATTGATCTGGACATGAACTTCCAGTCCAATCACGGTTTCATATTTCATAGTAATATCATCAGTTTGTATTTAATATCTTCGATTTTAATCACTCGCACCGGTTCGCGTCAACCCTTGTCGTCAATGTGCTGTAAATCCACCATCCACAGGCAGCACGGTTCCGGTTATGAAAGAAGATTCATCGCTGGCCAGAAACAGGCATGCGCTGGCAACATCATCCGGTTTCCCAAATCTACCTATAGGGTATTCCTTGCTCCATTCCTTCATCAGAGAGGCATCTTTCATCAATTCTGCCGTCATATCTGTTTCAATCAAACCCGGGCAAATAGAATTGGAACGAATGCCATAAGAGCCATATTCTACGGCTATGGAACGGCTGAACTGATTCAAGGCTCCTTTGGAAACATTATAAGCTGCCACACCAGGAACAGCGATAAGGCCGAGGATGGAGCTGATATGAACGATGCTTCCACTTTTCTGAGCCATCATTATCGGTAAGACTCGGCGTGTCAGCTGAAAAACAGATCGGATGTTGATATCCATCATTTCATCCCACTGCGATTCAGAAATTTCGTGCAAAGGTGCCCCGTTAAAAAGTCCGGCACTATTTACTAAGATATCAATACCTTTAAAATTATTCATAGTTTTATTGATGAGCTGATCCAGGTCATCATTAAGGGTCATATCACCTCGAACGATAAGGACCGAGTCACCCAACTCGTCTGCCGCCGAAACCAGCTTTTCCTTTCGCCGGCCGAATAAAATCACCTTAGCTCCTTCTTTACAGAAGGCGCGCGCGGTTGCCAAACCGATTCCAGAGCCACCTCCTGTGATGATTGCTGTTTTATTTTTTAATCGCATTCTTCGTGTTTTAAATTAGAGTTAACAATAATGTATAATAGCTGTTCACTTTGATAGGCGGTGCATGTCACATTTCTCGATCAATTTTATTTTGCCGATTCAGTCAAGGTTATCCTGAACGGAAGGTTGTTAATTATGAAATACGTTTATTTTGGGTTTGGCGGTTTTATCGGTTTCATTTGTGGTGTTGCCATTAATCTTATTTTTTATTTGCTGGACCAGTCCGGGGTGAAATTTGCAGCCTATCTTATCAAAACCTTCGGATTTTTTGGGGAATATATTCTTAAGTTGATCGATGCGTTACCCATACTGGGGGCCGTGTTAGGATTTATTTTGATAAAATATCTGTTTGGTCGCGAATTTGATGAAGATCGTGAGGGATAAAGTATTTTTGTGAGAGTGAAATAGAGCTCCTTGCCGGAGTGGGTTAGTGTTAAAATAGATGTACAGATTGTTTTTTAAGGAATATGTAATGAATAAAAAGTTCAACGAAAATATACTTAAAGCCATGGAAGGGGCTCAGGACGCGGTTAAAGTTTGTAAGCAGGCCATGATCGATGCCAATGATGAAAGTTGTCGTGCCATGTATTCCTCAATCCTGAAAGATTGTGAAAAGCATATTCAAATGCTTAAAGGGGAAATTGAGCTGCACAAAATCCAAAAGAAATGGGAAGAATAAATGCGTATTCTGATCGTTGAAGATGAAAAAAAAGTTGCCGCGTTTATTAAAAAAGGTTTGGAAGAAGAAACCTATGCGGTGGATATTGCCAGTGATGGGGAAGAAGGGTTGCACCTCGGAGAACAAAACCCGTATGACATGATCATACTAGATTTGATGCTCCCTAAAATTAACGGGTTGGATATTCTTTCCCGCTTGAGGTCGCAGAAAATTGATACCCCCATTTTGCTTCTTACTGCAAAAGATTCTGTTGACGATAAGGTCGAAGGATTGAATCAGGGCGCCGATGATTATCTGACCAAGCCATTTGCTTTTTCCGAGCTTCTTGCGAGAATCCGTGTGTTGTTACGAAGAGGAAAAGCCGAAACCAAAACCACATTGGAGATTGCAGATCTGACTCTTGATCTGGTCAGTCATAAGGTGAACCGGGGGAATGAAGAAATCGAGTTAACGGGAAAAGAATACAGTCTGCTGGAATATTTTATGCGCAATCAGGGAAAGGTGCTGACACGGACCATGATTGCCGAACATGTTTGGGACTATAATTTTGATACTTTTACAAATGTCATAGATGTTTATGTCAATCACCTTAGGAAGAAGATTGATAAGCATTTCCCCGCTAAACTCTTGCATACGTTACGGGGAGTTGGATATGTGATGAAAGTATAATCATGGCTTTCAAATCCATTCGCTCCAGATTGACCGCTTGGTATGTCACGCTGCTTGCCATTATTCTGATTTTATTCAGCGTTCTCCTCAATTATTTTCTCGCCAAACGCCTTTATGAAAGCGTGGACAATTCCCTGACCGTATCCGCTACGGTTGTTGCGACTTCAGCAACTATGAGGTTGGGCAACTCGCCCTTGCCAGGGCTGAATCAACTCTTCGAACAGTTTATGAGTCAGGGAAACCTTAATAAGTTTTACCGGATTTATGATGGGTCGGGTAATGTTGGTTCCCGATCCAAAAATATCAATGCTTCGCAGTTTCCTTTGTCGCAAACCGCCTATGCCGATGCTCTGGAAGGGAAGAACAGTTATGAAACTTTCAAGGTAGGGGGGCAGCAACCGATACGCGTAATCACCATGCCAGTTCTTCTCGAAGGACAACTGATCAATCTGGTTCAGGTAGGCACTTCTCTAGAAGCGGTTCAAGAAACTCTGAGAAATTTAAAAATATTTTTATTTGCAGCTGTTCCTTCTGTTTTAATTTTGGCGGCGTTGTTCGCAAGGTTTATGGCGAGGCGAGCTTTGAAACCTATTTCGAGAATCATTGATACGGCGAGAGACATTGGTCAGGGGCAAGAGTTGAGTAAGCGTATACCCGTGCTGAAAATAAAAGATGAGCTGGGGCAACTGGCATTGACATTTAACGAAATGATGAACCGATTGGAAAATTCGTTTGCTCAAATGCGTCAGTTCAGTAGCGATGCGTCTCATGAACTAAGAACGCCACTCACCGTATTGAAAGGCCAGAATGAACTTATATTGAGCAAGCAAAGAAAACCGGAAGAATATCAGGAAGTCATCTCAAGCAACCTAGAAGAGATCAATTATATGTCGAAAGTGTTGGAAGACCTCTTTGTGCTTTCCAGGTCCGATGAAAATCAAGTTAATCTCGATTGCGAGCCGGTTGATCTGAGAGCCTTGGTAGAAGAGGTTTGTAAGCATGCGGAGATTCTAGCCGAAGAAAAGAATATAAAAATTGTATTTTCTTTTCTGGAACCGACTGCGATCAAGGGCGATGAAGTGCGGTTGCGACAAATGGTCTGGAATGTTTTGCAGAATGGAATCAAGTACACGCAACGCGGTGGAGAATTAAAAATATCGTTACAAAACGAAGGCGAGTTTGTATTGTTGACTATTCAGGACACGGGGATAGGAATTCCTGAAAAAGATTTGCCTCTAATCTTTAACCGTTTTTACCGAGTTGATAAAGCTCGTACCCGTGATGAAGGTGGTAGCGGATTAGGGTTGAGCATTTGCAGGCAGATTGCCGAAGCCCATAAAGGAAAAATTGAAGTTGAAAGCAAGCTGGGAGTAGGAACTCGTTTTAAAATACAGCTACCAAACACAGCTTGTTAGAAAAAAGAGAGTCAACCAGAAGCAAAGGCTAATTTAAAATCAGTGCCTGGTTCACCGCTGGCCTCACGCCGAGTGATGGAGTTGGATGATGACTTTTTTCACTTGCGTATAATTTTCGAGGGCGTGGGTGCCCATTTCTCTACCAAAGCCACTCCTCTTATAACCGTCGAATGGAGCTGCAGCATCAAAGATGTTATGACAGCTTACCCAAACTGTTCCAGCTTTGAGGCCTTTCGCCACTTTATGAGTCTTGTTGATATCTTTTGTCCAAACGCTAGCTGCGAGACCATATTCCGTATCATTACCTCGGGCGATAACCGCATCTAGGTCTTCAAAAGATGCGGCGACGACCACAGGACCAAAAATTTCTTCCGTCACAATTGTCATATCCTGTTTTATGTTATCAAACACAGTAGATTCCACATAGTAACCCGACTGCATACTTCCCCCTGGAGCCTTGCCACCTGTTAAAATCCGAGCGCCCGCTTGCCGCCGGAGCGAATATAGTTCATCACTTTTTTCTGCTGTTATCAGAAAACCAGAGGCCACATGTTGGTGTCGGCGCACATCCCCGGTCCTACCTGATATTTTTGGCTTCTTCCGTAACGCGCTCTATGACTTCTTCATAGACGTCCTGATGTGTCAATAATCGCGAGCCAGCAAGTAGACTTGACCTTGATTGAAGAGTATGGACTCGGTAACTCTCTGTGCGGCTAAATCGAGATCAGCATCAGGGAAAACAATGCTTGGGGATTTCCCGCCAAGTTCCAGCGACACCCTTTTTAAGTTTCCAGAAGAGGCTTTAACAATTGCGTGTCCCACTTCGGTGCTTCTCGTGAAGGCAGCTTTGTCAACATACATATGTTCTGCCAAAGTCGCACCTGCATCACCGAATCCGCTGACGATGTTGACTACTCCGTCTGGGAAGCCCGCCCCGATAAACAGTTCAGCCAGATGAAGTGCTGAAAGGGGGGTCTGCTCTGCTGGTTTTAATACTACGCAATTGCCTGCAGCGAGGGCGACACCCATTTTTCAGGTAGCCATCAATAAAGAGAAGTTCCATGGGATGATTTGCCCAACAACTCCCATTGGTTCGCATAAGGTGAAACCTGAAAACTCAGGATTCGGTGCATAAGGAACGCTGATGTCGATGGTCTCGCCATTATCCAGAGTTTCAAGCTGCGCGAACTCTTCGGCCCGTGCTTCAATTAGATCGGCCAATTTCCAAATCAGTTTCCCGCGTTCCGATACGGTCAGTTTTCTCCACGGTCCATTTTTTGAAGGCATTTCATGCCGTCTTGACGCCGCGATTGATATCTTCCTTCCCTCCTTTCGGAACACGAGTGAGGACTGTGTTCGTGTAGGGATCGAGAACTTCAAATGTTTCACCGCTAGCTGCATCGACATGTTTACCATCGATCGATAATTTCTGCGATTTCGCAAGAAAACCTTTAACGGGTGAAATAGGTTCGGGAACGGTTACCGCATTCATGACTATCTCCTGATTATAAATTTACGACTTATTGTCGCTTGTTAATTTTTTGTTGGTATTTTGATTGTTATCCTAGCCAACAATAAAATAAAGAATTTTTTTATTACAAGGGGAGAAAGTATTGCAGGACTAAAGTTAAAGGCTAAATCGGGTTGTTTTCTATAGAGGTGGCTTATAGCCAACGGTGGTTTGCCGCTATTGGATCCAGACGAGAGAGCGATATACCCAGGCTTCATCTCCGGTACTATCTTCTATATGCACCCAGTCTTTATCTGTTTTTAGGACTTTCATCGCGAAAAATTTGTCTACGGGAGCCCAATCCACTTTTGGAAATTTTGTGCCGGGGCCTTCGCGTAAGTTGGTTTTGTTGTTTTTTATTACGGCGCATTTATACTTTTGAGTGGTTAGTGGAGCATGCACCCAGTAGATATCGCCATCAACATCTTGAATTCGCTTCCAGGCACCTTTTGCGCCTAACTGTTTGAATGGCATATATTTGAAAACTTCCCATAGCTTTTCGTAGTTGGTTCCAGGTCCTTTTCTTAAATTGGCCCTTTCATTTTTTATGCATAACGCTTCCGAATATTGTGGCGTGACGATTGATATAGTGACGGACAACAGAAGGAGGGTTGGTAGAAGGGAAAGTTTTTTTTTGAAACCATTCATAATAAATGGGAGTATTAAATAATTAAAGATCAGTATTGGGGAAGGCTTCCCCGATTGCGTTATCTTCATTTATAATAACAAATAAATTATTCTACATCTTCTTTTTATTTTTCGGTTTAACTGGCTTGATACAAATACTGACAATTTTACAGCTGCTTTTAATATTGGCGATCATCATATATTTGACCGCCAATATTATTTATCTGGTGCGATTGCTACCTTCGCGAAATCCTGTGGTTGACCCACCGCGAATCTCGGTATGTGTTCCGGCCCGAAATGAAGAGCGCGGTATCCGGGCATGTTTGCAATCCTTATTAGATCAAGACTACCCTGACTTCGAAGTGATTGCGGTTGACGACCATTCTTCTGATCGCACCGGAGAAATTTTGCGCGACTTGGAAAAAGAAAATCCTCGTTTGAAGGTGCTGCAAGGGCAAGACCTACCCGAAGGCTGGCTGGGAAAGCCTTTTGCTCTGAATCAAGCTTTTAAAATAGCGCGAGGAGAATACCTTCTGTTTACCGATGCCGATCCGGTTTTTGAATGTCATGCGCTGAATACGGCGGTAGGTAACATGCGTGAGCGGGAATTAGATGTGTTGACACTAATGCCGCAGGCTGAATTCGGTTCGTTTTGGGAGCGGGCGGTACAACCAGTTGTATTCGGATTTATAGCCTCTTTAACGCGTTTTAAAAACGTCAATGACCAGGATCATGAAAGCGCAATGGGGTTCGGTGCGTTCCTGATGTTTCGCCGTAGTGCCTACGAAAAAATTGGCGGACATGAAGCGGGGAAGGCCGATGTGTTGGAGGACGTGTTGATAGCAAAACGTGCCAAGAAGGCTGGGCTCAAATTGCTTGTTGCAGATGCGAAGCAGTTGTTTTCCATTCGAATGTATTTTGGTCTCAAAGAAATATGGATAGGTTGGCGAAAGAATATGTTTCTTGCCATGAAACGGTCTGTGCTTCGAGCCGCCTGGTACGTTTCCATGGTTCTTGGTTTTTTGTTAACTCCGTATATTATTTTAGCCCTGAATATATTTTTACAAACAGGATGGTTGTGGATCGGAATGGCTTTGGCGGGGGTTGTTATGGTCACGGCGGCGGCATATAAAACCTGTGATGAGTTGGGGCTACATCGAAATACCGCAGCCTTATTTCCGATCGGTGCGATTGTCATGGCGGCTATTATGCTAAATTCCATGCTTTATATTCTCGTACGAAAAAAAACCGAATGGCGCGGCAGAATATATCCCGCTTAGCAGGACAGGTCCTGTATCCAATAGGTCTATACTCAAAAATAACACTATTACTTTTTAGGCTCTAAAAATAGTTATGCTCTTTTTTTAATGTCTTGAATCCTTGTAATATTATTTTGATTTTTATATCTAATATAAATCGATAGTTACCCTCGTTTATTTATCAAAGCCAGTTTGATGTATGCCTTGCTGGGGGCAGCACTGGGTGTCACTATAGCTCTTGGTCCCACGCTTGCCGTGCGCCTGCGATTTGTCCTCATCCATATCAACTTACTCGGATTCATGACCTTGATGGTTGCAGGTGTGGCTTTTCATCTGTTGCCCCGCTTTAGTTCAAGAAAACTCCCTTGGCCTGAGGGAATGAGATATCAATTCATTTTACAGAACGCTGGCCTTTTAGGTATGGTTACTCTGCATGCCTTAAGAAGCTGGCAAGGGGGTGAGGCTCATGCAGTTTTTGTATTTTTTGCGATTCTTGCAGGGATAGCGTTTGCGATCATGTTTTATAATTTGTACTTCGTATTATCAGCGCCTGAAGAAACTACCAAACCAGAAAAAATTACAGGAGAAATGAAAGTAGCCGAGGTGCTCGATTATTTCCCTCAGGCATTGTAACTATTTTTGGAAAGTGGATTTCAGTCTCTGGCCAACCCTGCGGATCGACAGACTTTCGCAAAAGTGGTGAGCATCGAAAAGGCTTGTGAAAAACACGGGGTCAATACGCCTGAATTTATATAAAAGCTAAATCGTGAATTTTTTTAAATAAATGCTCCTTCCAAAAATGAAAATACCAGCTCAGGAAGTGAAATCAGTCACGGAGAAAAATGCTAAGGGGGTTACCTGGGTTTGAATCTCATTACGGCGAGGGTTGCTTTTTCCTGTCCCGGGCAGGCTTTTGAAACCGTGGAACAGACCGTTAGTGTGCATAATGTGACCCCTGAATTCATCTTGGCTGAGATTAATAATGAAATTGAGAAAGAATTAAAGCCCTCCTAAGTGTGGCGAATTCTAAAAAGTACGAA
>Ga0115000_10002322_pt1 | contig 16507 bp, 20 predicted proteins | sample ArcticOcean_MG_C_6_FD_89690 | JGI IMG/M metagenome (GOLD analysis project Ga0115000, IMG submission 89690) | Marine microbial communities from western Arctic Ocean - ArcticOcean_MG_CB8_128 | ecosystem: Environmental > Aquatic > Marine > Oceanic | place: Arctic Ocean: Canada Basin | collected...
ATGAGCTTGAAAAAAATAGCCGAAAATGGCTTTTGGACATTTTAAAAATGTCCATTTTCAAATTTTTAGGGTTTTTAGAAGTTCAAAACGTGAGATCACTTTTTTTAGTGCCTTTTTTTCAGTTACTTTTTTATGTTACCAATAATATTGTTATATATGCGGCAGGAACTAACTCTCCATTCAAGTTACTCATTCTATAATCTTCATAGATAAAAGGAGAATATGGTGTGTTTTTTCCATATATTCTTCCTTTATAGGTGTTCGCTGCTAAATATCTAATAGGAACTTTTGTTTTCTTATGAACAAAGGCGAAAATAAAATCCCATGTTAAGTTTTTTGGTTCTTCGCTTCTATATATAATTGTTTTTTTCCCTGTTTGAAATGGCATATCTGCCAAAATAATATCGGTTGGCATTTTTTTGTTACTAATAATAAAATTAAAACTATTTTCAATTTTTAAAATTATATATTATTTCATGAAAATTATATATAATTATTTTTTAAAATGCCATTTCTCATTTTTACCTTTAATGGCCTTTTTCTGAAACAAGTTTTCAGTATTAGCAAGTCGTCTGTGAAGTTTTTCATATTTTAACGTAGTTACCGATGGCAACTTCATTAGTTTTGGTTTGTAGTTATCAATAAGCATGCCTGTAGCATTTTTTAAATTGCCAACTCTAATTTTAATGCCATTTTCAATGTGAGGATTGGGGAAAAATAGCACATCCAGGGAGACACGCCCATAATTTTTGACATTCCATTTGATGCGATATGTAAGTGCATCATCGTTAAATTCTCCGTCATCAAAACGTGTTTTTAGCTGTTTCATTTGTGGCATCGTTGTAAAAAGTTTCATTATCTGATTGGTGAGCCATTATACAAGAAAATTATAAACACAAAATTTAATTTATCCTAAATAATATTAAATACTATTTTTTATTATTAAATAAATGGACTCCGAAATTATAATATTTCTCAAAAAATGTAAATTACAATTTGAAGATGAACATCAGTTAAATGGTCAACTAATACCCAGAGATTTACTATTGTCTGTAAATGTATATGAGTCAGTAAAACCAGCTATTGTGGATTTGAAAAAAAAGTTCAGCAGTTCAGCTTTAACTTCTCTCCAAAAAGATGCCGAAAAAGACCAAAAATGGCCATTATTAAATCTTGTTAGGCAAATTCTTAAGGTATGTAATTATAGAATGAAACCTGTGAGGCGCAGCGATGGCTATGACGAAGAGGGTAAAAAAAAGTATAAACGTTTGTTTTTAATTGAAAAGTTACAATCTACTCAAAATATTGCGAAATCATTGCTAAATAATTTGTGAATAATGTGGATAAAATATTAAAAATTAGTATTTATCTATATAAATGAATAATTCAACAACTGTCGCAGCCACTATTGGCGTCGGTGCTTTAGGCGTTTTAGCGTATTACGGATTTCAAAATATCAACAAAGAAACAGATGAAAAATCACTTTATAATGAAGTCGATAATGTAGAAGAAACGACTAATTTACAAGATAAAGCAAAGGATGAAGTTAAAAAAGTAATTGATAATGTTACTGGTTCATGGAGTGGATTTTGGAAAAATGAATATAATGATATTAATAAGAATGAAAAAATCGTGGCAGTGGAAGAATAAATTTTATATATATTTAATCAAATTTATATAAAATTATATATTATCAATATTGAATCTCACCTTCTTTTTACCTTGATATACAATTAAACAATGTTTTGTATCAAACATTTTCATTATCATATTTTTCACTTTGTTTTTTGTTAATCCCAATATTTTCTTTGTTTTTTCTTTTAATGTATATATTTTTCTCTTATCATTATTCATTTGAAATAAAAATTGTTCTGCATAAAAATCTCTAATTAAATCTACATCTTTTAAATAGTATTGAGACACTTCTAATTTATGTTCTCTTTTAATTCTCAATAATTTATTTGTAGATATTAGTTTTTTTGAGTATTTTTTGCATATTTTAAATGTTTTTTTCAATACTTTTTTAATATTTTTGTCTAATGTTGAAATACTTATATATACAATAGAACCACACATATTTGTTGTCGCATAGCAACTTGCTCCATATACTAATTGAAGTTTTTCTCTTAATATTTCTACCAGTAAAGAAGATAAATCACCCCCTACAATTTCCGTAATAGTATCTAAATAGATAAAATCTTCGTCATCAAAATACATATAAAGTGGGAAACAAATTACAATATCTGTATTTTCGGCTCTAGCATTTTTAATAAATAATATTTTTTTCTTATCTTGAAAGCATACAGATTTAACCACTTGATAATTGTATGTTTCATTTTTATGAACCCCTGCAGTTAATCTTTCGAATTTTGAAATGATTTTATCTTTTGGAATACCTGTACTTATGATGAATAACATGTTTTTTTTAGTATAAAAATCTAAACAATATTGGATTAAATCTTTCTTTGTCAATGTCTTTAAAACTTTTAATTGCGTTTTATCGTCATTTGCATAACGCATACCTTCTATAGTAAACAAATTCTTACAAACGGCATCATTTAATTTCCATGAAGGATTATTTATATATGAATTCAGTTCGTTTTCAACGGCCGTTTTTTCTTTATCAATCCTTTTCTGAGTAAAATGTGGTCTCAACATAATATCAACCACATATTCCAACATTTTATCAAAAAACTCAGAAAGTCCTTTTATCCAATAGCTATTTGTGGATATTGTAGTATGAGCATTAGATTCAACGCCATACTTTTCCCAATATGCTGTGCATGATTCAACGCCGCATTTTTTCCATGCAAAAGAAACAACGTGCTCCAATAAGTGCGAAATACCGGCTTGTTCTTTTGTCTCTAAATAAAATCCGCCTAAAAGTTGACAATCAATCAAAGTAACATGTCTTTTTGGCGTTGGTAAAATAAGTAAAGAATAACCATTCACTTTTATTATTTCTGGTGCTTTTGAATAAAAAGACAATTGTTTTATATTTTTCCTGGTTTTTGAATGTGTCTTTTTTTTATGTTTTTTTGTGACATTCATATATATATATTAAATATAATAGTAGAATTATTGAAAATACATATTAAAAATATGAAAATTAATAATTATATGGAAAACGCGTCAAATGCTGAAATAAAGGAGAAATTTGATAAAAATGTCACCCATTTAACAGAGCAGGTAAAAGAAACATATAAAAGAGCATTTTTTGATTTATTAGAAGCTAAAGTTGGAGATACTGATTATGAATGGTTAACGAGACTTTATGGAGAGATAAAAACCAAATTAACGACTTTATTGAGGCAGAACTCGCAATTATGCAGAGAAATTGAGGAATGTATGGATTGTGAACTATTTCATCAAATGATAAGACATGACGCATTCAATCCTGAGGATTTTTATAAACTTATTCGATATGTTTTTGAAAAATGTAAACAATTAGGTTCTCCTGCTCGAGATAGTGAAACAGATGCTAAATTGCAAGAAATAGTAGATTTTGTAGATTCGGGAGAAGCAACATTTGCAACTTTGGTACCTCTTTTCATTAAAAGTGCAAACGAATGTTTAGATATGATTTACGAAGACATAAAAGCATTAAAAGAGCGAATCAAAAATGGAAATAAGAAATTTCATTAAATACTTTTAGAAAAAGTATTACAAAATCATAAATATATTGGGTTTAGATTTATTAAATCTATTTAAAAATCTTTATTTATTAATAGATAAATGGAATATTGGGGAAAATCAGATGCAAGCGTAAGTTTTTGCGAAAATAAATATATGAAATCTCCCTTTATAGCAGAATATCATAACACAATATCTTCATTGTGTTATGTTTTTATGGGGTTATTACTAATTAAAAAAAGACATAGAACTCTGGGAAAATGGTTATGCATTGTTGGCATCGGGGCATTTCTTTTACATGCAACATTAAGAAAATGGGCTCAGATGTTTGATGAGAGTGCAATGTTGGGATTAAGTTTTAATGCTTTACACAAATTAAATTCAAAATATAGCAAATATTGGTTATATCCGTGTTTGTTATCCTATGTGTTTTTTTGTGATTTTTTCATAATTTTCTTTTTAATGTTTGCAAGTTTACAAGTGTTAATAGCGATTAATGTTAATAAAAAAAAGAATGATTATAACAAAAAATGGATAATAATATATATTTTTTCATTTTGTGTTGCACTTTTGTGTTGGGGATTGGATCAAATGTGTAAAGTGAAATTTAATAATACATTGGAGCCTATGCAATTGCACGCTTGGTGGCATTTTTTAACATCATTGTCTATAGGCTTTGGAGTGAAAGCTATTATGGAAACCCAATAAGTTGATAGCAAATATATAAATTCTATTATATTATGTATGTTAAGGTATTTGAATTCCACCTTATTATTTATTTATTCTAATTGGAAAATTTTATTTTTAATAATAATCATATTGGTATCAATAATTATATTTTTGATATGGACTATTGCTAGTTTTTATGTTTTAAAATATTTGAAAAAAAATTTTGATGAAAATTTTTATTTTAATGATTACACAAGTAATAGTAAAAAATACCTTGAATTATATGGCGACTTGCCTATTAAAAATATTTATTTAGTTAGACAGCCTGTTAATCATATTAATTTATTAATATTTGATATAATTACTTTTTATGAGTGGAGAAGAAAAATAAATTCATATAATATAATTAATAGAGATAACAAATATTTTCCAATTCATACATCAACGATATTTGAAGTTGAATTGCCTAATAAATTCAAAAAACATGTTATTATTGAGAAAAATAACAATATTAATATTTCTACAAATTATAAAAAATATGAATGTCAAGATATAATAAAGCTAAGTATAAAGAAAAACAAAAAAAAGAAAATTTTTACAATAAATAATATATTAGAAAAAACAAAAAATAGAATAGGCAAAAAAAAATACTTTAATTGGCATATTTATAAAAATAATTGTGTGAAATTTTCAGAAGAATTATTAATATCTATAAATAAAAACAATAAAAAATACAGAAAATTTATTTATAAAAATGATTTTCTTGAAAATGTAAATGAATCATCTAATTTTAAATTACATATTGTCAATACTTCTATCAACTTATTTAATTTTATTCAAAAAATTGCATTTGATTCAATATGGATTTAGAAATATGTACCAATATGTTCAAATATAAATTATAAAAAAAATAAAATAATTAATAAAAGTATAATGTGGCAATTAATAATGGGATTTAGTATGGGTGTTTATGTTGGTACAAATTATGATTGTAAACCAACAATGAGTTTTATTTCAACATTTATTAAGAATAATGTTCCAAAGCAAGTAATACCTGAGAAGAAGGAGGACAATAACTAAAACATTGAGGGGATACTATATTCTCCTTTATCATCAAGAACATATTTCGCAATAATAGCAGGGTCAATTATATTTTCATATATATTTTGAGGGTTGTACACATTTCCTGATTTATCAATATAATAAATTATTCCTTTTATTTCCTGTGCCCAAACCTCTAATTTAGTAGTTGGGGATTGTGATTTTTCTTCCCCACTAACTTCTCCATGAGGGATACCTTTAATATGGGTTCCACAAAATTTTTCTCCATCTTTTTTCCTTCTGGTACATTGTTCCTTATTTGCTCTTAAGGCACAGCATCTTTCATACAAAGGTATTGTATTTTTAACGCGTTTTCTTTTTTGCAAATCTAGTTTAGTTATGGTTATGATACCATAATCATATATATATTGAAGTAGTTTTTTTGAGTTAGCATCCGTTTCTACCATTCCTAACCCCTGCATAAAATTTTTAATATCATTTTTAAAAGTATGACAGAATTCTTGTACTTTAGTATTAATGCGTTTTTCCATTTTTATACATAATATTGATTTGTTTATTTATCAAATCAATTTTATTAAAATTTACTTTTAGTTGGTAATATGAAATAGAATATTATTAACGCATATATCCATAATCTATATGGGGTTATTACAGCGGGACTAAGTCTTGGATATAAATAAGGAAGAAAATTTATTAATTTATTTAAAGCAATAAACACAATAATAATAGGTACATATTTTTTTAGAATTTTAATCATTTATATATAATTATATTATTCTATTTCATATTTTGTGTATAGTGGGTCCCATGTTGATTTTAAACTATCCATATTTATTAAATGCATTGATAGTGGTATTTGCTGTTCATAATCCTTGACTATATATTTTGGATTTATTTCCCAAACACTACCATTTATTTTTGGGATTCGACCTAAATATAAACTCTGGAAATTTCGCGCCCATTCGCTTTTTTTTGCAGATTTAATATGAGATATTTTACTTTTATATTTATCCAATAAGACTTTTGTATTATTCATAAAAAGTGCAAAACGCACTATCCCCCCTTTAATAATTTTACCATTTTCATCTGCTATTTCTTTACCATACACTTTTCTTTGTTTATAATTATGTGTCCACCCTCCTTGTCTAAATGCACCTATATAATTAGTAAAATAATAGAATGGTCCAAAAATATCAGAAAGACCTGTATCATGTTTTTTTTTTAAACCTAGCGTTACAATAATTGGCAAAAATTTATAATAATCACCATAATAACCAACACTAGGTATTTCAATGCGTTGCGAATCCATCATTAAATATATGAGAGTAGGGTTTTTGTAAAATAACATATATGCAGATTTGTGAATACTAAAATTTAAACTTTGTTTATGATTACATATTTCATCCATTAAAACCCACCAAAGAGACGAGTTGTTTTTGATTAATTTTAACCATTGTTGTTCGGCTCTTGGAACATTTGTATATTCATCCACTTTTGATAAATTATAAAATACATAAATAGTATTATTGTATTCTAAAAACCCGGCGGGTTTAATTTTAATATTAATGGCTTTCATAAGTAATTTATTTGATTCTTTTAAAAAATCGACTTTATGTGTTATATTTTTAAATGGGAAAATTAATAAATTTGATAAATGTTGAGTTTTTGTTGGATATTTATATAACAAATATTGTAAATATGGTTTATCAATACCAAATCGATTCCTACATGTTGTTATAAAATAAGGGCAAATAACTATTTTAGTAATATTATTAGAAATATTTTTAAAATCTGTGTTTAATATGTCATTTATAGGATAATCAAAATCCTTGCATTTATTTTTACTTTGTAGAGGTTCTGGTGCTTTTATTTTAATAGCCATGGGAATGGAGGTTAATTTGGATAGATTTTTTATTTTCATGGTATCTTTTTTTGTTTTGTTAGTGCTATCGGATTTTAAATAATTTTTATATGATGATTTTACATTCATTGTATATATAAATGCTATGAATATTTATTTTTTAACTTTTCTTCTAATATTTTCTTTTATTTTCACACTTCTATTATTTAAAATAAAATTACTAATTTCATTTGCTTGAATAGAATCTTCTTTAAAGTATTGTAATAAACAAGTCATTAAATGTTTTTTAGATAACGATTGTTTTACTTTTTTCTTTGTATAAATAAGTTTCCCCCCTTTCTCATCTAAATCAAAACAATCAATGTCATTTTCTCTCATAATTCTCACTAAAGTTTCTGTATTTTCTTTTTTTTCTTTACGTTTCTCTTTTATCTGACGTTGTAAGTTTTTAATTTCTTCGTCTAGACCAATCCAATCTTTTATATTACCAATTAGTTCATCTTTATTCATTTATAATTTATACATATTTTTCTATTAAATAGTTTTTTTCTGGATATGTCTTCCACAAAAAGAAGTATTTATTTTTGTTTTGCATCCACAAACAACGCCTTTTCTTTTTCCACTTTTAATAATAGCAGGACATATAGCTACAATTTTGATATTTGTGTTAGTTTTCTTAGTTTTATTATGTTGATTACAAAATTCATCAACACATGATTTGCCACACATTTCACCTTTACGTTTACCGGATTTTAACAAAGTCGTGCAACTTTTAAATTTTAATACTTTAGAAGGTGGCCAATTCACACCTTTTATTTTTTTTTGAAAAAGGTCGCTTTTATATTGCAATACACCCGAATGTACACTTCGACAATATGGGCATTTGATTTCATAATTTTTAATTTTCTGAGTTTCTAATCTATTTTTTTTTTTTTGAATTTGTATTTCATTTAACAAACTTAAATAATTAAACTTGTGTTTGCATTTAAGCTCTATACGATTTTTATCCAATAATTGTCCATCAATCAAACAACAACTTTCATAATCGTCATCGTCTTCTTCCAACATTTCAAGTAGATTTGCATAAAACAACGCATTTTCATTCATATTAAGTTAATATTTTTAAAACCCTTTATTATCTTATTATTATATATGTCTGGTATAAATAAATGGGGTCCATCCACATGGTTATTTTTACATATGTTTGCCGATAGAATTAATGAAAATTTTTATTCGAAAAATAAAAATGAATGTTTAAATATAATTAAAAATATATGTTCTGCGTTACCATGTATATTCTGTAGAACTCATGCAATTAATTTTATGAAAAAGGTAAATGAACAGAATGTTCCAAATAAAGCAAAGTTGATAGAAATGCTATTTACTTTTCATAATCAAGTTAATACAAGATTAAGAAAACCAACTAAAAAAACAAAATTCCTCAAAGAATATAAAAAATATAATTTTGGTAATATAATTATTTCTTTTAGAAGAGTTTTTAAAACAAGATATGGTTTTTTAATGAATGGTTATGTTTCCAATGAAATAAACAGGAAAAGAGTAATTAATGATACCAATAATTGGTTGAAAAAAAACTGGAATTTTTTTAATTAAGCATTTTGGTCTGTGCAATAATAATATGGGGTTTTGTCACTCTTTGACCTTCCGTCACCTGCGCCAAAATTGTAAAGTATATGTTTCTTAATCGATGATTTGATAAACGCGTTGAGTACCACTATTATACCCGCGCCTCCAACTGCACCCAATATAAATGTACTTAGCCATCTTTTCCAACTAATACAATGATTGGTATTTGGACCATTAGCGCTTTTCATCATCATTCCCATTATGTTAGCTCGAACAAATAGGTTGAAAAGAGAACTAGCAACAACTAAAATTGTTATTGTTATTTTTTTAAAAATGTCAACAGCATCCCAAACACCAACAAGGCAGGACATTATATATCCTATAGTGTATCCCATGAGAATGGATTGTGTGTCGTTAGTCCAAAGATTAGAAAATGGGAGTCCTATATCCATGGAGCAATAAAGGGGGATTTTTCTATTTTTGTTTTTTTTTTTCGAAACCTTAGATGCAAATCCAGAGAATATAGCAGTTACCATAATGGCCGTTATTACAAACATGGCCCCCTTGCCGTCGGCATTCCAGAACGAGGATATTATTGCTGAAGATAATATTATTAACGGCATGTATTTACCTGCCAATTTTTGTGTTAAATGTCCTTCTACTAGTTTGACGACTTCAACGGCTTCGACTTCTACTAGCTGACCAATTGTAGTTTGCAGTCCCTTCTTATCCATATGTATATATTAATTCTATATTTTTTTTATACAAATACTAATAATAAAACCTCTGATATATTTGATACTTGATGGAACACAATATTTTTAATCTCATCTTTTTCACCATGTTTTTCCATGAATTTTTTAAAATCGTTATCATTTTCTTTTGGAAAAATAAATTCCTTAACTCCGGCTTTGATTCCTCCTAAAATTTTAAGTTTTAAGCCACCTATGGCGGTGACTTTTCCTTGTAAATTAATCTCTCCGGTAATCGCAATAGTATTCTTGATTTTCTTATTATTAAAAATACTATAAATAGCCGTAGTTATAGCTGTACCAGCAGAAGGACCATCTTTAGGAGTAGCTCCTTCTGGACAATGAATATGTATACCTTGCATTTTTGTTTCCGCTGAATTTTTAATAAATTTTTTTTGTTTAGTTTTAGATGTGAGTTTCCATGCTAAAGTTTTAGCAACATTCATGGATTCTTTCATAACATCTCCTTGAAGACCAGTTAGTTTAAAATCTAAAAAATTTTGAGCGGGGAAATATGTAGTTTCAATAGGGATAACTCCTCCTCCCCCTAAAGAATTTGCCCATAAACCACTTATAACACCTACTGTCGGAGAATCGTGTATTTTAGCATGTCTTACTTCAATGCGTTCTTTCAAATAGTTATGTTTAATGTCTTCTTTTGTTATTTTAATAGGCAGCTCCTTATATTTATCTTCATTTTGAAGAATAGATAAATTAATTTCACTAATTATTTCAAACAATATTTCTTTTAATTTTCTTACACCCGGTTCATTGGTAAATGTTTCAATAATATATCTTAAAATATCATCATCAAAAACAATTATATCTTCAAGTCCTATATTTTTATTTATTTCAGGTAATAAATATTTATTTGAAATAACTAATTTTTCTTCAATGGATAAATTGTCAAATTTAATCCTATGAATTCTATCTAATAAAATGCGGTCAATGGCGCTTGCGTCATTGTAAGAAAAAATAAACAATGCTTTACTAAGATCTAAATCAATACCATTAAAATATTTATCCTGAAACGATTCATTTTGCGTAGAATCTACAAGATGGGTTAATATGCCAATTATTTCTTTACCATGTTCACTTTTACTAACTTTATCTAATTCATCAATAAATATAATGGGATTCATGCATTTTTTTTCCATTAGAATATCTACAATTCTCCCCCATGTTGAACCTACATATGTATAATTATGTCCAGACAAAGTGCTACCATTGCAAGAGCCTCCAATAGGAATGAAGGCAAATGGTCTGTTTGTTTTTGTAGCTTCATCATATAAACATTTTGCCAAACCTTTTTTTGCTAATGAGGTTTTTCCTACGCCGGGAGGACCTTCAAAACCAAAACAATAACCATGTTGTTCGCCATTTATCCATTGTCCAATAATTCTTTCTACCTGGCGTTTAGCATTTGCATGACCATGAACAGCTTCATTTAATATGGTATTTGTATTTGTCATGTTTGTATTTATTGAATTCCATTTGTTATGAATATTTTCAATTTGCGATACGATTTTTTTTTCTAATCCAATATGAAATTTACCAGGAAATTTTTTCTGCAGTTCTTTTAGTATGGGATTCGATGATACACTGATAAATGAAATCATGTTTTCACGCATATAATTTGTTTTTTTGCCTGAATGACACAATTTATTATTTTCGAGTTTATATTTTTTAATAATAGAATTAATATAACAAATATTTGCAACCAATGTATCTCTTTTTCCACTTGTGAAACATTTTATTAATTTCTGAATGACATTTTTATTAATATTGTTTAAATAATTATTTTGAATATCATCAATATGTTTACAAATTTCAATATACGAATAAGATTTTTTCTTATTTATATAATTTGGAGTTTCTTCATTTATTAAATTAAGAATTGTATCAAATTCATTTTTAATATCTTTCATAATAGTTAGTATTTGTTCTTTTCTATAAATGCCGAAAGGTATTTTTAACAGACCTTCTAAATATTGCCTTGCTTTCGAACCAGAATCTTCTGATTTTGCCTTGACTTCTTTTAATTTCACCATTGCTTTTTCTTTAACATTGTCTGGTGCCTTTAATAAGCATATTTGTTGTTCAATTGGTATTTTGTTGGTATCAAAATTACTTAAATCTCTGGTATATTTTAATGTTGTTTTCATTGCATCTCTAAAGAATTTTTTAATATTCCATGGTAAACTATCAAATAAAATAGTTTGTTCCAATGTATCAGGTCCATGACCATTCCCTTCGTTTGTCAATAAATCGTATAAAAGATATGCCAAATATTGGAATTCTGGGTTGCCTTTTTTCATTAAAAGTTGTATTAATGTTTTTCTTTGACCATAGAGTTCGCAACTTATAAATTCTTTCACATTTTGTGATATTGGTTTTTGTTTTATTAAATTTATTTGTGTAACATATCCAATAAATCTGTGATATAATTCTTTGTTTGAATAAATTAAAAGCTCTTTTATTGTTAGTGTATTTACGAATCTTTCAAAGTCTGATGTGTTGAAATCCTCTGGGTCTGTGGGTTTTTCTTCATATATCGAAGTTATTTTATTTTTAATAAAATTATGATTATTGCATGTTAGAATTATATCATCTACTAATCCAGAAATGATTAATGTTTTTTTTTCTACAGGATTTTTAATAGCAATTTTAATTCCGTAAACTTTTGTATTAAATTTACTGCTTGTTCTTGCCAAATCAAAGCATTCAAAATTATCAGCATTTTCTACTATCATAAAATCTTCAACAATTCTATTTTTAATTATTTTTTTTTTGGTATGTGTAGTATTTTCTCTCCATGCAATAGCTTTATAACTGATAGGATGTACATATTTTCTAATGATTTCATATTTTTCTTTATTATCATTAATATTTTTGTCAACAAAGTCAGCGGAAAAGGCAACACTTATTAAATCGTCAATATTTTGAGTACCTGATTTTCTAAAAATATTAGACAATTCATTATTAATTTTTTGCAAGTTATTTATAATATTATCAATATCAACCCTCTTTTTTTTCAAACTATTTTGTAATTTATTTAATTCATTATACAACGATTCCAAGCCTTGAATGCCAATGTTTAACTCGCTAACACCAATAATATCTTTAATTTTGTAACTTTGAATAGCCAAAACAGTATTAGATATCATTTCTTGGAAAAGAATGATTTTTTTCTTACAAAAAGCTATTTTTTTGGTTTGTTTGGAGTTTTTTATATTTATTGTTTTGATTTTTTCGTTTTTCATTAGCTTTTACTAAATATTGTTTCGATTTTTATTTTTTAAAAGAAAACAAATTGTTATTATATTGATTTGGCTAAATTAAATATTGAAAGGTATTAAAAAATACATGAAAAGTTATATCAATGGGTATACCAAGTTATTTCTCGCATATTGTTAAAAATCACCATAAAATAATAAAAAAAATTTGTCAGCTAAATAAAAATATCGATAATTTTTATTTAGATAGCAATTCCATAATTTATGATTCTCTGCGTTTACTTGAAAAGGAATATAACGGAAATGACGCATTATTTGAAAAAAAACTATTAGAACATGTATGTGAAAAAATCGACGAATATATTTCTATTATCAAGCCTTGTAAAAGAGTATTTATTGCATTTGATGGTGTTGCTCCGATTGCAAAACTTGAACAGCAAAGAACAAGACGTTATAAATCATATTTATTGGATATGTTTAAAAATACATTTGAAGAGCAATCTGACAAATGGGATAAAACGGCAATAACACCTGGTACAGAATTTATGGCAAAATTGGGTAACTTTATTAAAAATTACTATAAAAATAAAGAGAAACAATATAATATACAAAAATTTATTGTTTCGACAAGTGATGAATGCGGAGAAGGAGAACATAAATTATTTGAATATATTAGAAAAAATGCTATTTCACATCATAAAGAAGTATCTATGGTTTATGGTTTAGATGCAGATTTAATTATGTTGGCATTAAATCATTTACCTGTATCAAAACAAATCTATTTATACAGGGAAACTCCTGAATTTATTAAGTCATTGAATCAAGATTTAGAACCCAACGAACCTTATTTCTTAGATATTCCGCAATTGGCACAAGTTATAAGAAAAGACATGGATTATACAATTTCAAAAAAACAAGAAAGCAATCGATTATATGACTATATATTTTTATGTTTTTTTCTTGGGAATGATTTTATGCCACACTTTCCTTCTGTTAATATAAGAACAGGTGGAATTTATATAATGTTATCAGCATACAAGAATTTATTTGGAAAAACATCAAAAAATCTCACAGATGGCAAAAATATTTATTGGGCAAATGTAAAAAAAATCGTGGAATATATTGCACAATCTGAAGAAACTCATTTAATAAAGGAATATCAAATTAGAAATAAATGGGAAAAAAGATATTATCCTTCTGAAACAATAGATGAAAAAATGAAAAAAATGGATAATATCCCAACAAAGGAACGCAGCCTTGAAAAATACATTGACCCAAAAAACAAGGGATGGGAAAAACGATATTATAAAGTACTATTTAATATTGATATAAACGATTATTGGAGAGAAAAAATATGTACAAATTATTTGGAAGGATTGGAATGGACGATGAAATATTACACAACAGGATGTGTGGATTGGGGATGGTGTTATCATTATCATTATCCTCCTCTGTGGAAAGATTTATTAAAATATATTCCTTCATGGGATACAAATATGATAAGTGATAACAATAATCAACCGGTTCCATCTTTAGTGCAATTGGCGTATGTTATTCCTAGACCCAGTTTAAAATTATTACCACCTCAATTTAAAGATGATATATTGGAACAAATGGGTGAAAAATACCCTTTGAATTGTAAAATAAATTGGGCATTCTGTAAATATTTCTGGGAATCACATCCGGAATTACCTTTTATAGATATCAATAATTTGAAATTATTAATGAACAATTAATCCTCATCGGGTTCCACGCGCATAATAGCAAAATTGTGAAACTTGCTACATGGCATAGTAGAAAAACTATTTGGACACAATGAATTTGTCTCTTTGGTGTTCCAAAGCAAAGAATATATATATTTCCACATTATATATTATATTAATAATTAAATATTTAAAAGTATTTAATTATTATTTCTATAAATGTCTGCCGAAGAACGAATTTTAGAATTTAAAACAAGAAGCGAATTTAAAAATTTTGTTTCATCGCAGAAAATAGTAATTGTTAAATTGACGGCAACATGGTGCGGACCATGCAACAGAAGCCAACCTTTGGTGGATGAATGTTTCAAGAACATGCCTAATAATGTTTATATGGTAGTCGTCGATATTGATAAATCGCCGGATATTAAGAGATATTTAAAATGTACATCGGTTCCGACCTTTGTTAATTTCGTGAATGGTGAAATGATGGACACTATTGTTGGAGGGAGTGAAGACGGCATTATTAGTTTTTTCAAAAAAACAGCTGCAAGGGCGTGATATATTTATAAATAAAATAACATAATTTTCTATATGAGTCATCAAGATGATTTAAACATAGAAAATTATGATTTGGAGGATATATTGAATCTTTTTAAATTAGAATATCATTTTGAAGAGAGCGATTTGAAGAAAGCATATAAGACGGCATTAAAAACTCATCCTGATAGGTCGAATTTATCTGATAATTATTTTAGATTTTATATGAAAGCTTATAAAATAGTAGAAAAAATATTTTATTTTAGAAGCCAAAGGAAAAAAGGAGAAACAGATTTAGTATATGATTCAGGTTCGGTAATTTCTAAGGACAAAGCTGTATTACTGCACTCTTTGAATGGTAAAAGTATTGGTGACTTTAATACGTGGTTTAATAAAATGTTTGAAAATGTAAAATTAAATGACGATGAAAATGACAGCGGTTATAAAGAATGGATTAAAGAAAACAAAGTAAAGGATAATGAAAAAGTATCATTAAATGATTTTGGAAAAGTATTTGAAAGAAAGAAAAATGAATGTAAGGCTTTAGTTAAACATAAACAAGTAGATGATATTTCAAATGAAGATGGGGGATATAATTTATCAAGAGAGAAAATATCAAATTATTCATCAAAGATATTTAGTAAATTACAATACGAAGATTTTAAAAAAGCGCATACAGAAACTGTTGTACCTGTAACGCACCAAGATTTTTTGAATAAAGAAAAATTTGAAAGCGTGGATATGTATAAAAGGCATAGAAAAGCACAAGAAGGTGCCCCTCCGTCTTTACAACAAAGTCAGCAATATTTAGCAGAAAGAACTAAAAATGATACAGAATTAGATTCAAGGAGAGCATATAATATTATTAAAAGAGATGAGGAAATAGAGCAAGCAAATAAAAAATGGTGGTCGAATCTGCAAAGGCTAACACAATAATGATTTTTTTAAAATTTTATTTAAGTTACTATATATATATGTTGCGATACTTTTCATTTTTTATATTTTTGACATTACTAGGGTTTTTATATGAAAAATATAAATTAAAATTTGAACCAGATGAAGAACTCAAAAAATACGACCTTGTTCAGCGGTTTTTATTGAATAAAGATGGTGTTTTCGGAAATAAACCTATATTGTGGATACACACTACACACAATGTTAATCAACGCTGGTGGCCAAGTTTTGGTTCTAGAAATACTACATTATTAAATCAGCCATATATAATTTCATGCGTTGAAACAATTATCAAACATTGTTCTGAGTCATTTAACATATGTTTAATTAATGATAATTCATTTGAAAAAATAATCCCAGATTGGCAGATTGACATGAATAAATTAGCGAAACCAATTAAATGTCATATGAGATTGTTGGCTTTATCAAAGTTATTATATAATTATGGTGGTTTATTAATACCAAATTCAACCATTGTTTGTAAAAATTTGAAACCTCTATATGATGAGTCAA
>Ga0115000_10002324_pt1 | contig 16494 bp, 10 predicted proteins | sample ArcticOcean_MG_C_6_FD_89690 | JGI IMG/M metagenome (GOLD analysis project Ga0115000, IMG submission 89690) | Marine microbial communities from western Arctic Ocean - ArcticOcean_MG_CB8_128 | ecosystem: Environmental > Aquatic > Marine > Oceanic | place: Arctic Ocean: Canada Basin | collected...
CAAAATAGAATGTGCAAAGGCGTGCCTGGAAGGAGAAAAAATTGCCTCGGGAACGAACTACGGTCCGTGGGGAACGCGAGGACCGGCTCTCGGCTTTTCAGTCGATGGCGTTGGAAGATGCTACTGCAATCATGTTGTGGTGGGGTCGGGGTGCTCTCCAGAACACACAAGCGCTTACACGTTGTACGGCTTCACATGCTCCCTGGGTTACGAGTTTACAGCGACGGTTCCACCCACATGCACCTCGTGCGTCGAGGGCACGTACCAAGACGAGGAAGGGGTGGCGGAGTGCAAGGATTGCCCTAATGGGAAGGTTGGCGTCGGCGTTGGGGGGGTTAGCGCCGGCGTCGATGCGTGGGAATTTAAATTTGATGGTGAATGTCGATATGGCAACGAGATGTTAATGTTTGATGGGAACGGCGATAACGACGGTGACGGAACATTTGAGAGTAAGCGCGACGCCTGCGCGGATGCCTGCCTTAACGGCGCAGGCAGTAATTTTGCCTCTAAAGGATTTATAGTTAAATCAAGTAGCGGCAGATGCTTTTGCGAGGAGGATGATTCGTCGGAATGTGAGCCTTACGACCAAAGTATTACTTATAAGCGTTACGATTGGGTCGGTTGTATTTAATCAATGAAATCTTACGTTATTACGTTACAGGAAATGACATTATAAAACAAAAAACAATTTTCTTTCGTGTTTTCTCGTATGTCCCGCCATATTAGGTGTGGGATGGGGTGCGTCCGACTTCAGGATCGAGCGGATATCCAGTTTGCAAAAATAGCGCCAATGGCAAAGGTCGACGGCGCTCGGCTGCCGTCGGGTTTCGAGGTGCCCAGGGCACCCGGCGGAGAAGAGTGGGTCGTGTTTGGTAGCTCTCTGGTGCTCGTGCCTCTGAGTTCGAGTTTTACCGATCACTGATGTGTTTTCGTGAAATTATGAAGCACCGCAAAAGAACGTCTCTGGCGCGTATTCGTTTTGGTATTTTTGGCGCTACCTTTTGGCGGGGCGTCCTTTTCTTCGTTTTCTGCGCCTTCTGGCAATTTTGGGGTTGCTTTCTTCGTTTTGCATTTGCGCGGGCTGCAGAGACAGCAGACAGCCCCAAAGAGAACCCCGGCAAGTATTGTGGCGCACGACGCAACGGCGACCAGCGCTGCCGTCAGTACCCAGGGGAGGACAACATGCTTTTGATACGGCAGAAGATCGTCGGTCGTAAAAGGCGCGTGGCGCAGCGAGGGGTGCGACAAGGCTGCTTGCCCCGCGACGATAACGCACGCCACCGCCGCGTGCATGCCCAGCAGCAAGCGGCACACCGACGAGACGCGCCGTTTAAGACACCGAGCAACCCTGGTCGTCAATACCCTGCAGTTCTTCATCTCCCGGAGTTCGAAACCCTTGGTTGCCGTCACCTCGCTTGTTTTTTTCCAGCGCCGCCAGCCTTTTTTTGATTTTTCCCAGATCAGAGAAGAGGGCAGATATTTTTTTCTCAAGAGCGTTGACTTTGTTTTCGATGCCGGGTTCCAGCAACACTGACATCGCGCTCTGCATTGGTGGAGCAAGTGCTCTATATACACACGAGCCTCGGAGTGTGTGAGAGACCCGAGCATGAGCGGTTTGCTGTACGAACATGTAGTGCACTCTGACACCGCCACCCTGAACAGCCTCATTCGGCTCAGCGAGCTGCGCCGAACCTCGCGTCTGGAAGAGTACGCCAAAGGTCTGAAGTCATTGATAGACTCACTGAAGCAACCCGGGGCGCGACTGCTACGCCAACCGATGTTCGAATGGTCGGAGCTTGGGCTGGAATCTCCGTGTTTTCGGTTTGAGCTGCACCGCGCGCTCATGGGAGTGTACGGAAAGCTAGAGGAACAAGCCGAGCGCCTCGTTTGCGACAAAAGCTACGCGGAGGCGGTGGGGGTTTACAAGAAAGCGACGGTGGCTGCAATGGAGTGCGCTTCGAACCTTACGCAGTGGACGGCAACGAGCATGGAACTGAAGCGCGCGCCTCCGTTCGATGTGCACTGTTTACTGGCGATGACGGCGGCGGCAAGATCACGAATGCATAAGTGCAGTTTCCTGGAAAAGTACGAAAACGCGGATTCGTGGAAGTGCGGTGTCGTGAAACCAGACATGCGAGAAGCGCTTGAGGCGTGCCGCCAAAGTTGTCGCTTTGCCATCTTGAGTTCTCTGCTGTGGGCTCGCCCCGACGACAAGCAACCAGGACGCGTAACAACGCGCCCCGACGCGCACGAGCTGGGCATGCAGAGTTACTACCATTTCGCGTCGGCGTTTTGCGCGTCGAATTTCCAAACGCGGTTGAACCACGCCGCGCGGTGCCAAGGCGAGTTTGAATGCATGCGAGAGGTTGTGGAACTAAACGAGAAGCTTTACTACCAGACGCCCGCCGATGCAGAAGTACCGGCTCCCGCCACTGTTCTAGAGGTGTGCAGTTTCAAGTAAAATAAATTAAATCTTTTTATTTGCGATCAACTGTCTAAGCAACATTCTACTCTTCGTCCTCTTTCTCTTTTTTCTCTTTCTTCTTCTTTGTACCTTTTGCGAGTCCTTTCAGTTGATTCGTTTTGGCTTTGCCCAGCGTCTTTACCGCTAGCTTTTCAGCCATGCCGGATGCGCTCTTCGCTGCTGCCTTTGCTTTGTCTGAAAGCCACCCCGTTTCTTCTAAACGATTGCTCTGCGCGGTAAAGTCCCTCGGCTCGTAAGATGGTTGCGTCGTGGGTTTTCGGAGCAGTGACATGTTTATGCGCAGGTTTTTTTCTGTATGTATTTATACTGCGGAAAAATTTAAGACGAGCGAGTATGCTCCTCTACCTTTTATTGTTTCTCGGGCTTGTTGCGCTGCTCTTGCTTGCCGCGCTGTGCAGGCGCTCCGCGCTGAACGCGCTCGAATCTATTGAGACGCGGGAGATGGACACACTGCGAAACGCGCGCTGGGCGATTCGCGTCTTGTTCGGCGACGACGAGAAAGCAACGTTTATTCCCTCAAAAGATCGCTCGTCCAGCATGATGCCCGGGGCGTCGCGGCGAAAGGGCAAACTCGCCGTCGCGAAAATGCTTACAGAGAGAAAGAAAAGAGAGGAAAAAATCAAGCGAGTGCGCGCGGATCTTGCTGCAAAGCTGACATTTAGAAAAACGAATTAACAGAAATTTTTAACCTATATCCTTACGTAATTTATAATTCCAAAATGGCGCACCCTTACCCACACCCCAAATCGAGGAAACAGAAATGGGAAAAGCGCACGCTTTATATCTCTAATGCTACAACTTTCGATTTTACAGACCCCTTCGAGAACAATGGGGAGAATCCACGAGCAAACGACGGCTCAGACCGCCCTGGGAGAAAATTATGGGTTGGCTCGTTCGTGCGACTGCAATCGGGAGGGGTGCAGGGGGTGTACGGGACTGTTGTCGGTGTAAAGCCCAATGTTAACGGATCAACGTCTCTCGTGGTTATGCCAAATGCATCTAACACGAACCCTAATTTTAGACTGATTTTTGTGCCTTCACATCATGCATTCAGTAATTTTTTCCCGGATATTTACCTTCGCCTCCCCTTTTCAGCGAACGCTTTTTCGGACAGCGCTGTGAACAGTGATTTGCCCTGGTATGTCCGCAACATACCGGACAGTATTTACTATGCAGATATGTCTTATATGCACCTGTATGGCGCGCGGGGCGCAGAAAAAGCCCGAGACGTAAACAGATCTTTGTTGGGTAAACAATTAAGGGTTTTACCTTACACCCCAGGCAGCGAGGTGGTCCGAGACGCCGAACTCCCGCCATTCAGTGTTATAGCAAAAGAAAGGTTTGGGGAAGCTCTGTATTATTTTAAGGAATGGGAGTTGACCAGTATAGCCCCATCAGAAGTAAGTCCGCCTGCGGCGTCTTCGTCTGCGGCGTCTTCGTCTGCGGCGTCTTCGTCTGCGGCGTCTTCCAGCGCCATCGAAACCGCGGCGGCGGCGGCATCTGCGGCGTCTGCGACCACCCTGTTGTTGGGGGAAGGTCTTGATTTCGGCAACAGCGGCGGCGCCAGGGTTCGGCGTCGGTCAAATATCCCATACGATTTGTACGGAGTAGCTAACGGTAGTCATTACACGCGTGCACGTGAAGTTCCACACGGTAATCCCATAACTCCCATCCAAAAACTGTTCCAACCCCCCTATATGGAAACCGGCATAAGTGCGACGCTGTTTAAGTACTGGTCCTCCAACTCTGATATTATACGGCGCGTGGAAGCTGCCGACGGAAGATACCAGACTTTTGCGGGTCGATATTATCTTATACAATTTGATCATCAACAGGGAGAGTATATTGTACCAGCGAGCCATTTACACGAGTTTACAGGGGCGGGTTTGTCGGGCTCGTCCTCAAGCTCGTCCTCGAGCTCGTCCTCGAGCTCGTCCTCCTCCTCCAGCTCCTCTGGTGGCGCCGGCGGCGCCGGCGGCACAGGCGGCGCAAGCTCAGACTCAGATCCAGAAGTGGTTGTGGCGGGGGGGGAGACATTCGACCAAATATGGTCTCGCCGTGCCGCTGGCGCAGCGTATGTTCCGTCGGATCTCGACACCAGCGACGACGACGACGTTGAAATTATAGACGATTTTGATGTTGATCCCGATGGTGCAGCTTCGCCCAGCTCTTCCAGCTCTTCCAGCTCTTCCAGCTCTTCCGGCTCGGCGGCAGCAGCAGCCCCGGCGGCAGCCCCGGCGGCAGCCAGCTCGGCAGCCAGCTCGGCTGCGGCGCCAGCAGCACCCGAAGATAATGACTCTAACGACGATTTTCAAGTGGGCGACGTGGTAAAGGTTATTGACTCTAGTGACGACGAATGGAATGGCAGGAATGGCAAACAAGGGAAGATTGTGTCGCGCGGCACGGCTACGCCGTGGCGAACAAATACAAATTGGTGGGTATTATTCCGTGGCGAAGATCCCCTGCTCTTTTATGCAGACGAATTGGAGCTCGTAGAAAGAAGACCAGGCGGCGCCGCGGGCTCCAGCTCGGCGGCGCTTCATGAATTCCCGGCGGCACCAGCAGCCGCCGCGACTCCGGCTCCGGCACCCCCATCTCGCACGGCGCTGCATATTTACGACGATTCGGGCATTGACAGCGCCGCCGAGCTGGACACTGACAGCGACGACGACGCGGGCAGAAGAAGGACCAGAGAAGAAGCGTTTGGCGCTGTGCGGCGGCGGCGCGACGCTCAAAGAAGACGCCGAGAGCTTTACCGCATGCGTCGTGGTTCTTTAGATCCCATACAAAAGTTTGCAAATTTAAGATTTTAGTACTTAAGATTTATTGGCGCAGTGCTTGTCCCTTTGCTCGTGGCATTTTTTGTTTTAGCACAGTTAAAAAGAGCAAGAACTTTTCTCTTCCTTTTTTGAAAAAAACCCGCTTTTTTTGGCGGCAGAAAAGACCACAGGAAAAAATCTATTTAATTTGGAAAACACGACCCACAGCAAGACTCGCACCATGCCGGGGGGGGACCCGAGCGAGACACACGCCGCGCCGGGCGCTATCTCGAGCGGGACACTCGCCCCGCATGTCATGTACAACGCGTACACCGTGCACGGATTCCCGTCGGAGGACCACGGAGTGATACATACTCCGCGGGAGACCACCATTGGCGTAGAGCGCGTGGCGGCAAACTCGCAGTCGTACTACCCGATGTCGCACGTGAAGTACTTCCCGCTGGGCTCCGCCGCGAGCTACATACGGACGGTGCCGCATTACGAGTTAATGTCATTCGTGTGCGTCTTCGGCGACAAGTGGGTGGTTGGTTGGTACTACAAACGCCGCCTTGAGTCTACACCCCACGTGCGCGATCGTGATTGGAAGAATCTCTGGAACCAAGATACCCGCATCAACACGGACATCCTCGTGCTGCGAGCAAGAGACGATCGGGGGGAATTCATTAGGGGCAAAGTCTGGCTTGCTATGTTCGGGTTTCCGCACCCAGTCAGCCGAGTGTATGACCCGTACACGAGCGTGCCGGTGTGTGTTATTCACGCCAAAGGTTGGGACATACCCTCTTGGGCGCTCACTCCGGTTGCGAGGCTTGTTAACCCCGATATACTCACGCGCCGCCCACACGCGGTGCCTGCGTACAAAGAACTCTTACGCTTGGCACGCGCGGAGCAAAGACTTGAGGCAGATCTGAAACATTTTGAACGCTTCAATAAAGAGATGCGTGAGTTGGCTCAACGCACCACCCCGCCGCAAGCTGCTCTCGAAACTAACGGATGAACTGTCGAGGGGACTTTTGGAGTGTCGGCGGCGTTCATTTAAAAGGGTGCAAGGGCAGCAAGGTCGAGCAAGTAGAATCCAAAAGATCCTTTGGAAGGACACCTTCCTTGGAAGCGCTAGATATATTATAGATATATATTTGTGTTCTTTTTCATTATTTTATATTTTATAATTATTGTTCGCGACTCAGCGGTCGAAAGCGCTCGAGTTGTTTGCTTGTGCGTACTGCGCTAGAAGATCTAAGGAGTCTGACTCGGACAGTTCGCCGACGCCATCACTGCCCGTTAAAAAATCCCTGTCCGACTGCCGCTCTTCCATCTCCTCGTCGTTTTCGTCGTCTTCGTCGTTGCACGATGCGCCCGATTCAACGAACCGCGCGACGCCTTTTTTCTTTCTTTTCTTCTTCTTTTTTCCTTTAAAACGGCTCGACCCCTTCCGCTTCTTGGAGTGGCTCGCGCCGTCGTCCTCTTCACTGTCCCCCTCGTCGTCGTCGTCCTTGTCCTCTTCAGTGTCTTCCTCGTCGTCGTCCTCGTCGTCGTCGTCCTCTTCACTGCCCCCCTCGTCGTCGTCGTCGTCGTCGTCGCCCATACCTACATCAAGATCTAGCCCAGCTTCCGCCTGCGCAAAAATGCCGCCCCCTCTTTTGCGGCTTTCGTTGATGTACTCGGTGATCTGGTTCTGTGGGTTGTGCCCGCAGTACTCCCCCGTCGTCGGCAGGTTTAGCACCGCTACCGACGAGGGTTGAAATTCCTCGCAGTACACCTCGTACGCTTCCCATTTGGCAGCGGCAGATGCGCTGGGGTCGTACTCGAACTGTGTCCCGCGGAGAAACCCGTTTGGGTGCGCCAATGCAAGAAAAACTTCGTAATTTGCCCAAATATCCGCTTCGCGTTGCACTGGCACACCCCCTCTTACGTGGTCTTCTTTTTGCTGTCGCAGGAAATCTTCGCCCCCGCCGGACCCCATGACGCTGTCCTCGCCGACCGACGCTTTCAAAGTCATATTCCTGTTCGGATTTTCCTTCGACACAATGGTGTCGCAGAGATACTGCGCCAGGGACGCGCCCTGGTGCCATTTCGGATCGTCGGCAATCGTCGACACAACATAATCTTCCGACTGCGAGTTGCCGTCGTCGTGGCAGACCAGGTGGCGCCTCCCGGGAACTGTTTGGCGGAACGTTTTCAGACCCGTACACGGCGCAGATAGTGGCGCGTCTGCCTGTATCTGCGCCACTTTAGCCCTGCGAAACGGATCGTTGCTGGAGTGTTTATAGGACATGACATGCTGGAACGCTTGCTTCATCAGATTCTTCTCGACGTTTTCGAACGCTCGCGCCACGTTCTCAGCTGGCATCGTAGAGTCTGCGACGTCCACGCTGCACTCGAGCTGTTTTTTCCGCTGCGTGATGGCATGCCGGAGGGCGCCCCAGTGCACCATCACAACGGCAAAGGGTTGATCCTTACCGTTGATTTGACGCGTAACAGTGTCCATCTTCACCGCGTTCTTCACGCTCCTGTTTGTGTGCCCGTTGGGCTCCAAAATCACCGGAAGCAGTTTGTGCAAGCAATTCTCCGACGCGGCGATGTCCCGCGAGGCAATGGGGAACTTTAAATGCGCGTCGGGTATCTGATTGAGCGGCATTCCGACGCCCTCGTTCTCGGCGCTGGTGCGAGCGCGAAAACGCCAGTTGTAGCTGCACACCATGACACCAGAGAGTTCTTTCCAAAGACCGTTCATGAACGACAGCTCCTTTTGCTCCTGGTGGCGGTTTGCAAGCTCGGATTTCCACTTCTTTTTGAGATACTCTGGGCAGGACACACCCGGGTTCGTGGTGTTGGCTCTCAGTTTCCACACCGTCACCATGTACTCTGCGGTACTTGCCGGGTTTTCTTCCATGTACTGGTCTCTAATTTCCATCGCGACAGGGCTGTTTGAGGCGGACACGTGCGTGTTCTTGCACATGGCGCTGAAGAGCGCGTCCATGTAGGTGAATTCGTGATTGATGCGAAGAATCTCCGACGAGCAGTAAAAGTAGGTGTTGCAGGCGGTCCGCATGCGCGAGTGCAGCTGCGTGACCACGCGCCACCAGTTTTTGGGGTTCCACTCAATTTGTTCTCCTTTGGCGTTTCTGGCGGCTTCAAAACAGTTCACGATCGCGTGCTCCACGACTGCCACACGCTCGATTTTTTTCATTGAATCTTTGAGCCGCGGTCGCTCGTCCACCACGCACCCGAGCTCGGTCAGAAACTTCGTCAGCTCGCTCCACACGCTGATAGCAAGATCCATGTGGATCTCGACACCGGCTTCCTTGGGCAGAGACGCGAGCCACGCGAGCGTCATTGATACGCGCTCCGTGTGGTTTACCTCCCGGCTCATGAACTTCGAGCTGTAAAACTGCGCCCCCGAGGATTCGAGCGTATCGGCGTTCATCGCGTCCTGGAGGTCTCGCACTTTCGCCCCAAACAGCATCTTTTCCTTTGCGTACGAAATTTTCCTCGCCCGCGCTTTGATCACTAAAGCGCGATCCATGTTCGCTCTGTGGTCTTCGTTGCCCTCGCCCAGCACGTTGCAGTTGCCGACTTCGGCGACGATTCTGCGATTGCACTGCTGCACCTGCTCGTACGTAGACCGCCCTTTCGCGTCAATTGCCGGCGTGTTCCGCGTGCGCTGCCCAAATCCCTGGTCACGCCTCTCCTTTTGCTGCTGACACTCCTTCGGGTCGGTCGGAATGACCATCTCGTCGGCGTAGGAAATGCGGTTCTCTTCGAAGCACTTAAGCACGCCCAAACCGTTGGTTGCTGAGTTCTGTTCAACACAAATAACGTTGCGCCCTCTGTGGTAGAAACAGAGAAGGTGTTTGCCGAGCGTGCTCTTGCCGGACGCTCGTTCCCCCAAGAAAATCACGACGACCGCCGGGGAGCCTTTCTTCATGAGCTCGCTGCTTCCCACCACAACCAACCCAGTCATGTAGGCGTAGTATATGAGATTGCCGTACTTGTATCCCGAAAAAATATGCCCGACTTTATGAAAAATAAAGTGGCGGTGCGCCTGCATGACGTCGGTAAGTCGATGGTCGGGGTCTTCGCGAATGAAATTGGGAAACTCGATCTCTTTCCTCAGCACGTAGTCGTTGTTGTGGTCGAGCTCGAAAAAGCCGTGAAACGCTGGGACAAGGGCGTTCTTCACGCGGAATTCCGAGTCGGGGTTCAGAATCACGCGCGAGACCCAATCGGACCCGAGACCTTCGAGCCAAACGAGACCGCAGTCGCCGGATCGAAACGCCCTGACGTTGCGCTTTAGATGCACCATGATTTGAGATTTTTCCGAGCGCGTGTTGTCGGGACCCGTGCTGATTTCAGCCACCGTGTCGTAGAGCGCTTTGACCGCATAGTCTTTGAGATGCTTTTTCGGCTGTGTCCCGTGCAACCGAAAACACGGTCGGCTCATACAACAGCGAGCCTTGGGAGACATGATCTGAGCCGCGAAAGTGGGCTTTTCCCACCCACGACAGAGGGCGTGGAAAACGGGAAGGTTCTGTTCCGTGCAGTACTTGTTGATCCTCTTCATTGATTTCTTGTACAGCGCGTCGCGATCGCTCGGGATAGCGTAGTGTCGCTGCAGCTTGATCGGACACACGACACCGCCCGCGGCGGCGTCCATGCCTTCGTCTTCGCTGGCGTCGCTGTCGCTACCGCTGCCTCCCGCGTTTCCGGTCGTTTTCACAGTGTCCCAGAAAACCTGCCCGTCTGGAGAAAACCCGCTACCCACGCACAAAGAAGCAAATTTTCCGATTGCCAGCGTGGCGGATTCGTAGCCGCCGCACATGCTGTTTGCGGCGGTGCGCCACGAAAGGTAGTCCGGCGCGTACAGGACAACGCGTTTGCCCTTGAACGTACCCTGGTTGTTTTCGTCAAAATCAACAAACCCGACCTCGTTCCCGTCCTCGTCCAATTCTGAAAGGAACACCGGCACATGAAGCTGGCTGTCGTAATCTTCATCGTCCCGAACTTCGGTATTGAAGCGATAGACTTTCTCTTTGAAACTCTTCCACGCCACCAAGAAATCGTGGCGGGAGTCTGATGAAACCGTCGTGTTGTCCAACCGACGCAGACAAATTCCCTGGTCGTGGTCGGTGCCGATATGATCGAAAAGCTTGTTCTTCTTGGTGATCCCAGCCTCAGTCACCGCACAGAGCTTTTTCTTGTCAACCCGACTGGGGATCCAAAGCTTTCGGTAGCCGTCTTGGGTAAACATGTCGTCTTTCTGCAGAACGGCGGGGGTCGCGCTAGCAAACATCGGAGACTGCGGGACCGCCTTCTCCAGCGGCAGCTTGCTGCGGAGCGTATCGAAGTATACCTTATTAGAGCCGCGGTGGTGAAGCTTCAAAAAACATTTACTGCGCACAACAAGATGGTTTGGAGCGTCGTTCTCCAACCCCATCGGGGTGAGCTGTTCGCCGATGTTCTGCGACGGGAGACTCATTTTACCCCACAGATTCGCAGGCAGAGGGTAGCAATTCTCCATATGGGGCATTCGGAAGACCTCCACGACGCCCCCGTCGCTCGCGGCGCAGCGGTGGAGATACGAATTCGGGTTGTTTGCCTCATCAATGACGAGCTGACGCATGCGAAGCACGACGTCCTTGTCCTCCTGCGGCAGAGTGTTTGTCAGACACTCTCTGTCTTTTATTGCGCTGAACCATTCCTCCGATCTCGGGTTGCCGACGCTCTCGACATGATAGTTCCCCATCGAAACTTCCGGATTGAAGAGGTCATCGTGCTGGAGAACATACTCGCCCAGAAGCGCCGGGAGGTTTTCCCGCCAGTCCGTGAAGTTGGTGTTTTCGCTCATGTCCATCTTAAAACAAGCGACTTCGTCAGCCGCAAGCCCCTGTTTTTTTCGCTCCCTTTCGAAGGATTCGCAAACAGCGCCGCGGTACTCAAACACCAGCCCCATGGGCACACAATCCAACTCCTCGCTCTTGTTTGCATTGCTCATGATCGGGAGAAAGTGGAAGCGCACAAAGTCGTCGAACGCAGACGCCTTCACGTCGCGCGGAAGCCGAATTGCCTCCATGCAAGCTTGCACGCAGTCCACTTTACGACCCAACCTGCTTCGCGCCTCGTCAGACACGGGGTTGTTGTACTTGCCTTTCATGTTTTTGCTCGTAACGCCGGCGCGCGTCCACTGATACGCTCCCACCGTGTCGATAAGAATCCCAAACGCGCCGCGCGCCTTCGAAGACCCCAAGTTGCTGGGGTCCATCGCAAAGGTCGTTCTCACCGTGTCCGCGTTCGGGACAAAATTATCGTTCGTCATCCCCACGCTAATCGCTGCGAGGCGCATGGGCTCGGGCGTTTGTTCTCCGGGGATTTCCGGGGTCCCGAGCTCCTCCCCCTCGTCGGCTGAACGGCGCTGCGCGTCCGCGCCCACCGTTTCCACGCTGCAACAGAACTCGCGCTTCTTGGCGTGCATGTACTTCACGATGCGGGCTTGCTGCTTTGCATACTCTTTGGGGTCGGGGCTCGACATCTCGGGAGGGTGGCGGGGTCGTAGTTTTAAAAAAAGAGTGCGTAAATGTTTGGGGTTTATTTAAAAAATGAAGTGTTCAAGTTCGCGGGCTTTTCTACCACAGTACTTAAGCGCACACGCGTTCTTCTCGAGTGCCTCTCACGAGACCAAAACTTTTTTGTTTAATAGGCTGCGAAAATTTCGAGCTTGAAAACGTGCTTGTGGTCGCGCGAAGAACCCCACATATCTCCAATGGGTGTCATGTAAACCACTTAAAAAAGCTGAGTTTCTCCACAAAGAAACATATGCACGCACGCAAGAAAATAGAGGCTTTCTCCAGGAAAAAACATTTTTCTTAACAGGAAAAAAACATTTTTCTTAACAGAAAAAAAACATTTTTCTTAACAGGAAAAAAAAAGAGTTTTTTCTAATGATCTTGAGTATTGATGTAGGGAGTGTAAACTTCGGTTACAGCCGGTGGTCGCGCGCGTCTCCAAGCGTCTGCCTTTTTATTAATACCTAACGTTGTCGCCGAACTCGCTTGCCATATAGCTACAAAAGTTCCCATTCGTAGGCTTGGGTATCGCGTTCCCAATCTTGCAAGTGTATGCGATACACCCAGTCTGGCGGGGGCGGCTTGTAGTTTGAGGCGTCCTCGCCTTGGTAAAGATACTCTGTCACAAATGTGCCCCAATATTGAACTTCTCTGACGACCGCAGTATACCTTTTTCCAAAACGATTTTGAAACGTTAACATATCGCCAATCTTAAATGTTGGTCCTGGCAGGGGTTTGCTCGATCGAGTGCGTATCAATGACATTTTTGCACAACTACTCAAGTATTATCGCGTATCTTTATATATACACAAAAATTCTCAACAGGAAAAAAACATTTTCTCAACAGGAAAAATAATGTGTACATTTTAGACCACACACACCACACACACCACACCACACCACACCACACCACACCATGGCGCACGCGGCACAGGCGACGCCGACGGCGCCGACGGCGCACGCGGCACAAGCGGCACAGACGGGGGCAGGGGGCGCCGGCGGTGTGGCAGCGTCGGCAGAGATTCTGCTCATGCAGACGGACGGTGTTATTGTCGTAAACTGCTGCCGAGATAACGCCGGCGTCTTGTGGTTCTTAGTTGCGAGGGAAGATCGCAACGACAAGCGTAAGTGCCCACCGGACGTGTGGGACGCGTGGCGTGCTTTGTTCAAGAACGGTAAGGCACCGCACACGGTCTATTACTGGACCTACACCGACCTGACCGCGCGCTACCGCGTGGTTCCTGGCACGTTCATCACGCGATGCCAAGCGCTCAAGTGCGCGGCGGCGCACATGATCCAAAAGGGTTGGATTCCGACGTGGGCTCCCGACACGATCACCAAGGCGTCCACTTTTGAAGAAGTGGCGGCGCTCCCATGCGGCTTTTACGTGCGCCTTGCGGATGAGCTCAAGATGTTCACCGCGTTGGTTCCGTGGGCGAACACGTTCCCAGCGGAAAAGCTCGAACCCGGCGAGAAAACGGAGATAGCGACGGGCGACACATCTGAAGGCGCGACCCTTCTTGGCAAGGTAGCAGACAGGGCAAACTACGAAGAGGGTTGCATCTACGCCAATGCGGATGCTGTTTCCCACCCGGGGGAATTTCTAAGAAAGCCCAAGCGTAAGCCGAGTGACAAAGACAGCTACACGTTCGTGGTACGAAGGGACTTCAATGTGGCGTCCAGTGTTTTGCTGAAGTCAGCTTTGCGCGTCGGCTTGCAACGCAGACAAGACACAGACTATAAGTGCGCGCACTCGTACTTCAATGGCTTTGGCAACTTTGTGGAAGGATTTGACGCGGAGCGCTTCAAAAAGGAAGTGAAGGCGTACCACGAAACAGACGAACATCGTCTAATGACCGCGGAGCAGATCCGCATGGCAGGCGACCAGAAGACCCTCGACGCGCTTGCACTGGTCTCCGATCGCCCATGGAAGAAGAAGCGCGTCGAGTGAGCGCGGCAGGCGCTCGGGGGTGCATAAATAGAGTACACTACAATGACTGGCAACACGAACAAGAGTTTATCTTTTTTATAATTCATATTATTTCAGTGCTTCATGTGTTTCGAAACCATCCATGCAATTTTTTCGTGAGTGTTCTTCAGTTTGCGGGCTTGCTCTTTGTCGTCGTAGAACGAGCGACCCGCAGCGTCTGGCACGAGCTTCTGCAGCGCGGGGGTGGTGAAAACGTCGTCCATCCCGCAGGCTTCGGCAAACTCGGGAAGGCACTGCGTCTGGTACTTGAGCGCTTGCACATCTTGGAGTTCGCCGTGCTCCATGGCGTCGCCGCTGTCTGCCAAAATCTTGTGCAGGGAGCGCACGCGCTCCTGGCACCACGCCCGCAGATTGGGTAGAGGATTTACCGCGTCCGGCTGTGGCGTGGAGCACGGGACGCACGGTAACCACTGCACCAGCAGAGCAAGACACCGCATATCATGCTCCCCCGAAAGCACGAGCGTCTTAGGCGGTTTGAGATGTGCCAGGTCGGAGCGAATTTCAGCGCTTCCGGGTTTGAGGACAATCATCGCGCAGAAGAAACTCGGAATTGCGCTCAGCGGGAATTGGTTGAGCGCGCGCGCCGTGATCACAAGCACATCCGAGGCGGTCTTGCCACACGATTTGAGGATCCCGGAGGAGCGCGTGCTAAGCGGAACGAAGCGGTCTTGCCACACGATTTGAGGCTGTTGGAGCGCCGCGTGCGAAGCGGTCGCCGCGCCTCGGCGCTTGGGACAGCACTTGAACCTTTTCTCCTCCGTTTTGGCTTTCTTGCGCTTGCGCGACTTGCTGACAATCTTGGGGTTGAGCGAGATGCCATGGTGCGCGTTCTGGAACAGTGTTAGAAGCACCTTTTTCTTGCTCCACGGAATCCATTTAGGCTTCATCTTGTTTTCGCGGAAAATCCGAGCCTTGTTGGCTTCCCAGGCTTGCATCTGCGTCTTATAAGGCATCTTCTTGATGCTGATCATATTCTTTCCCAGGAGCCTGCGCTTGCGCAGCTCCATTTCAAGAACGCCGATGGCACCCCACGGGTCCTCGCCCGGCGCCTTGAAAAGCTCCATCTTGCCGCGCTTCTTGTTGTTTGCACGGAAAAACTCGCGCGTCTGCGGGGTATTTCCAAGACGCGCGATACACTTAATCTCGATGCGGAACTCGCGATGTGCTTCGAGGGCTTCTTCGAGCACGCCCTTCAATGTCGAGAAGCTCAGAAAGGGCTGCGCGCCAAGTTCAAACACTACTCGGCGAGGTCCCGAATAAACGGAGGCTCCAACAAGCGCGGCGCTCGTGGGCACACGCCCCGACTCTGCGTAGCAGTCGAGGTGGCTGTCCGAGACGAGCTCGCCGAGGGGTGCGCGCGCTTGGTCCTTGCGGTTCGCGGACTCGCGGTGCGCCCCCGAGCGCGCCAACACGCAGCGGGCACCGTCTTTGAATTCGTTGTAAAGCTCCTGAACAACAATCACCCCCTCGGTACCCCCCTCGGTACCCCCCTCGGTACCCCCCTCGGTACCCCCCTCTTCGAAAAACATGATTTGTTTGGGATCCCCTCGAACGCGGGGGTCTCCGAACTGCACCATATTGCAGAGCGCGGCTCGGTGCAGCGGGCACGCCGCAAAACTCTTGTACAGCCCGGCGAGCTGGAGGAACGCCGTTGTGTGGGGGTCTTCGTGCCGCAGGCGGGTGAACAAGCCAGTACGCGGGTCGGTGAAGTGAAAAGACATCTTTTTCCTGTTCAAACACAGACAATGTACCCGCCAATATTTATCGGGTTACGGACCCTTGATCAAAACATATAGTATAGAGGCATAATAAAGAGAAAAAAGAGGCTTTTTAATACCCACATTTACACTGCGCTCCGAGGTTGTACTGGCTCCCGCAGTCTCCACAAACATACGTTTCCCCGCCGACGTGCGCCGCGTCTTCGCTGTTCAGCTCGTCTTGGTCGCTGAACCCCGCCTGCGACGCGTTGCTGTCCGTCTCCTCCGTGTCGTCGGGCGGTAATTTGCCCGCGCTCTCTGCCGCCGACACGAACTCGGGATCCGATTCGTAGTCGACAAGTCCCAGTCTTTTCAAGCGGTTCATGCGCAGTGCCAGTATTTTTTTCTCTTTGCGTATGTCCTTGTAGCCACGGTTCAACCGGTCGTACCGCCGCTCCAAGCAAGCCTTCTCCACGCAGCCGTAGCAGCCGCACATTTCACCCGCGACGCTCTTGCACTCCTCAGTCATGGGGCTGAGCTTCTTGCGAACGGGGAGCCCGTCGACGCCGCGGTCCGGCGTGCGTGGGGGTGTGCTCTCGCCGTGGGTACACAAAGTCATGTATTTTTTAAGTATATGAATGAATGAATGAAACGAACAGGAAAAAAGAGGAAGAAATTTCCTGCGAGAAACGCGAAAAGTAGGAATTTTCGCGCCAAAAGTGATGGTCTCGAAAAAGCCGTACCTCACATAGTACATTGGAATGACTTTAAGCGGCATGTCTCTTTGCGGCGCGAGCTCGACGACCCGCGTTCGCAGACACCGGTGCGACGCACACGACGCGCTGCCTGTGTACGACAACACCCCAAACCCGCGGGGTGAGCGCGCCCCGCGTGGTACGCGGGGCGACATGCCCGGCGCGGTGGCGCTAGCGATCGGCGGTCCGGATTTCGCACAGCGCGTCATTGAAGCGCGTCGTCTAAA
>Ga0115000_10002325_pt1 | contig 16493 bp, 11 predicted proteins | sample ArcticOcean_MG_C_6_FD_89690 | JGI IMG/M metagenome (GOLD analysis project Ga0115000, IMG submission 89690) | Marine microbial communities from western Arctic Ocean - ArcticOcean_MG_CB8_128 | ecosystem: Environmental > Aquatic > Marine > Oceanic | place: Arctic Ocean: Canada Basin | collected...
AGATACAAAGTTGGCAAAAACCCACGAAAGAAAAATTCTAAAAACCCACTAATGAGTGAAACCCCCGCAAAAAAAAAAAAAAAAAAAAAAAAACAGAAATCACAGAAAAATTATTATTGATGAAAGAACAAACAAAAAAAATCACAAAAGAGAAAAACAGCAGAGAGTTACAAAAAGAGTTGTACTCTAAAACGAGATATATAAACACACGAATCTGAGGATCCCATCGTCGCAGATGATGATGAAGCTGCTGCTGATCGTTCTGCTCGTCCTCGTTCTCGCTTTTGGTTTTGGCGTCGAAGCGGCGGCGTCGACGAGGGGAAGAGTAGTATTGAGCAGCGCAGATGATGAAGCTGCCGCATCGTTTGATGTAATGGATAAAGAAGAAGACGCACCATCATCATCTGCTCATCCGGAGGAAAAGATGACGATGAACTCTTGGATCGATTTCTGCTCTTCCTCCGCTCGAAGTTTATACGAATCACCGATCGATCCGATTTTAGAATCCGAGTTACGAGACAGACGACGAGATCGTTTAACACCGACAAAAATCACCGACCGAGGGCAAATGTGGTTTCGAGCGGAATCGAATGTACGTGCAGACGCGAGGACGAAATCGGCGATTTTTGAAAAGAGGTCGAAATCAATCCCTTTGATGCTGTTTGGAGATTCAATCACGGAGTATTGGAAGTTACGAGTGAACAGAGAAGTTTTGATGAAAACTATGCGAGTGGAGAATGAACGGGACGTATTCGTGAATGGGATTAGCGGGGACGAGACGTCGCACGCGCTGTATCGCTTGACGCACGGCGCGTTTCCGAGAGCGACCGTGGACGACATCGTGGTGATGATTGGGACGAATAATTTAGGACGCGCGTACCGGTTAGGAGTGGATTATTCGAATAGGATGAAGAAGGCAGACGAGGAGTGCTTGAGCGAAGAGCAAGTGCGTGCGATTCGAAAGGAGATTCCAAACGCCGTCGCGGGAATTTTAGCGGTGATTGAAAAGATTCGAGTGATGTCTCCGAACTCGAGAATCGTAGTTTTAGGTATTTTACCGAGAGGGTTAAGAAATGTGAGGGCGTGGACAGGCACGCCGCAAGCGTCCATTCACGATATGGAGACGTCGCAACGCTTACCAGACGACGATGCTTTAGAATCGAGAGCATTTAAAGGGCAGTTTACGTTACCGAACGTGTTCACCAAGGCGATTGATTTCGTCAACGACGCCGTGAAGAGAGGAATTGAAAACGAGAAAGTTGGCGGAGATATGGTGTATTATCGCGAGTGTGCAGATGCGTTTTTGACGGTTGTCGACAAAGAGAGTGATACGAAGATGTTAAATTACGATTTGATGAAGGACGCTTTGCATCCGGACAAACCGAGAGGGTACGAGGCGCTCGGCAAATGTGTTCGAGATATTTTGGACTCGTTACCGGAGAACTGGGAGTTTCAAAACGTGCGCGCGCGAGAGAGCGGCGAAATCGCGCAGATGGGCGTAGCAACTTAAAATCCGTTTGATGTAATCATATGTACTGGTAATAACAATAATAAATCTCTTCTCTATGCAATAATACTTAATTAATTCAGCGGCGTTTGTTAAAGGCGCCGCCTCTGCCTCCGCCTCTGCCTCTGCCTCTGCCTCTACCGCCACCTCTGCCACCGCTACTCTTCTTATCAAAATGTTTCGCCGCTTTTCCTTCTACGCCACCTCTCTTTCGCTTCTTCCCTCCTTCATCTGAAGAGGAAGGCTCCGAATCCGATTCTTCCGACGATTCATCGTCCGAAGAAGAAGACGATTTTTCTTCTTCTTCTTCCTCTTCGCTCTCATCATCGTCAGACTCATCTTCTTCGCTAGAAGAACTCGGTCCATCATCCTCGTCTCCATCCTCGAGCTCTGCGAACTCATCGTCGTCGTCATCGCTCTCTTCTTTCTTGTTCTTGTTCTTCTTCGCTCGATCGAGCTTCACCGCCGGCATATCGTCTTCGTCGTCCTCTTCTCTCGCTTCCGCCGCCGCTTTCGCCAACTTTGCCGCTCGCTTCATGAAATCCTCTCCATCGCTCTCGCTTTCATCCTCGTCTTCCTCAAAATCATCGTCGTCTGACTCATCGAATTCATCGTCATCCGACGACTCGTCGTCGTCTTCCTCGTCGTCGCTGAAATCATCGTCATCGTCATCCTCGTCCTCATCGAACTCGTCGTCCTCCTCGATCCTCCCGCTTAAATACACCGCTCTCCCTTCCCCGTTTTGCGTCACGGTTACGGTCTCCCCGCTGGCGAAGGTCAACCCAGTCCCGAACGAAAACTGTTCGCACGAAACGTCACGCAAGGTTCCAATGCAAAGGAGTTTCTTCTTTGTCTTTTTCTCGTCGTTTTCCCCGTCACCGGTAACGGATGAAGTTTGGACGAAAATGGACGCCGCCGCCGATGTTGTCGAAGAAGAAGAAGATGATAATAATGGTTGCCCTAACGCGGCTTGGCAGACGACCACGGTCGTGGCCACGTCCGGGCGGAACTTGATCGGTTTGTTGTTCGGAGGAATTTCCAAGCCGAAGAATGACGGCATGTTTATGTCTTATGTTTATTAAATACTAAGAGTCTCCGATGATGGATTTTGTGGGGCGAAAGCAGCAGTCAGAGAGGAAAAATGGCGTTGAAATACAGGATGTAGAATTTTTCTCTCTGTTCACATCAGCAGAAGCAGAGCGCAGTATTGAGAGTAGTGTTTGTGTTTGTGCGTAAAAGCGTGGTTTGATGATGGCTTTTATTACGTCGTCGTTCGATTTGAATGATATGATGTGATTGGTCATTAGTATTCGTATTACGCGTTACCTGTCGTTTCGTTCTCGTCTTGTTTTTCCTCCTCTGCTATAATTTAATGATGATGACGGCCATGTGTTGTTATTGTAGTAGTTGTTGTTCATTCTTATCTCAGTAGTCTCTGTTCTTCGATTAAGGTTTTGCCAAACGACCGACGAGTAAGCCGACGACGGCGGCTAGAGTTGTGATCAACGGGTTGACGCGCGTGGAATTTTCGCCTAAAACTCCTTCGGTTGTCTTCGCAACATTCGTCTTTTTCTTAGCGTTATTCGTCTTTCTATTCTTATCGTCAATCAACTCTACGTTCACTCTCCACGGTCTCTTAAAAAAGTCCAACGCGATGTGCTGACATCGTCTGAACAACTCGTGCGCGGCTTCGACTTCGTTTTTAAAGATGGAAACCGATTCCACGGACACGCCTAAAGGGACTCCGCTGTCTTTCGTTTGCTCCAAAATATCTTCGCACATGTCGCACAAAATGTCAACGGATCTTTCCACCGGCGATTTGCTCAGAGGCGTTTTCGCCGGCGTCGCGTCTTCGCTAAATATTCTCTGCTCGACCCATTCCGGGACTCGTACACCTAACCATTTTATAAAGTTCATCGTTTTCTCTCTCCCGCACGGCGCGAATGTTAAAATGATCTTCACCGGTTTCACGTTTCGCTCTTTGCACAACTTGCCGTAATCGTTGATTAACTTAATCGTCGGCTGTTGATCGTAAATAGCTTGCGTGACAAACCACTCCGCGCCTAAACTTTGCTTCTTCAACAACGTTTCGTGTTCATTTCCTTTCTTTTCGTGCCTTTCCGCGATCGTCACGCCGCCAAAGTGGCCTTTCAATTGTTTCGTCAGCAAATCCGCCGCGTCTGGAATCGTCGGTCCTTTATACTCTTTACTGTGCGTCGCCCCACCGACAAAGTTAAAACACATGTTCTTGGACTTTTCCACCGCGTGACTCAACCACTCGTTAAACGACGCCTTATCGCTCTCCGCCACGCACTTATACACCACCGAGGCCCTCCCGCCGGAGACTCGCTCCAACACGGTCGCAAACGCCGCCGGATCTCCAAGCTTTCGAAACGGAAACGGTCTCGCCATTTCAGTCCTACCTTCCTCGTCTTGAATGTCGTACACGATGTACCCGTCCACGGCGAGTGAACGAGATTTGTTCATGAATTTTTCCGCGTGTTGTAACGTTTCCTCGTCCGAAGCGCCTTCTAAGGGCGGGGTCAGGCCTTTTAGAGAGAGAGAGAAATCAATCATCAGTCAAGAAAAAAGCAATAAAGACATTCGTAAACGAGAAGAAGAGGATCGATCTTTTTGGGAGCGAGAGGAAAAGGAGAGACTCTAAACACCCTCTCTGTTCTTTTTCTCGTCTTCTTTTGAAGCAACTTAAGCCTTCTTCTAAGAGAGGAGTGCGTGAATGAATTCTTTCATCATCATCACATCACCGTATCCATTAAAAGAGCGCAGAGAGAAATCCATCATTTCCAATCGCGTTTACGAATATCATCACTCACAGAGAAAGAAAAGAGAGCGAGTTTAAGAGAGAAAGGAGCAGATCTGCTCGTTCTTTTTGTCGTCGTCGGATATACAAAAGAGAGAGTAATACTAATAAGAATAATAAACATACCGAAAAGAAACGACGGTCTCGATGGGTCCGCTAAAGTCTCCGCTAAAGTCGCCATTTTACAAAGTTTTTTTTGTGTGGACGAGTGATAAAAATAAAAAACTTTCTCTCGTGTTCTATTATACGCGGATGTCAGATTTTACGATCACTCTCTGCTACGCGGGGGTGGTAGCTACCGTCGCCGTCGTCGTCTCAAACGAATCTTTCTCTCCTCGGTCGTCCTGGATTTCCTCGTCCGAGGAGGAGGAGTTTGAGGAGGAAAAAAACTTCCGTATCAAGCCTAAGAACACGCCGTTCGTAAACGCCCAAATCAAAGCGAGGAAGATTTTCGTAAACGTCCACAAACCGCCGGATTGAAACAACTGTTTCCGCAACAACATCAGGCCGATTCTTTGTCGTCGCTTTGCTAATTGCGTTTTGCAATCGAGAATGAGGTCCGGGTCGTCGAAGTTTATTTCGCACTCTTCGTCGGCTTCGTTGTTTTCTTGCGGACTCATTCCGTTCGCTTTGGTGAGGAAGGCGAAGGCGTTGGAGACGGCGGTGCGGACGCTGAATTCGGCGATGACTTTGGCGTAGTGTTGGATGGCTAATTGGATGAGCTGCTTTTGGATTTCTTTCGGCGGGGTTAAGTTTTTCGGAGAGGCTTTGTAGATGATGGAGCGCAAGGAGCTTCCCGCGGAGGAGTTTAATAACTCGCCTCCGAGCTTTTCGACCGAGTCTTGCGCGTCCGAACGTTCAGACTCCGAGGCGGTGCTCGAGGCCGAGTTCCCGGAAGCTTGTCTCGAAAGGTCCAGAAACTTTTGCCAATCGATGTCGCCTGTTTCTTTGTCCATAATGGTGCGTTCTAAAACTTGTTTACCGTACGCCGTTCGCGGCGATAACGCGCGGAAAAGAGCCGTCGGCGCGGCGACTTCGTACATGTTCGCGCCGGTTCTCACCGCGCAGAAATCGAGCGTCGTCAACGATCGGATGACGAAAACCATGTACGGGGGTAAGTTAAACCTATATTGAGTGGAAATCTTCGTCAAATCGACGACTAACTCTGTAAAGTTGTTCCTTTGGTTCTTTTCCATCCCGTCTGGTCCGTCCATGGCTTCTCGAAACGCCCGACGAAACTCATCGTCGGTGATGACGTACCATTTTCCCGGGTCGGAGGTGTAATCCGCCACGTTTCCGTTTTCGTCTTTCCAAATTTGCGCTTTATCGGGGAGCATACCCATGATGCGTAAGTTATCGATTAAATCGTCCCACTGCGCGTTTAAGATGTTCAAGATGCACGACGCCATCGCTTCTTGCTGCGCGTTGTTCACTTCGCAAATCAAACCGAAATCAATCAAAGCCAATTGGCCTTGGTCCGTATATAACATGTTCCCTTCGTGAGGATCGGCGTGGACTAACCCGGTTCGAAACAATTGCGCGGACGAGCACTCGACACCCATTCGAACCATTTTTCTTTGCTCGTCCAAGTTTAATTTCTTCATCGGTCTCCCGCTGATGAACTCTTGCGTCAAAACTCTCGTGGAGGTCAAGTTATCCCACGAGCGAGGAATTTTCACGTACGGTAAAAAGTTCAACGATCTTTTGAACGCTTTCGCGTTTCTCGCTTCTAGCGTGTAATCCAACTCTCTAAAAATCCCAGCGCCGACTTCGTCTATAATAAACGGCAAATCCTCGCTCCCGTTCGCGCCGGATTCTTCCAACCACGTCAACAGTAATCGAATCACCGTACAATCTAACGCGATTCTTCGTACCATCCCAGGTCTTTGCACCTTCACCGCCACTTTCGTCTTTTGCGCGTCGTGTAACCGCGCCTCGTACACCTGACCAATCGATGCCGCCGCGATTGGCTTTTCATTAAACTCCGAATACAAACTCGTCTCCGGATCGGCGCCGGCGATGTCCTTAACAAACCTCAAACTCCCTCTATTAATCAACTCTTCCCGTATCGTCTGAAACGCCACCTCAGAATCAAACTGCTTCACGTCTTGCTGCAACGTCATCAACGCGTCCGCGGCTTCCTCCCCGATAATATCCGGCCTCGTCGACAGCGTCTGCGCCAACTTCACGAACACCGGACCGAGCTTCGCGACCACGTCTCTCAACTTCCCCGCCCGCGTGCGCTTTCTCAACGGGATGTCCATCGCATCTTCGTACTTCCAAATCGCAAGAACTGATGAAAACTGCGCGATGACTTCCCCGCATCTCGATGCCAATTCTAACGGATTGGATTTGAAAAATTGGTTGATTTTTAACAACTTTTCCGTGTATCCCAAAGAGTAGTCTAAAACCACTGCCTCCAAATTACTAATCTTTTCCCCTGTTTCCGATGAGGGTTCTTCGATGTCGTCCATGGATTTCATGACGTCTCGGACCACGGATTCCTGAGGGTTGGAAATCGCAGGTACTCTGGTGCGAGTCGTCGTGCGAACAAAAGCAGCGCTTCCGCTATTTTTCTTCGACGACATCATCATCATCGACGCGCGAGAGGAAGATGACGACGACGACCTTTCAGCGCTTTTACGCGTCAAACAACATCTGTGAACGGTAAAACGTTTACTACGGAGCGTCGTGGTCGTGGTCGTGGTCGTGAACGAGTTCATGGGGGTGGTAGATCGCATCGTCGTCGTTTACGTCGTCGTCGGGTACGCGTCAAATTGTGACAAATTCTATCCAAGTTTTGTTGTCTGCTTTTGTAACGAGACTCACAGAGAGAGGAAAATTTTACGAGCGAGCGAGAGATAACATCTTTCATTGAATAAACGATTAGCGAATAACATCTCTCTCTTTCTCTCTCTCTCTGTGTCTATCTATGTGTGTATTTCTATTCTGAGTGCATGATGATCCCCCCCGTCTTTCTCTGAGCTATTGTACATATTACGCGCCATCATCATCGCTCTTGTTCTCGCCGTCGACCAAAAACTTTCTCTTCTTCTTTTTAGGCTTCTTTTCGTTCTTCTCTCCTCGTTTTTTATCCGCTTTCGTCGGCGTGCGGAGATGTTCGGGTAAACTCTCGCGAACGGTTGGGAGTTCGGCGACGAATAACGCGGTGTGCGCGTAACCGGCGTACGCGCCGTAGATGGAGACGAGCATTTCCTCGCATTTCTTCATCATTTTCGGGGTTATGGAGAGTGGTTTGTCCTTTTGTTTTGTCGGGGTCGTTGGCGTCGATGATTCTTTGTGTCGTTGTTGTTCTGCTTCTTCTTCGTTCGCGTTTCCTTTCGTCGTCGCCGCCGCCTCCGACGCTTTTTTCGAAGGAGAAGCCGTCGTCGTTTCCATGCTCGCTAACTCTCCGTTTGGATCGAAATGTTCTCTGGCGAGCTGCCAGACGTGCGTGTCTACCGGCACGACGCTCTTCTTATCCAAAGAAAACAACGCCGCGCACCCGGCGACTTTCGGACCGACGCCCGGTAAACTCGTCAATTCCGTAATCGCTCTGTACTTCTCTTCTTCCGTTTGCGGCGCGTCCCTTAGTTTCAGTAAGTACGCCTCGCCACCTCGTTTGATGAGTTCTTTCGCCATGGCTGGGATGAATTTTGCTCTGTATCCAAATCCTAAATCACGCAACGTTTGTTCGTCGCATTTTTCTGCCAACTGCTCGACGGTTGGAAACGCGTGATAGATTTTACTCTCCTCCTCCTCTTCTTTGTCGTTCACCTCGTTCTCTTCGTCGTCGTCCTTAGCACTACCACCACTACCACTACTACTTCTACTACTACTACTAACATTGCACACCAGCTCCTCCCCATACTTCTCGCACAAACTCTCCACCATCCTTTTAATCCTCGCTATGTTGTTATTGCTCGAACAAACGAACGAAATCAAACATTCCGCGGGTGGTTGCCGGAGCGTCCTCGCCCCTCGCACGTACGCGCTCAGCCGTCCGAACCGGTACGGATCCGCTTTCGAGAATTGCTCGAATAAGTCTTTCAAAGGAATCGGGTCGTCTAGGTTAAAATACGCTCGCACGTCCTTCGTGACTTGCTCTTCTTCTTCTCCTTCTCTCTCGTTTTCTCTATCCTCGTTTTTGCAAATGTTGCTCTCGTTATTATTCAACACGCGAAACTCGATGGTTGTTGTTGAAGAAGATTTTTCCTCCTCCTCTTCGAATTCCATTCGCTCTCGAATCTGAACCACTCTTCGACCGATAACACCCACATACGTCGAATACTTCTTTTCATTCTCATCATCATCGTATTCTTCTACTTTCTGCCATCGAAACGATTGTCCAGTCGGCAGCGTTCGATCTAAACTCAAATCATCTCTCGTCGTTCGTAACGACTTCCAATTGTGTACCTTTTCTTCGTTTTGGTTTCTCCTCTTAATACTACTCTTCTTCATCGAAGAAGAAGAGGAAAAGATTGCGACTCTCCTTCGCGCCGAAAAGGTAGTTTTTGTTTTTGTTGTTCTCGTGAATAATTGACGGCAGCAAAAACGGAACGAAGAACCGACGACGAGCGAAGTCATATACGTGAAAGTGGGGAAAAACTTTGTGAGGGCAGTTTTGGTCAAGTGTGTGTCTCTGTGTGTCTCTTAAAATGTGAAAACAAAATCTCTCTCTAACCGTTATTCTTCTTCTCTTCGGTGCATCTCTGTACAATATTTAGTGTATTCTTCGTCCGTTGGTTCGGGGCACCCTTTTTCTCGCAAGTAGTTTTCGCACTCGGTATGCTTTTTGTACCGAGCGGAAGCGATGTCTTGCCAGTCGTTCAGAGGCGCTCTCGCCTCTTCGACTAAGTATTTAAGGCAATCGAAATGACCAAACCCTGAAGCGTTGTACACGCACTCACTCTTTACCCCAGCAGATATCTTTCGTTCTTCAACGAAATATTTCATGATGTCTAAGTGACCATATGCTGCCGCTTGTACTGCCGCTCCTTCTTCCGTATCTCGCGAAGGTTTCACTTTGTCGAAAAGAAATCGAAGACAGTCGAGGTGTCCTTCAGCAGCAGCTAGTCTACACGCCTCTTTTTTATCATACGGACAATCATTGTCAAAGCAATACTTCAGCATCTCGAGATTACCTTGACATGCCGCCTCGTGAATCGTCTTTTCATTCCACTCGCAATGTTTTACTTCTTTCGCCCACTTGAGGAACTCGAATTTGTTCGCTGCAGCAACTTGCCAGCAAAACCAGGCTTGATCTATCACATCTCCATCTCTATTTTTCTTTCCCAAGGGCATGTTATTCCACTTCCATTCCAGCGTCGAAATGGATGAGCATTCGAAAACATTCACACGTAATTTCGATACGTCTACCCCGGCGTACGCAAGCACACCCAAACTCTCACCATTCACCTTTAAAAAGAAACACCGATCCGTCTCGTTCAATTTCGAAATCACATGCGAGACAAAAACATCCTTGTGGTGCAACACCAATCCCGTCCACAACTTCGTCGGACCAAGCTTCAACCTCTCCATATCCGCTCGAGCCTCCTCTACAGCTTTTTCTCTCTCCTTTTTCTTCTTCCTCTTCTGCGCGCCGGAGAGCTTCTTCCCCATTATTATTCCTTTTCTTTGCCACACAGCAAACAGCAAATGGGGTTTTGTACTTCAGTCTGTTGTTCGATTTTTTCCGATGATGAAAAAAATACTCCTCTAAAAGCCACTTAATAAAAAAGCTCTTCACAAAAGAAGAGACTGCTTTTGCGCGAAAAGTACACACACATACACTTTAACGACGACAATATTGCACCGTTCTCGTCATCATGGGTGGGACGACAGAAGTTAAGGTACGCGCGCGTACACAACAGAGCTTTCGAATGGGGTTGGTTTGGGGAGATTCTGTTTTTTTTTTCTTTCTTCATTTTGTTCGTAACGCCTTTTTTCTCTCTCTCTCTCTCTCATTCGCGGGTTTGGATGTGTGCATGTGCGCGCACGCGTGTACGCGCGCAAATGCAATTTTGACGCCGCTACGATGCGGGTGGATGGTGCGACGACGACCCGCGGTTTTACACGTAAACCGGGGTGGCTTTGAGTAATAAAAGCGACTTTTTTTTCAGGAGCGTTTCCCCCCCCTAAAATTTTCTTCTTTAACCACACAACCACACAGATGATTCACAAAGGTCCGTGGGGCGAGAAAGGTACTCTCATTCCAATCGCCGTGAAGGAGGAGGATTCGAAGAACGATTTGAGAAGAAAAATTGGCGCAGCGTCTGGATTACACCCGAACGACGTGAAGTTACAGTTTGTCAGCGCGGTGCAACTTGGCGCGTCGTCCAAGTCGATGTGCGCCAAGGCGGGCATGTCGCACGGCAACTGCGGGGTGACCGAACGCATCGGTTTAGTAGCGGTAGCGGCGGAGGAAGGGGTGAAGCCGCACAAGCCTCGAGCAACGCCGTGCTTGATCGATAACAGCGGGAATTACGATATTGATGACGCAAAGTAAAGCCGTAAAGTATGAGTGATCGTGATGCGCCGCGAGTACCTAAAAATGCAAGAACTACTACTACTAAAAACTAAACGCGCAACGCACGTTTCTATTCTATTCAAAAAAGTACGGGTACGTTTCCGTCCTTTTCTTCTCTTCTTCGGTTGGATGCGCGGCATTAAAACACGAATCGCACCAAAAGAATGGTGAACATACCGCCATATTATCGCCATACGCCGTCGTAGTCGCGTCGTGAATCTCGCAGCACATGCACGGTTTCCGCATCTTCCTGGCTTCCGAGATGACGATTGGATAGTGTTCGCCTGAGAGTTTCGCGGTTTCCAAGTCCATGTTTGCCACTCGCACGTCGCGAAACCGAAGGATGTGATCGCACGATCCTTGATGTCTGTACAGATACGATTTTCCCGGGATGATTTCTAAATCGCTAAACGTTGTCTCGCGCATGTCGCGGCTCGTAAAATTGGACGGTTTGATTTTCTCCTTTGTCTTTTTCTTTTTCTTTATTGACGCGCCGCCGTTTTCTTTTCCCTTTCCGTTTTCTTCTTCGCCTCCTTCATCTTCATCGCTATCGTCCAATCTCATCCCAGGACATCGGATGAAACACTTCTTCGACGCGTCCACGATACCTTTCGATAAACTGACGCTGTTCTTGCTCCTCAAATCGTCGTAAAACACATTCTCGATGAAGAAAAATCCGCTCTCGTTCGCCTCGTTCGCTTCTTTGTATCCGATGTGTTTGCTACTCCTCGCTTTCTTTTCCTCCTTTTCCTTCTTCCCAGTGCCGTTATTATCGTCGCTCTTCTTTCTCAAATCGTTTACCAACCCGTGATTGACCGCCGCTTGCCTGTAATCCGCCAAACACTCAATCTCGTCTTTCAACTGCGTCAATCGGGTATCGCCGTGCACTAAAACCTCGCAATTCAGTTTCGGATACCTCACAAACTGCCAATTATCGTACACTTCCACGTGGAGAATAACGTTACTCTTACTTGCCACCGCCGCATTCTTTGTCTTTTTTGTCTTCTTCGCGTCTTCTTTGTCTTCTTCTTCTTCTTCTCTCCCTCTTCTCTTCGCCCTTACCGGATGCCTCGCGACGCTCGCCAAATCGATCTCCCTTCTCAATCGAGGCGGCATAACTTTCGTGTGCCATTTAATCATAGACATAGTCGTGGTTATCTGCGCCGCCGAGTTCGTGTTTTCTAAACAGTCGTTTCTCTGTCGTCGCACCTTTTCCGTCGTTTCCTCTTTATTCGCGTTAGACTGCCCAATCGAAAAATCCTCCCCGATGGTGGTCAGAGGGAATTGAATTCTTTCCTTTTCCTCCTTTTCCTCCACAACGATTAAACTCTCTCTCAAAACGAACGCTCGTCTCCTTTCCAACTCGTTGTTGTTGTTGTTATTATCATCATCAAACTTTCTCACCCTCGCGAATGCCTCGTGCAAAACGTCCTCGCACTCGCTCGAGAAACCTGTAACGGAGACCGTTCGTCCTCGTTTTTTTTCCATTACTGTCGGAAACGTTCGCTCTATCGTGGGAGCATTTTTTGCAGCAATAGTTTCGGGATTGAATAAAGAAGTCTCTTTGGCGGAGGAGAGGAGATTTTGATGATTCTTCTTCTTCATCATCGTTTCTTCACAATCCGCTTCCTAATACTAATGACGAATGTAATGTGCGAAGAAAATCTCCATTTATTTATGCGGCGAATTGAGCGAATTTAACAACAAAGTAATACTAAACGCGAATAGGATGACGACACAAAGACGATGATACGTAAAGACAACCACCATTCCGACGGCAAAAAGAAGACGATGCAAAACCCAAGCGCGTAAATAAGAATAAGAGATCTCTGTGTGTTTTTAAAGTCTTCTTTGGCGGAAAGAGTAAAAGAAAATCGATTCATCACCCCTAAGAGATATGAATAATTGGAGAATGCAATCCTCGCTGTTATTGGTATAACAACACACGCGCGTGGGATATTGAGGCGAAGACAAAGAAGACTTAAAACGAAGACAAAGTTATGGAGCTGCTGAAACAACTGAACGCGATCAGAGACGCGACGAACAGAAGTTTACTGCTGAATAGTAATAGGAGCAGCGAGAATGTTCCCAACACTATTCCTCCTCCTATAACTCCTTCTGGCGGCGATGATGATGTTTCGGAGGACGAGGAAAGAATGTTTAAGAAAGAAGAAGAAGAAAACGAAAACGAAGACGAAAAGAAGATGAGACGGAGACCGTTCAAGTACGCGAAAGCGATACAGATGATGATGCGAAAAGGAGGAGGAGGAGGAGCGGGGACTGACGATGATGAAAATGTTGACGGCGATGATAAAGAAGCGACAACGATGATAACGTGCGCGTCGCAAAACGGCGTCGCGTGCGCGTTTGGATTTGCAAACGGAGATTTGCTCGTCGCGGACGCCGAGACGGGAGAACGGGTGGCGCTGTTTGAAGAGTCCTCCGAAGATGATGATGATGATGACGGTGACGACAAAAACAACGAGAACAACAACAACAACAACAAAAACAATAGCATCACGTGCATCTCGTTTGATGCCACCGGGACGTTTTTGTGCTCTTCTTCGGCGAACGGGACGGTGAGAGTTAGACACGTGGTCGTCGTCGACGACGACGACGACGATGAAGATGACGATGACGACGACGACGATGGCGCTCCAAAGACGCCAAAGTTGATAAACACGAAGAAGAAGAAAAAAGTAATTCGCGTGCACGACGACGTGGACGGTGAGACCTTAGCCGTCACGCACAAATCTTCCGTAAACTGTTGCGTCATCGACCCGAATTTCGCCAGTCGAAGGAACCGGTTCGTCATGTTTGGAGGACGTCAGTCCTCGGAATTGGTTTTGCACTGTTTCGCGAACACAAAAAACGCCTCGCAAATGACAAAAGCAAAGACGATCGTCTTACAAAAGAACGACGGTCCAATCAGAGCCGTAGCCTGGCGACACAACGTCTTAGCGTGGGCCTCCAACGCGGGCGTGCGATTGCGAGACGCGACCGCGCCGGTTGGATTAGCGAGGTGGGAGAAACCGCCAGGATCGAAAGCGAGGTTCTCGCAACGAGATCCGGTATTCGCGTGGAACGATAAGACAGTCACAACGGAAGGGTCCGCGGAGTTGATGTTGGCGTGGGCAGATGCCGTGGTCGTGTTTCGGATTCGACAAAGTAGTAACGGTGGTACCGGTAACGGAACTAACTCGACAACAGAAAATAGTAATAGTAGCAAGAACAACAACGCGGGCAGTAGTAAAAACGCAGCGGCTGCGTTAATCGAAAGCATAGCGCGAAGTACTAGCAGTTCGGGTGGCGGGAACAACAAGAACACCATCACCACCGGATTATTAAGAAGTGGGACGCCGCCTCTGAAGAGCGATAATACGGTCAAACGGGTGGAAATTTGTGCGACTTTCCAAACGCCGTATTTGGTGTGCGGTATCGCGCCGTACGCGAGCAAAAAATTGGTACTTTTAGCATGGTGGCCTCCGAGAGAAGAAGACGACAACGATAACGACGAAGTCGAGAAGAAATCATTATCATCGTCGAATGTCGAACTCCGTATCGCGGATTGGCGCGATGAGGCATCTTGGATTGACGCCTTGCCTTTAACAACCTCATCTTCAGGCTCGGACGTCGTATTTGGTCCCGTGATATCGCCAAACGCGGTGAGCATGTCGCATTACCAACCTACGGATTCAACGTCTTCTTCTTTTTCGACATCATCTGCATCGAACATGAAATCCATCTCGTTGTTATCAAAGCAGCACGAATACCTCGTCGCGTCTTCGGAGGTTGTTTTAATCGCTAAACAACAGTCCGCGCAAGACACCGTATTCGACGCGCTCCGTCGGCAAAAAGATAACGACGACGATTCAGCGCTAGATATATGCGAAAAATACGAGCACTTAGGTGAACTTCGCAAAGGCGCGGCGTTAGCTGTCGCAGAAGCGTCCGTCACGCGCGCGTTTGACGCTCAAAACTACGCCTTGGCAGCCAAGAGATGCCCGCGTGCGTTGGGGAGAAATCCGGAGAAGTGGCGCTTTTGGGCGAAAAAGTTTGCCTCGGTGAACAAACTCGGCGATTTAGCGTTTTACGTTCCCGTAACTTCCGGTAGTAGCGACGCGGATGGAGAAGCGCCTCTGAAACGGTCGACTTACGAACTCATCTTGATGGCGACGTTGAGCGACCCGGAGACGCAGCCAACGTTTTTAGCTTTAGTGAAAACGTGGCCGGCAAAATGTTTTGACGTCGGTGCTTTGACGAGAGAAGTTCGTTTAAAAGCAGCGAGAGTGAGAAGAATGATTTCGGCGCAGTCGATTGATGGATTCTTGGACGATGAGCATCACTATCATCGTCGTCGTCAAGGCAGCAAAGAAGATTCCATTCAAGAAGTAGCGTCCACGTCTTCCATGAACAACTTCGAGGAGTCCAGCGTCATGCCTTCCAGCACGATGATTGGCGAAACGCAATCGATATTAGACGAAGCGTTGGCAGAATTGTACGTCATGGACGGTAAAGTTGATCGAGCGTTGGAAGCGTATCTCTCGAACGGTCGACCGCCGACGATTTCGGCGTTGGATTTCATCGACCGGAGAAATTTAGGTGGCTCAGTCCCGATTGATAAAATCGGTGAACTGTTCGTGGCGGATGCAGTGAAAGCGGCGAAAGTTTTCGCGGCGTGCGAGTGTAAGAGTAATGATTTTTACCATCACCACCATCACCATCTCGGCGATATGAGCGAGAAACAAGTAGCGGCAGAGGACGCCATCATCCCGGACTCGATCGTGCTTTCCGAACTCGACCGATGCGACGAGTTTACCGACGAATCCGAGCGACGAGACGCTCAACTTAAGTATCTCGAAGCGTTGTGCGACCTCGATCCGGATCGGTATCACATGCATCACGAAGCGGTGTGTCGACTCACGGCGCAAAGGAACCCGAAAGAGTTGTTGTCGCGATTGGTCAAATCCGCGAGGTTTATTCCAGACCAGTTACCTTTAGAGCTTTCGAGAAGAGAGAAGAAGGACATTTTTGACGCCCAAACGAAGAAGTTCTTCTCTGGAAATTTGAACGATCCAAATGAAACGTACTGTTACGTCCCAGACGCGTACGCGCACGCATTAGCGAGGAACGGACGCGTGCTTGAAGCGTTGGGCGTGATTGTCACTGAACTCGGCGATATTTCAGGGGCGTGCGAATTGGTCAACGCCGTCACCGCGGAGTGCACCGACGAGGAAAAGAAACTGTTTTGGAGAAAAATTATCGAGTTGGCGCAGAAAAGCGATAAAGAAGCACTGTTGTCCTCCTCCTCCTCCTCCTCTTCTTCTTTCGCTCTTCTCCTCCAGCGCAAATCTTCCGAAAAGAAGAAAAAGCCGCCGATTTTGTTCAACGCCGAGTTGATTGAAAACGCGCCGATTGGCGTCACCATCGACAGTTTGAAGAAAAATCTGGTCAAAATCGTTTCCGAGACGAGACGAGAAAGCGAAAAATGGTCGAAAATGCGCGGGAAAGTCGCCAAGGAGAAGATGGAAACCACGCGTTTGCGAGTGGAGTGCGGCACGAGAGCGTCGCCGAGAGACGGGGTACGATTCGTCGTGAAACCAAAAGAGAAGAAGAAGAAGAAGAAGAGACCTGCT